>ERZ773079.1832-NODE-1832-length-12340-cov-10.642816_pt1 | contig 12340 bp, 10 predicted proteins | sample MGYA00511355_ERZ773079 | MGnify/ENA primary metagenome ERZ773079 (study PRJEB29015, sample SAMEA2737979) | human oral metagenome | biome: human oral; feature: human-associated habitat; material: dental | place: China | collected 2117 ... | reverse complement strand
TTAGCGACTCCTTAAACTCCTCTATCTTGATTGGCAGTTTTTTAAAAGCTACACCTCTATCTGCCAAACGTTTACAAAAGGCTGTGATTTTAGGCACACCTAACTGCACATTTTCCATAGAGGCTACATCTTGGAAGACATCACTTGGTTTGCCACTTTTGACCAAGCACCCCTTTTCCATAACGTAAACCTGATCAGCATACTCAGCTACGTCATCCATCAAATGCGTTACCAGAACGATTGTCATTCCAGCATGGTGAAGTTTTTTAAACAGGGTCATCAATTCTTTTCTGCCCAAAGGATCTAGTCCAGCTGTTGGCTCATCCAAAACCAAGACAGTAGGCTCCATCGCTAGCATCCCTGCTATAGCCACACGTCTCATCTGACCACCCGAAAGTTCAAATGGACTCCTCTCAAAGAGTGACTCAGCAATGCCCACCAAGGCTAACTTTTCACGCGCAATTTTCTTGGCTTCCTCCTCAGAAACTCCAAAATTTTGTGGTCCAAACGCAACATCTTTCAAAACAGTCTCTTCGAAAATCTGATTTTCAGCAAATTGAAACACTAGACCGACTTGCTTTCTAATCTGTCGAATTTCTTTATTGGTTGATGTAGGAGTAATGACAGTATCAAAAACTCGAACAGAACCCTTACTTGGTACCAATAGGCCATTTAAAAGCTGTAAAATCGTCGATTTTCCACTACCTGTATGTCCTATCAAAGCTGTATAGGAGCCATCCTCAATCGTCAAGGAAACATCAGTCAAGGCTGATGAAGATAGGGGGGTTCCCTCTTGATAGGTAAAGCTCACATTTTCTAGAGTAATTCCCATAGTTTGTCCTCTAGCTCTCCTTCTGTCAAATAGCCATCCGGCAACTGATAGCCAGTCTCTCTCAAAGATTCTCTCAATTGATTCGTAAAAGGCTCATCTAACCCTATATGATCAAGGTTATCCCGAGAAAAAAGTTCTCTTGGGCTGCTGGTTGACTCCACTTGGCCTTTTTTCATGACCAAGACACGGTCACTCATCGCAACTTCCTCTAAGTCATGTGTAATGGAAACGACTGTCATCTGGTAGTCTTTTCGAATCTCTTGAACTGTCTGAATCAATTCTCTGCGCCCCTCGGGATCCAACATACTTGTAGCCTCGTCCAGAATCAAAATAGCTGGTCTCAGAGCAACAACTCCTGCAATGGCCACCCGTTGTTTTTGTCCACCAGATAAGCGAGCTGGTTCTCTCTTCTTAAAGTCCAGCATACCCACTAACTCCAAGGATTCAGCTACTCTCTTCTTCATTTCTTCACGAGGAAGTCCCTGGTTTTCTAAGCCAAAGGCAACATCATCTTCAACAGTTGCCCCCACAAATTGATTATCTGGATTTTGAAAAACCATGCCAATTTGTCGGCGCAAGTCCCAAACATTCTCAGAGGACAGCAGTTGGTCATTTATCCAGATTTCTCCAGACTCTGCTTCAAGCAAACCATCAATCAAACGAATAGTTGTTGACTTTCCACTCCCATTATGACCTACAATTGAGAGCCACTCCCCATGTTTCACGTGAAACGAGACATTATTAACATCATAATACTCTTGATCTTCTTTGTATCGAAAAGACAGATCTTTTACTTCAATAATCGATTTCATTTCGAACCAAATGTCCCTTTGAATACATGAGCGCTACCCTTGAAATAATCATAACCAGAGTAGATAGTGAAAAACAAAGCGATATAAAGCAACATTTGCCCAATTAAATTCCAATGTAAGAGCAAAAAGATAATCGCAAACATTTGACTAAAGGTCTTGATTTTCCCTGGCATAGCTGCCGCCAGAACCGTTCCTCCCGTCTCAACGAGCAACAGACGCAGGCCTGTCACAGCGAGTTCACGACAGATGATAATAGCAACAATCCAAGCTGGAGCCATACCTAACTCAATCAACATGATGAAAGCTGACATAACGAGCAACTTATCGGCCATTGGATCTGCAAACTTTCCAAAGTTGCTAACCACATTCCACTTTCGAGCAAGATAGCCATCAAGATAATCCGTTACACTAGCAACTGCAAAGATGATTGCTGCCAACAGGTGACTGCCTTGTGAATGGCTCAAAGTCAAAACAAGAATAAAGAGAGGTATAAAGAGAATTCTACCAATTGTTAATACATTAGGGATTTGTTCTTTTTTCATTGGTTCTTCCTTAATCTGTAGTGAATGTAAGTGTCACAGTTCCAGTCTGAGTTGTCAGCTTCGAGGTATCGATTGTTTGATTGTCCACAGTTAAAGAAACTCCCTTCACTACACCCAAAGTAATAGTCACAGGTTCTTTCGTCGAAACTGTTGTTTTTGCGTTTTTATTGTCTGATGACAAGGTCACACCACCTTCAAGGTCACTCCCTGAAACACTAATCCAGCTAGTTGTATCTGAAACTGCCAGTTGAATGATAGCTGTTTCCTTACTTGATTTATAGTGTGCCTCAATATGATTGCCCTCACCCGAAACCGTAATTTTTGATTCTAAGGTAGAAGATGTGCTAGACGTCTGACTGCTAGAAGATGAACTAGACGAGGTTGTTGAACTAGTTGAGTTCACAACACTATAATTAGCTGAAGAAGGACGCGTTGGTTGAGTCTGGATGTAATTCCAAACATAATAGGTCACAAAAATTAAAATCGACAAAGCAAACAGAACGAAGTAAAACAGAGGGAGATAAGACGTTTTTTTCTTATTTGATCGTCTGCGACCAGACAAGTCCTCTTCATCAACATCTACCTCTTCATAGGTAATCATGCTTCCCGAATCATAGGCATCCAAAATGATTCGCTCGTCCAATTCAACCGCCCAGGCATATTTTCTTAAAAAAGAACGAGCATAAAATGGACTAGGAAGGCGATCAAAATCATCAGCCTCCATAGCCTCTAATAAATTCATCTGAATATCCGTTTTTGCCTGCAGTTCTTCTATACTCAATCCCTGATTAATTCTGGCTAAACGCAGAACCTCTCCAATTGTTTTTTTTCTCATACTTAACATTCCTTTTTACATTAATATTTCTATCTATTTTAGGATGGAAAGATAGTAAAATCAACCAAATCACCATCATCTATCAAACGATGCCCAGCTTCAAGAACATCGTCTAAAGTAATTTCTTGTAAAATTTTTGGTAAATCAAAAATAGTTTCCCCTCTGTCGACTGATTCATACTGTGTCGCAATAAACTCCAAGGAGTTCATGCTACTAAAAAATTCCCCAAACATCTCACTCTTAACAAGATCCAGATGTTCCTCTGTAATATCTGTATCACTACTAAACTGACGAATTGCTTTCCGAAACTGGTGCGACAAAGAGACAGGTTCTTTCGTTTCCATCGTCAACATCACAAAATGAAAGCGACTATTCACCTCTACCTCTAAGGACAGCGAGGCATCCAACTTCCCTGTCTCATATAACTTTTGAAATCGCTCAGAAGTCCAACCAAACATCATCGTAAACAGTAATTTTAGCAAAACATTATAACGGTAGCAATCTTCTTCCGCCACCTCACCTGCTCCCCTAATTCCAACAGCAAGTTTTGGTGAAGAAACTTCCATTCGAAGGCTATCTGTTTCTTTGACAGCTTGTAAAGTAAGTTTCTCCTTCCTTACTACCATTTCTTCCAAGTTTCTAAGTTTTTTTTGCGAAAAATACTTCTCAACCGTATCTACATCAAAATTCCCAACTAAAAACAAAGACATATTGACAGGTTTGTAAAAGGTTGTAAAGTTATCTTTTAAGTCATTTAGCTGAATATTGTTAATTGATTTTTCACTTCCAACAATATCAGCTGCCAGAGGAGTATTGGGATAAAGATTTGATAAGGTTGCAAAAAACAGACGCGAATCTGGATCGTCTTGGTACATCTCACGTTCCTGTTGGATAATTTCCCTCTCTCTCTCAACTGACTCTTCTGTAAAATGCGCAACTGTTACCAATTCTTCAAGCAAATCCAAATTTTCTGATAAATAATCTATTGTTGAAAACAAATAACTCGTCTTTGTAAAACTTGTAAAAGCATTGCTATCAGCTCCCAAGCGTGTAAAAGACTCCATCATATCCTCAGCATTTTCTCTCTCAAACAGTTTATGTTCAAGAAAATGTGCAATGCCAGCTGGATAAGACTGTAAACCTTTTTCAGATAGTGTAAAGCTTGTGTCTGCTGATCCAAATTGAACTGTTACAACTCCGTAAACTTCATTAAATTGTTTCTTAGGAAGGAGAGACACTGTCAATCCATTTGATAGACGAGTCTGATAAACCGTCTCCTTTACAGCAGGATAGTATTTTTCTTCAAAGATAACTGGTGTCATTCTATTCCTTCCATAAAGTATATCGCTTGTAACCGAACACTATTTGCTGCTTTGCAGATAGCTTCTTTGTCAACTTGGTTTAATTTTTCAACCCAACTGTCAAAATCTGATGTAGATTTCCCTAACAGACTATTCAAATAAACTCGCTCGATTAGTGAGGTCTGACTATCTTGCGCAAGCAACAAGGTTCTACGAATCATCTCCTTGGTCTGTTCAATCTCCAAATCTGTAAAATTACCTTTTTTTAGTTCAAGTAATTGATGATTCATCAATTTTCTGGCTTGATTGCGATTTCCCCGATCAATGCCAGCATACATCCTCAATTGACCACTAAACAAGTCCAATTGACTGGAGATAGTGTAGGCTAGACCAGCATTTTCCCGAACATTTGTAAAAAGCTTAGAATGAGCAAAACCACCTAATAGACCATTCATTACTACCATAGCTAAATGATACTTGTCTCCATAGCTCGTAGAACAATGGTAAGCCAATTCCAAAACGGATTGGCCTACATTCTTACGAATCATTCCTTCCCGAAGGACATTTGAATATGGTTGTTGGTACTGAGGCTTGACATCAATTTGACGCCCAGTAAAGGAGAATGACCTCAACCACTCCTTCACTTCTACTTCATTAAAATCACCCAAGAAAAAGAAATCAATTCGATCATTTTTCAGAGCATCTTGAAAACAAGTGTAACTACTTTCTGGGGACTCATTTGAAATACGATTTCGTAAATCACTGTATCTCAATTTAAGACGTTCATCATGGAAGAACAAGCTATCCAACTCCTTATGAGCAAAATAAAATGAATCATCCATATCAGTAGCTAAACTAGCCAATAATTGTTTTTTTTCAATTTCAAATAAGGCTGACTCAAAAGCACCATCTTGAACTAGGGGGGCAAATAAAGTCTGTTTCACCAATTCCAAAATTCGAGAAGTCAAGACATTTTTCTTACTCAAAAACTCATCCCGCACATAGGTAAAGGTTAAATCAAGAACATGTGCCTGTCCCCTACGATAAGCACTCGTAGAAATATCTGTTCCATACAAACTTGCTAAATATCTACGAAAAGCTTGAGATGTTGGGTAAGTTTTATTGGCAGTCTCCAACATACTCGCACTTAACATGCGTCCTGCTACTGTCTCAAGAGATAAGGGAGCAGTAAAACGAATAGTGATTTTATTTGTTTTAAACTTTTTGGATTGAACAAAATGTGCTGAAATACCAGGCACTAACTCCATACCTTACCTCCTTACATATAGAGTTCTATTATACCATGAAAATCAAAATTTTTCTTGTTCTCTTTATAGCTTTAAAGAGTAAAATCGTTTTCATTTTCAATGGTTTCGCTCACTTAATTCTAAGAAATATGGTATAATACCTTAGATTGAGGTAAATTATGGAATACAAATTATTTGAAGAATTTATTACACTCCAAGCCCTTCTAAAAGAGCTTGGAATTATACAAAGCGGTGGTGCTATTAAATCCTTTTTGATGGAACATCAAGTTTACTTTAATGGTGAATTAGAAACTAGGCGTGGGAAAAAAATCCGTATTGGAGATACGATTGACATACCTGATTTAAAGATTGACATCACCTTGACACAACCAAGTTTAAAAGAGCAAGAAGAATACCAAGCAGATAAGATTGAAAAAGAGAGAATTGCTAAACTTGTTAAAGAGATGAATAAAGGTGTCAAGAAAGAAAGACAAAAAAATACTTCATCACCTAAAACCAAACAGGTTCCACGTTTTCCAGGAAGATAACTATGTGGCTCCAACATTTAACAATTAAAACCTTTCGAAACTACAAAGAGGCAAAACTTGATTTTAATCCAAAATTAAACGTCTTTCTAGGTCAAAATGCACAAGGAAAGACCAATATTCTAGAAGCAATCTATTTCTTGGCCTTAACTCGTAGTCATCGTACTCGGACAGATAAAAATCTCATTCATTTTGATGAAGAACAACTCCATCTTTCTGGCTTGCTACAGAAAAAAACAGGCTCTATCCCTCTAGAAATTGATCTAACACCGAAAGGGCGTGTGACTAAAGTCAATCACTTAAAACAAGCTCGCCTCTCAGACTACATCGGACATATGAATGTGGTTCTCTTCGCACCTGAGGATCTCCAGTTAATTAAAGGAGCTCCCTCCGTTCGTCGAAAGTTTATAGATATAGAACTGGGACAAATTAAACCAATCTACTTGTCAGACTTATCAAACTATAACCATATACTCAAGCAAAGAAATACCTACCTAAAATCCAGCCAGAAGATTGACGAAACATTTCTGTCGGTCTTAGATGATCAGTTAGTAGAGTATGGTTGTCGCGTCATAAAGCATCGGATAAAATTCATTAAAGACTTAGAGAAATTTGGTCAAAAAAAACACTTAGAAATTTCAAATCAATTAGAAAAGTTGTCAATATCTTATCAATCATCTGTCAACTTCACTAATGAAGAAGTCTTAAAGGATTCTTTTAAAATGGCTATAGAGAAAAGTAGATCAAGAGATTTATTTAAAAAGAATACTGGTGTTGGCCCTCATCGAGATGACATTGCTTTCTATATCAATGGTATGGATGCTAGTTTTGGAAGTCAAGGGCAACATCGTAGTCTTGTACTTTCTATCAAACTAGCAGAGATTGAACTAATGGAAAGTATTACCAACGAGTCTCCAATACTCTTGCTTGACGATGTTATGAGCGAACTTGACAACACACGACAATTAAAATTACTAGAAACTATTTCACAATCTATCCAAACCTTCATCACGACAACAAGTTTAGACCACTTGCAAAACTTGCCAGAAAATCTTAGTATTTTCAACATCCAAAACGGTAAAATATCTGTAAATTAAAATTGACACCTCTGTAAAAAGAACTCCTGAATTTCAGGAGTTCTTTTTTACTTCTTACATGGAGTAGTTTGGCGCCTCATTAGTGATTTGTACATCATGAGGATGGCTTTCTTTCAAACCAGCCCCAGACATTTCAATAAATTGAGCGTTGTCGTGCAATTCTTTAAGGTTAGCTGCACCACAGTAACCCATACCAGAGCGAATACCACCAATCATTTGGAAGACGATATCGGCTGCAGCACCTTTATAGGCAACACGACCTTCAATTCCTTCTGGAACGAGTTTGTTTGCTTCATTAACAGAACCTTGGAAGTAACGGTCACTTGAACCTTTCTTCATTGCAGCGATTGATCCCATACCACGGTAAGTCTTAAACTTACGTCCTTGGAAGATTTCCGTTTCACCTGGCGCTTCGTCTGTTCCAGCAAACATTGAACCAAGCATAACTGCATTTCCACCTGCAGCAAGGGCTTTTACAATATCTCCAGAATACTTGATTCCACCATCAGCAATAATCGTTTTTCCATATTCGCGCGCAACTGCTGCCGCATCATAAATTGCTGTCACTTGTGGGACACCCACACCTGCAATCACACGAGTAGTACAGATAGAACCTGGGCCAATACCAACCTTGACAACGTCTACACCTGCTTCATAAAGGGCACGCGCACCTTCAGCAGTAGCAATATTACCAGCAATCAAAGTACGGTCTGAGAAGTGAGCACGAATTTCAGCAATTTTACGTAGAACACCAGCAGAGTGACCATGTGCAGTATCAATAACAATTGCGTCGGCTCCTGCTTCAAAGAGAGCCTCTGCACGTTCAAATGTATCTGAAGTGACACCCACCGCACCAGCAACTAGAAGACGACCAAATTCATCTTTGGCAGCATTTGGAAACTCAATAACTTTTTCAATGTCCTTAATAGTAATCAAGCCAGAAAGACGGCCTTCTTCGTCAACCAAAGGAAGTTTTTCAATACGGTGTTCTTGAAGAATATTTTCAGCTGTTGCAAGATCTGTACCAACAGGAGCAGTAACAAGATTTTCACTGGTCATATGGTTTGAGATGGGCTGATTGTAATCTGAAATAAAGCGAAGGTCTCGATTTGTTAGAATACCAACCAATTTACGATTTTCAAGTGTTTCTACAACTGGAACACCACTGATACGGTAACGTCCCATCAGTTCGTCTGCCTCAGCAATGGTATGTTCTGGAGTCAAGAAGAATGGATCAATAATAACACCATTTTCAGAACGTTTTACCTTGCGAACTTCATCTGCTTGTTGCGCAATTGACATGTTTTTATGGATTACTCCAAGACCACCCGCACGAGCAATGGCGATAGCCATTTGACTTTCTGTGACTGTATCCATGGCGGCTGTAATAATTGGGATATTTAAAGTCAGATTATCTGCCAATTTTGTTGTTAAATCTGCATCATTAGGCAACACATGACTTTCTGCTGGAATGAGCAATACATCATCAAAGGTAAAACCTTTTTTCAAAAATTTAGTGTCCCAATTAGACATTGAAGTTTCCTCTTTTCTTTCTTTTTGAGCTTGACTCTTTTTGTATTGTATCTATCATACCATTCTATGAAAATTTGTCAATTATATTTATAACAGAAAACATAAAAAACTATCTCTGTAATTCTATAGAAGAGATAGTTTTACGATTCATATTTTATCTATTATTTAAAATAATTTAGTCCCATTGCTTCCTTAACCTCAGATAGAGTTTGCCCTGCAACCTCGCGAGCTTTTTCACTCCCTTTTTGAAGCATATTGTACACTTCACCCATATCCTTAGCAAATTCGATACGGCGCTCACGAATAGGACCAAGTTCGCGTTCAAGTATTTCGAGTAGATACCGTTTCGTCTTCACATCACCAAGACCACCACGTTGATAGTGTTCTTTCATCTCTGCAATTTCTTGAGCATCTTCAGGACGACCAAACACATCTAGATAATGGAAAACCATATTCCCTTCAATCTTACCTGGATCCTCAACCCGAATATGATCCGGGTCTGTATACATACTCATGACTTTTTTACGCAAAGTATCGGCGTCATCGGCTAGATAAATACCATTATTAAGGGATTTAGACATTTTAGCATTTCCATCTAGACCAGGCAAACGTCCTGCTCTCTCATTTTCTGGATAAATACCTTCTGGCTCAACCAATACATCACAATTATAAGCATTGTTAAAGGAACGAACAATTTCACGAGTTTGTTCAATCATTGGTTTTTGGTCTGTTCCTACAGGAACATAATTAGCCTTAAAGGCTGTGATATCAGCTGCTTGAGCGATTGGATAAACCAAAAAACCTGTCGGAATACTTTCCCCAAATCCTTTTTGAGCAATCTCTGTTTTTACTGTCGGATTACGCTCCAAACGAGCTAGTGACACCAAATTCATATAGTACATAGATAGCTCAGCCAACTCTGGAATCTGACTTTGAATAAAGATAGTGGATTTACTTGGATCCAATCCAACTGCTAGATAATCCAAGGCAACATTCCCAATCGATTCTACAATCGTTTGAGGGTCTTTGGCGTGATCTGTCAAGGCTTGTTGGTCCGCCAAAAAAACAAACATCTCATACTTATCTTCTTCCTGTAGTAATACTCTATTTTTTAGACTACCAACATAATGTCCAATATGCAGTTTACCTGTTGGACGGTCTCCTGTTAAAATAATGGGTTTCGTCATTTTTTTCTCCTTCGAAATGGTCTCTTCAATTATAGCATTTTTTTGTTAAAATAACAGAAAATTATTCAAATCAAAGATCTCCCTCGTTGTAAACAAAACTGTAAACTTAGTTGACATAAAATTGACAAATAAAAATTTGAATATTTCTCTCTTTTCTAGTAGAATAAATGTATTACATATTATAGGAGAAAAACATTGCTTACAGTATCTGATGTTTCACTACGTTTTAGTGATCGCAAACTTTTTGATGATGTCAATATCAAATTTACAGAAGGAAATACATACGGATTAATTGGTGCTAATGGTGCTGGGAAGTCTACATTCTTAAAAATTTTAGCTGGTGATATCGAACCTACAACTGGTCACATCTCTCTTGGTCCGGATGAACGTCTCTCTGTTCTTCGTCAAAATCACTTTGACTATGAAGATGAGCGCGTCATTGATGTCGTTATCATGGGAAATGAAAAACTTTATAGCATTATGAAAGAGAAAGATGCTATTTACATGAAGGAAGATTTTTCCGATGAAGATGGTGTTCGTGCAGCTGAACTCGAAGGGGAGTTTGCCGAACTAGGTGGTTGGGAAGCAGAGAGTGAAGCATCTCAACTACTTCAAAACCTAAATATTCCAGAAGAATTGCACTACCAAAACATGAGCGAATTGGCCAATGGTGAAAAAGTAAAAGTTCTCCTTGCCAAAGCACTTTTTGGCAAACCAGATGTTCTTCTCTTGGACGAGCCAACCAACGGTTTGGATATCCAATCAATTACATGGCTAGAAGACTTCTTGATTGACTTTGATAACACTGTCATCGTTGTATCCCATGACCGCCACTTCTTAAACAAAGTATGTACTCACATGGCCGACCTTGACTTTGGAAAAATCAAACTCTATGTTGGAAACTATGACTTCTGGAAGGAATCTTCTGAGCTTGCTGCTAAATTGTTAGCAGACCGTAATGCCAAAGCGGAAGAAAAAATTAAGCAATTGCAAGAATTCGTTGCTCGTTTCTCTGCTAATGCTTCTAAATCAAGACAGGCAACATCTCGTAAAAAAATGCTTGACAAGATTGAACTAGAAGAAATTGTGCCATCCAGTCGTAAATATCCATTTATCAACTTTAAAGCAGAACGTGAGATTGGTAATGATCTCTTGACAGTAGAAAATCTAACTGTAAAGATTGATGGTGAAACTATCTTGGATAATATTAGTTTCATCTTGCGTCCAGGTGATAAGACAGCTCTTATTGGACAAAATGACATCCAAACGACTGCATTAATTCGTGCAATTATGGGTGACATCGACTATGAAGGAACTGTCAAGTGGGGAGTTACTACTAGCCGTTCTTACTTGCCAAAAGACAACTCAGCTGATTTTGCAGGAGGAGAGTCAATCCTTGACTGGTTGCGTCAATTTGCAAGTAAAGAAGAAGATGACAATACTTTCCTACGTGGTTTCCTTGGGCGCATGCTCTTCTCTGGGGATGAGGTTAACAAACCTGTAAACGTCTTGTCAGGGGGAGAAAAAGTGCGTGTCATGCTTTCAAAACTTATGCTTTTGAAATCAAACGTCCTTGTACTTGATGATCCAACAAATCACTTGGACTTGGAATCTATCTCAAGCTTAAACGATGGATTGAAAAACTTTAAAGAATCCATCATCTTTGCCAGTCATGACCACGAGTTTATTCAAACTCTAGCTAACCATATCATTGTCTTATCTAAAAATGGCGTCATCGATCGTATTGATGAGACTTATGATGAATTCCTAGAAAATGCAGAAGTACAAGCAAAAGTCAAAGACCTTTGGAAAGACTAAATAAGACTTTAAAACTCAGTTGGGTTAACCAACTGAGTTTTCTATCATTCTATGAGGTAACATGAAATCATTTTTTAAAACATATTGGACCTATTTTGTTTCTTTCATCATTCCTTTAGTAATTATGACTGGAGTATACCTAACTCAAGGTATCTACTGGAATAGCGATACATCTCCACTATTAGGAGATGGTTTCCATCAATACGTTATTTTTGATGTGGCTTTACGGAATATTCTACATGGAAATGGTAGTTTGTTTTACACCTTTACAAGTGGCCTCGGACTGAATTTCTATGCTCTATCTAGTTATTACTTGGGTAGTTTTCTTTCACCTCTGGTTTACTTTTTTAATCTGTCGAATATGCCAGATGCTGTTTATCTGACCACTCTATTAAAATTTGGATTGATTGGTCTGTCAACCTTCTTTAGTTTAAATAAATTATTTCAATCTATCCCTCAACCTTTAAAACTGGCCTTATCCACTTCCTATGCTTTAATGAGCTTCACTGTCAGTCAGTTAGAGATAAAAACCTGGTTAGATGTTTTTATCTTGATTCCTTTAATTATAACTGGTTTACACCTACTTATAAC
>ERZ773079.1831-NODE-1831-length-12343-cov-7.251383_pt1 | contig 12343 bp, 7 predicted proteins | sample MGYA00511355_ERZ773079 | MGnify/ENA primary metagenome ERZ773079 (study PRJEB29015, sample SAMEA2737979) | human oral metagenome | biome: human oral; feature: human-associated habitat; material: dental | place: China | collected 2117 ... | reverse complement strand
TCACCCGCCCCGGCGGCATCGGCATCGAGAAGTTCAACGAGGAGTGCCGTACCTCGGTCCTGCGCTACACCAAGGAGTGGGAGGACTACGTCACCCGCCAGGCGCGCTGGGTGGATTTCGAGCACGACTACAAGACCCTGGACATGCCCTACACGGAGTCCGTGATCTGGGCGTTCAAGCAGCTCTACGACAAGGGCCTGGCCTACCAGGGCCACCGCGTGCTGCCGTACTGCTGGAACGACCGGACCCCCCTGTCCAACCACGAGCTGAGGATGGACGACGAGGTCTACCAGGACCGCACCGACAACACGGTCACCGTGGGCCTGCGCCTGACTGAGCCCCTTCTGGCGGACTCCGAGCGCCCCGAGCTCGCCCTCGTGTGGACGACGACGCCGTGGACCCTGCCTTCGAACTCCGCGGTCGCCGTCGGCCCCGGCATCGACTACGTGGTCGTCGAGGCGGACCCCTCCGCGGCCTCGCCGGTGGCGGGCGAGCGCGTCATCATCGCCCGGGACCTGCTGGCCGCCCACGCCAAGCAGCTCGGCGAGGCGCCCCGTGTCCTCGCGTCCTTCAAGGGCTCCGACCTGGTGGGGCGGCGCTACCACCCGATCTACGACTACTTCGACGACGGCGCGCACCGCGCCGAGGGGGCGGTGCCCGGCCCCAACGCGTGGACGGTCGTGGCCGCCGACTACGTGACCACCACGGACGGCACCGGCCTGGTCCACCAGGCGCCCGCCTTCGGCGAGGACGATATGTGGACGTGCATGGAGTACGGCATCGGCATGGTCTTGCCCGTGGACGACGGCGGCGTGTTCACCTCCGAGGTCCCCGACTACCAGGGAATGCACATCTTCGACGCGAACCGCCACATCGTGGCGGACCTGCGCGACCAGTCGGGCCCCATCGCGCGCCGGGATCCGCGTGTGCGCGCCGTCCTGGTGGCCGAGGCGTCCTACACCCACTCCTACCCGCACTGCTGGCGCTGCCGCAAGCCCCTCATGTACAAGGCGGTGTCCTCGTGGTTCGTGCGCGTCACCGCGATCCGCGACCGCATGGTGGAGCTCAACCAGCAGATCAACTGGACCCCCGAGCACATCAAGGACGGCGTCTTCGGCAAGTGGCTGGCCGGGGCCCGCGACTGGTCGATCTCCCGCAACCGCTTCTGGGGGGCGCCCATCCCCGTGTGGGTGTCCGACGACCCCGCCTACCCGCGCACGGACGTGTACGGGTCGATCGCCGAGCTGGAGGCCGACTTCGGCGTGGAGGTGGTGGACTTCCACCGCCCCTTCATCGACTCGCTCACCCGCCCCAACCCGGACGACCCGACGGGCAAGTCGACGATGCGCCGCATCCCCGATGTCTTCGACTGCTGGTTCGAGTCCGGGTCGATGCCCTTCGCCCAGGTGCACTACCCCTTCGAGAACGTCGAGTGGTTCGAGTCCCACTACCCCGGGGACTTCATCGTGGAGTACATCGGCCAGACCCGCGGCTGGTTCTACACCCTCCACGTGCTGGCCACCGCCCTGTTCGACCGGCCCGCCTTCACCAACTGCGTCTCCCACGGGATCCTCCTGGGCAACGACGGGGCGAAGATGAGCAAGTCCCGGCGCAACTACCCCGACGTGTCCATGGTCTTCAACCGCGACGGCGCCGACGCCATGCGCTGGTTCCTGCTGTCCAGCCCCGTGGTGCGCGGCGGGAACCTCGTGGTCACCGACAAGGCCATCCGCGACACCGTGCGCCAGGTGCTGCTGCCGCTGTGGAACGTCTGGTACTTCTTCGCGCTCTACGCGGGGCAGGCCGACGACGGGCGCGGCTACGTGACCGACGGGGTGGACCTGGACGACGCGGGCCTGTTCGGCAAGAAGGGCTCCCTGCACGTCATGGACCGCTACATCTTGGCTCGCACCAAGGACCTGGCCGCCACCGTGGGGGCGCAGATGAGCGCCTACGACGTCACCGGCGCCACCGCCACCGTGCGCGAATTCCTCGACGTGCTCACCAACTGGTACCTGCGCACCTCGCGGAGCCGCTTCACCGACGGGGCCAACACCGAGGTCTGCCGGCCGGCCTTCGACACCCTGGCCACGGTGCTGAGGGTCCTGGTGCAGGTGATGGCGCCGCTCACCCCGCTGACCAGCGAGGAGATCTACCGCGGCCTGACGGGGGAGCGCTCCGTGCACCTGACCGACTGGCCCGTCCTGCCCGAGCACGTGGCCGACTCCGCCCTGGTGGCCGCCATGGATGAGGCCCGCGACGCCGTCTCGGCGGCGCTGAGCCTGCGCAAGGCCGAGAAGCTGCGCGTGCGCCAGCCGCTGCGCTCGCTCACGGTGGCCACCACCGACCCCGCCGCCCTGGCGCCCTTCCGCGCCCTGATCGGCGAGGAGGTCAACGTCAAGGAGGTGCGGGTGCTCGATGCCGCCGACGCCGGCTACGAGGTGACCGAGCGGCTCGCCCTCAACCCCCGCGCCTTCGACCCCGAGATCCGCAAGGCGACCAGCAGGCTCTTCGCCGCCGTCAAGGCGGGGGAGTGGGTGCTGACAGAGGACGGGGACGTGCGCTTCGACGACGTCCTGGTCGGCGGTGCCCCCGTGGTTCTCGAGGCCGAGGAGGGGTCGTTCGCCCTGACCAGCCGGATCGAGGTCGACGACGACTCCCTGGCCGCGACCATGATCGGCTCGGGCGCCTTCATCGTCCTGGACACGGCGCTGGACGACGCCCTGGAGGCGGAGGGCTGGGCCCGCGACCTGATCCGGCTCGTCCAGGACGAGCGCAAGGCCGCCGGGCTGCACGTGGGCGACCGCATCGAGCTGACCCTCACGGTTCCGGCCGACAGGGGCGCCTGGACGGGTGCGCACCTGGACCTGATCAAGGGCGAGACCGGAAGCGTGTCCGCCGACGTCGTGGCCGACCCGGCCGCCGACCGGGCCGTCGCCGTCGTCGCCAAGGCGGAGGGCTGAGCCGCCGGACGGCGGGCGCCGGCAGGACGCATCTTCGGAGCGCCCTGCTGGTGCCTGCCGTCCCGGTGAGGTAGCGTCTGCCTGGCGAGCGTGATGCATCGAAGAAAGGCGGCGCGGAAGAGAGCTTGACTCTGGGGTCTCCTCAGCTCGACGTCCTGTTCGAACCTATGAATCCCTTGTGGTTAACAGGACTTCCCTTGGTCGAGATCGTACTTCCTCATGGGGAACAGCGATGGTTTACATGAATCTACATCTACGGGTGCCTGTGTCCGTGCTCTCTCCGGCACGCCGAGCGATGGCCGGTCGGCGCTGGGAGAGCGGCCTGTTCCGGGGCGACCCGGCTCCTTCCCGGGAGGCGGGCAGGTGGTGACTGAGACAGACTCCCGTCGGCAGCCGCCCGGCGACCACCACCCCCTCGTGTCCGTGATCGTCCCCTCCTACAACAGCGAGGCGCATGTTCTTCAGACCCTTGAGAGCGTGCTGTCCCAGACGGAGCACGACATGGAGGTGCTCGCGGTGGACGACGCCTCGCAGGACCGGACGCGCTCGCTCATCGAGGCGCTCGCGGACCGGGACCCTCGGGTCCGGGTGCTCGTGCAGCCCACCAACCAGGGAGTCGCCCTGGCCAGGAACCGGGGGCTCGCGCACGCCAGGGGCCGATACATCGCCTACCTCGACTCGGACGACCTGTGGATGCCCGAGAAGCTCGAGCGCCAGATCGCCTTCATGACCAGGACGGGGGCGGGAGCCTGCTTCACCTCCTACGAGACGATCGAGGAGAACGGGAGCCACCGCAACTTCGTCAGGATTCCCGCCTCGATCGGGTACAAGGACTTTCTGAAGAACACGGTGACATGCAGCCACACGCTTCTGTTCGACACGCACGTCGTCGACCGCGCTCTCCTCACGATGCCGAACCTCAGGAGAGGGCAGGACGCGGCGACCTGGCTGGGGGTGATGAAGGCCGGGCACCTCTTCTACGGCCTGGACGAGTGCCTCGCCAAGTACCGCAAGACGTCGGGCTCGCTGTCCAGCAGCAAGATCAAGGCCATCCGCCGGACCTGGAACCTCTACCGCAATGTTGAGGGACTGTCCCGTCCTTACGCTGCCTACTGCTTGTTCTGGCAGCTGTTCCACGCCGCTTTGAAAAGGAGAAGGAACGCATGATGGAGCAGAGTCGGGCGGACCGCCTGCTCGACGGCGGGGCCGCGCTGGCCGTCGTCGGTCTTGGCTACGTGGGACTGCCTCTGGCCGTCGCCTTCTCCCGGAGGGCTCGCGTGATCGGCTATGACTCGAACGAGGAGAAGGTGAGCGCCTATCGGTCGGGGCTCGATCCCACCGCGGAGGTCGGCGACGAGGCGCTGCGGGCGTGCGCGGTGGACTTCACCTCTGACGCGACGCGCATGGACGAGGCATCCTTCTTCGTCATCGCCGTCCCCACGCCGGTCAACCTCGACAAGACCCCGGACCTGGCGCCCGTCACCTCGGTGAGCGAGACAGTGGGCCGGCATCTCAAGGAGGGCGACACGGTCGTCTACGAGTCAACCGTCTACCCGGGGGTCACCGAGGACGTGTGCATCCCGATCCTCGAGCGGGTCTCGGGCCTGCGGTGCCCGCAGGACTTCAAGGTCGGCTACTCCCCCGAGCGGATCAACCCGGGGGACAGGGTGCACCGTCTGGAGAGCATTAAGAAGATCGTGTCCGGAATCGACTCCCGGGCCCTGGACGAGATCGCGGACGTCTACTCGCTGGTCATCGACGCCGGCATTCACCGCGCGTCCTCCATCAAGGTCGCCGAGGCCGCGAAGGTGGTCGAGAACAGCCAGCGGGACATCAACATCGCCTTCATGAACGAGCTCGCCGTCGTCTTCGACCTCATGGGGATCGACACCAGCGAGGTGATCGAGGCCATGAACACCAAGTGGAACGCCCTGGGGTTCAGGCCCGGTCTCGTGGGCGGGCACTGCATCGGGGTGGACCCCTACTACTTCACCTACGAGGCGGAGAAGCTCGGCTACCACAGCCAGATCATTCTGTCCGGGCGCAAGGTCAACGACGCCATGGGGGAGTTCGTCGCCGACGCCGCCATCAGGGAGATGGTCCGCGCCGGGCACGCCCCGAGCCGGGCCAATGTCGCGATCCTCGGCATCACCTTCAAGGAGAACTGCCCGGACGTGCGCAACTCCAAGGTCGCCGACATCATCCGCCGCCTGGGGCAGTACGGGATCGTGCCGCGGGTCTGCGACCCGGCGGCCGACGCCGCGGACGCCAGGCGCGTCTACGGTGTCGATCTTGTCGCCCTGGAGGACCTCGGCGACCTGGACTGCCTGGTCGTGGCCGTGGCCCACGACCAGTTCCAGCGGATGACCAGCGCGGACTACAAGCGGCTCTTCCGCCCCTCCCGGGACGAGGAGAGGGTCCTCATCGACGTCAAAAGCATTCTTGACAAGGAGGACTTCTCCTCCTACCGGTACTGGCGGCTCTGAGAAGGCTCAGCGGGCTGGTCGGGTCATGTCGGGTCGTTGAGGTATGGGATAGAGGTATGGGATATGAGCGAAGGGGATGTGCCGTGAGGGGGCGCAGAGGAAGAATCGGGTTCATCGGCCGGATCGATCTCGGAGAGACGATGGTCGACGGCCAGACCGTCAAGACCAGAACCCTGTACCGCTACATGGTCGAGCGCTTCGGCGCGGCCAATATCTGCGCCGTGGACACGCTGAACTACCATCATGAGGCGGCCCGGGTCACCCGGGAGCTGATCAAGTGCCTGCACACCTGCGACGTCGTCGTCGTGCTCCTGTCCAACGGCGGCCGCAGGGCGCTCTTCCCCATCCTGTGGCTCGCGTCCACGGTGCTGCACGTGCGCGTCTACCACGACCTCATCGGAGGAGCCCTGGCTGATGACGTCGCGAAGGACTCCTCGGGCCGCCTCCTGAAGTACCTCAACTCCTTCGAGGTCAACTGGGTGGAGACCCGCAGCCTGGAGGACAGACTCAGGGCTCTGGGCGTGCGCAACGCCTCCTACCTGCCGAACTTCAAGGACATGGGCGAGGCCGTGGTCAATCCGAGCGTTCCGTCGGGCCCTCCCTGGCGCCTGTGCACCTTCAGCCGGGTCATGTCGAAGAAGGGAATTGACAACGCGGTGCGGGCAGTCGCGGCGATCAACGAGGGCGCAGCCGCACCGACCGTGACGCTCGACGTCTACGGTCCGATCGAGGACTCCTACGAGGAGCGCCTCCGCCGCCTCATCGGCTCCGTCCCGGAGGTGCGCTACGCGGGCCGTGTGCCCCCCGAGCGGGCCGCGGCCACGATCACCGGCTACTTCGCACTCCTCTTCCCGACCGAGTTCACCACGGAGGGCGTGCCGGGAACGATCATCGACGCCATGCACGCGAGCCTTCCGGTGGTGGCGAGCAGGTGGCGCCACTACTCCGAGATGCTTGAGGACGGGGTCACCGGGCTGAGCTACGACTTCAGCTCCCCCGAGCTCCTCGAGGGCACGATCCGCCGGCTCATCGCACTGCCCGAGGGGGAGGTCGAGTCGATGAGACGCGCGGTCTTCGCGCGCTCGCGCGCCTACTCGCCCCAGGCCGTCTTCGGCGAGATCGCCCGCACGCTCACCCGCCGCGCCGCGGCGCCTGCGCAGCGCGGACCGCGCGTCATGATCGTCATCCACGGGCTGGGGACCGGCGGCGCCGAGATGATGGTGCTCAACCTCGCCCGCGAGCTCGCCGGGGCCGGCCACCCGGTCCAGGTGGTCTCCCTCCACGGCGATCAGACGGACGTGGCGGAGCTCATGAGGCGGGCCGGCATCGACGTCGTGGCCCTCAACAAGGCGAAGGGCCCCGATCCTCGCACGGTGCTCCGGCTGCGCACGGCGATGAGAAGCTTCTGCCCGACAGTCCTGCACACGCACCTGCCCGTGCTGGAGTACGTGCTGCCCGCGGCACGGCTCTACGGCAAGCGGGTCAAGATCATCCACACGGTCCACAACCTCGCGCTCAAGGAGTCCCGGCACCCCGCCCTGAGAAGGCTCAACCGCTACGCCTTCTCCCACGGCATCGTTCCCGTCGCCCTCAATGACGAGGTGAGGGCCTCGGTCTGCCGCAAGTACGCCCTCCCCGCCTCCGCGGTCCCCGTCGTCGGCAATGGCATCGATCTCGACGCCTTCCTCTGTCGCCGGGACCCGGAGGACCTGCGCGACAGGCCGGTGCGCCTCCTGTGCGTTGCTCGCCTGGCCGTGGTCAAGAACCACGCTCTGCTGCTTGAGGCGATGGCGCGGCTGAGAGGGGCGGGACGGGAGGTCTCGCTGACCCTGGTCGGCGACGGGCCCCTCAGAAGCCGACTGGTCGAGCACGCCCAGGCACTGGGCGTGTCGGACTGCGTCCGCTTCGCCGGCCGGCAGAGGGATACCGCCGCCTTCTACCGGCGGGCCGACATCTTCGTGCTGCTGTCGACCTACGAGGGCATGCCGATGAGCATTCTCGAGGCGATGGCTGCCGGGCTGCCCGTGGTGGCCACCCGCGCCGGGGGCGTCCCCGAGATCGTGAAGGACGGCGTCAACGGCGCTCTCGTCAAGGCCGATGCGGGCGCGGCCGCCGCGGCCATCGCCGCCATCTGCGACGACCATGCCCTCTATCAGCGGCTGAGCGCCGCTGCGGTGAAGGCGTCGGCGGCCCACTCGGCCAGAGCGATGATGGAGAACTACGTTGACCTCTATCGCTGAGCACGCCATGGGCGGGATGCGCAGAACACTGCCCGCCGCACTGGACCGGGAGGTCCTCAGAAGGAGCTACCCGCTGCGCTACCTGCGGCTCATGGCGGTGTGCTTCGTGCTCATGAAGCCGATCATGGTCGGCCAGACCGAGTCCCTGGCACCCATTATGAAGGTCCTCACGGCCGCGATCTTCGCATGGCTGGTGAACCTCTACTTCCTGCGGCGGGTGACGCTGTCCGCAACCGTCATCCTCTTCGTCCTCTACCGGGTGTCCTCTCTGCTGCCGACGGTCTACCAAGGCGGCGACCTCCTCAACTGGGGCTACGTCACGCTCAGCCTGCTCTCCGTCCTCATGCTCATCGAGCTGCACGCCACGGCCGGGCAGGAGGAGCGCAGAAGGCTCCTGCGGGTGATGACAGACCTGCTGCTCATCTACCTGCTGATCAACTACGTCATGATCCTCATGGACTGGGGAAGGGTGGCGGCCTGGGGGGACGGCGCCTTCGCCCAGCCCTCCTACCTCCTGGGCATCCGCACCCGCGTGACCGACTGCATCTTCCCGGCGATCCTCCTCGCCCTCCTGTACGACTCCGGCTCGCACCGGCGCTGGGGCTGGAGGACGATGGTGGCGGTCGCCAGCGGGATCGTGCAGATCGCCACGCTGCAGGTCGCCACGGCATGGGTCGGCCTCGCGGTGACCGCGGCCTTCTACCTCGCCGTCACCGCGCGTCCGCACAGGGGCGGCCTGTTCTCCATGCGGGGGGCAACCGTCATGGGCGCGGCCGCCACGCTGCTCGTCGTCTTCGCCCGGGTGCAGGTCTTCTTCGCCGAGCAGATCGAGGAGCTCCTCGGCAAGTCGGTCAGCCTGACGGGGCGCACCGACCTGTGGGACGCCGCCTTCCCGATCTTGGCGGACTCGCCGCTGTTCGGCTACGGCATCAACTCCGACTTCGGCAACTTCATCCCCGGCCCCGAGGGACTGCTGTGGCAGGCCCACAACCAGTACCTTCAGATCGCCTACGACGGCGGCCTGGCGGCCGTCGGCCTGTTCATCGCCCTGCTGTGGACGGCGAGCACCCGCGCCGACGCCTCCCGCTGCAACCCTCGTGCGAGGGCCGCCTTCGTCTCCGTCTACGCCGCCATGTCGGTCATGGCCATCAGTGAGATCTACGTCTACAACATGGCGCTCTTCTATCTCATCCCGTTCCTGGCGAGCAGGGCCGATGAGCTGGTGGGCGACGACGAGCGCAGAAAGAGTGAGGAGCAATGAGCATTCCCTCGCGACTGGTCAATGCCGTGCGCATGTCCATGAGCAGGTACGAGTACGGCCGGGCGAGGAAGGACGGGCAGCTGCGAGCCGGCGACAGGTTCTCCATCGGACCTTTCGCACGGTGCTCGGCGCGCTCCACGGCGGCGCCCTCGATCGTGATCGGCTCCCACGTGTTCCTCGACTGCTCGCTCATCACCAGGGGCGGCGGGCGCATAGCGATCGGCTCCGACTGCTGGTTCGGAGGAGCGGGCTCGACGGCGATCGGCGCCATCGAGTCGGTCACGATCGGCTCCGGCGTCATTATCTCCAACCACGTGCACATCTACGACAACAACAACCACCCGACCGACCCCGACGCGCGGCGGCGCATGACCCGGGGCGAGCTCGCCGGGCCGCTGTGGGAGTGGACCGAGGCGGCCTCGGCGCCGGTCGTGGTCGAGGACAACGTCTGGATCGGCGAGTTCTGCATGATCCTCAAGGGCGTGACGGTGGGGGAGGGGTCCGTGGTCGCGGCGCACTCCGTGGTGACCAAAGACGTCCCGCCGTACACGATCGCGGCCGGGAACCCCGCGAAGACGGTCAAGCGCCTCCGGTGATGGGCGGGTTCAAACCGAGGTCGGGAAGCGCCGTCGACTCCCTCCTGCTGGCCAGCGTCAAGCTCGTGACGCTCGGCTCGACCATGGCCAACACCATGATCCTCTCCCACAGCCTGTCGCTGGAGGCCTACGGCACCTACGCCCAGGGGGTCCTGCTGGTGACCCTGTGCGCGGACGCGACCATCCTCGGTCTGGCGGACGCCGTCAACTTCTTCTTCAACCGGGACAGCGGGGAGTCCGCCACCCGGGAGTACGTGAGCGCGGTCTTCGTCCTGCAGATCGTCATCGGCGTGGTGACGGCCGCGGCGCTTGTGGCCCTGCGGGGCGAGATCGGCGACTACTTCTCCAACCCCGCGCTCGCGGCGCTCGTCGTCTTCCTGGCCTTCAGACCGATGCTGACCAATATGACGAGCGTGCTCCAGGTGCTGATCGTCTCCATCGGCCGTGCGAGGGCCATCGCGGTGAGGAACGTCGTCTTCTCGGCCCTCAAGCTCGTGGCGGTCCTCGTGACGGCGCTGCTGACCTCCAGCATCGCGGCGCTGTTCGCCATGCTGCTCGTGCTCGACCTCCTGTCCGTCCTGTGGTTCTGGGACTGCTTCCGCCGGTGGAAGTACATGATCCGCCTCGCCCGGCCGCGCTGGGAGCTGATTCGGGAGATCCTGGGATTCTCCCTGCCCATGGCCGTCTACGTCCTGACGGCCTCCCTGATGAGGCAGGTCGGCCAGCTGGTCATCGGCATGAACGAGAGCACGGACAGGTACGCCATCTACGCCAACAGCGCGACCGTGCTCCCCCTCGACGTCGTCTCCGTGTCCTTCTTGACGGTCATCATCCCGATCGTGACGCGGCACATCGGCGCCGGGCAGAAGGAGCAGGTGCGTGCCGTCTTCAAGCACTACCTCGCGGTGGGGTACCTCACGACCGTCACCTTCTCAGTGGCCTGCCTCGTCGTGGCGCCCGAGGTCATCCAGGTGCTCTATGGTGCGCGTTACCTTCCGGGTTACACCGTCTTCTGCCTCTACCTGGTCACGGCCATGGTCAGGTTCGCGAGCCTGTCCCTCATCCTGAGCGCGTCGGGTCGGACGAAGGCCCTCATGGTCGTCTCCCTCGTGGCTGTGGCGGTCAACGCGGTCCTGTGCATCGTCCTGTACTCGCTCATCGGGTTCGTCGGTCCGGCGCTGGCGTCGGTCGTGGTCAACGTCGGCATGGCGGTAGTCCTTGTGCGGCTCAGCCTCAGGGAGATAGACGGCGGCCTGGCGACGGCCTTCGACCCGCGGGCGGTCGGCACATACGTCCTCACCACGCTCGCGGCGGCCGCGGCGGGCTATGGGCTGCGCTGGGTCCTCGGGAGCCTCGGTCTGCCGGTGCCGGTGATCGCGGCGATTGTCATGTGCGCCGTGTCGGCCGCCGTGCTGGCGCTCAATCTCAAACCGCTCAGGGCCTCGCTCAGGGCGATCAACTCGATGAAGTGATGCTGAAGGAGGACCGGTTGCCCTTGTCTCTCCGAGTGCGCCGGCTGTGGGCGTCGGTCGCCTACCTCGTGGCGGAGATCGCCGCGGGCTGGCTCACCTGGCTGTTCGCGAGCACCCTCGTGCTGCTGCCGGTGTGGGCGGCGGTATGGGCGGGCGCCGAGCGGCGGCTGGTGGCGCTGGCCGGTCTCCCGCCGATCCCGTCGCGGGCGACGGGCTGGACGGGCCGCGTGCGCGAGACGGCCTTCGTCCTGGTCCTCGCGGTGGTGGCGGTCCTGGGAACGGTCGCGGGGGGCGTGCTGTACACCGGGGCGCGGATCACGCTCGTCGAGCCGTTCAGAGCCCAGGCCGGCGCGGGCGGCGGCTCACCGGCCTCGCCGGCGGGGCGCTGCCTGGTCCTCCTCATCGGCCTCATCGGCGCGTGCCTGCTCCCGCTCCTCGCCGTCATGACGGCGTCGGGGCTGGCGCAGCTGTCCACGGCGCTGCTCTACCCGCGGCCCGAGCAGCTGGCGGAGCAGGTCGACGCCCTCGTCGACAGGGCCGTGGAGACGGAGGACCGCCTTATCCTGGAGCGCAGGCTCATGGAGCAGCGCCTCCATGACGGCGCCCAGCTGCACCTGAGCGCGGCCGGGGTCCGTCTGGGGCTCCTCGAGCTCCGGCTCGCCGATGTCGAGGGGCCCGCGGGCGCGACCGCGCGCGAGGCCCTCGGCGAGCTGCGGGATCAGATCGACGCCGCCGCCGACGCGGTGCGGGAGGCCGCCCACGGGCTCACCCCGAGGACCCTCGCCGAGCAGGGGCTGCGGGCCGCTCTGGAGGAGCTCGCCGCCGGCCTGCCCATCCCGACTCAGGTGATCTGGGCCGGTGGGGAGGGGGCGCCGTCGCCTCCCGATGAGATCGCCGAGAACCTGTACCTCATCGCCTCCGAGGCGATCACCAACGCGATTCGGCACAGCGGATGCAGCCGCATTGAGGCGCACGTGGAGTGCATCGGCGCCCAGAACGGCGCCGTCCTGCTGACTGTGCGCGACGACGGCGGGGGCGGTGCCGCCCCGACGGGGCAGGGCATTCTCGGAATGGCGGCCCGTGCCCGCCGTCTGGGAGGTACTTTCGAGGCGGTCAGCCCCGACGGCGGGCCGACCGCCATCACCGTCCGCATCCCGACGGGAGAGCAGCGATGAGGATAGTCCTGGCCGAGGACGAGGCGCTGCTGCGCGAGGGCCTGGTCATGCTGCTCGAGCATGCCGGGCACGACGTCGTCGCGTCCGTGGCGACCGCCACGGAGCTGGTCCACGTGGTGAAGCGCGGTGATCCCGCTGCTCCGCCGGATG
>ERZ773079.1827-NODE-1827-length-12369-cov-3.231038_pt1 | contig 12369 bp, 18 predicted proteins | sample MGYA00511355_ERZ773079 | MGnify/ENA primary metagenome ERZ773079 (study PRJEB29015, sample SAMEA2737979) | human oral metagenome | biome: human oral; feature: human-associated habitat; material: dental | place: China | collected 2117 ... | reverse complement strand
GGTACAGGTTTCTGTGTCGCCGCGAGGATGGGTCGGCGCGCAGTTAGAGCTCCGTGGGGCCGGGTTTGAGTGTTGGTGGGTTGCGAGTCTCCGCCCGGCCCCACGGTCATCCAAATGAAAAGTGCCCCGGCCGATGGTGGTCGGCCGGGGCTGTCCAAGAAAGGACGATCTCATGGATCAGGTTACCACGTCCGAGACGGTGGCGTTGAGCGCCACCGTGTTGGAGGCGCTCCGTCGATTGGATGCGGTCATGAAGGTGCGGCAGCGGCAGACGGCAGCGCAGAAGCGGATTGCGTTGGCGCGCTCGCGCGCGCGTCAGGCACAGGGAGGAAAGCTATGAGCTCGATGAATGTCGCGAGGCTTTTCGTGGCGCTGGCCCTGCTGGCGCTGGCGTGGTGGCTCGGGTCCCTCATTGACGGGTGGGTGGCGGCTACGGCCGCGATCGTCGTGCCGGTCGTGCTTGCTGAGCGTCTCCTTTACGTCGTGTGGAAGGAGCGCCAAGCATGAGGTCCGTCGAGATGATCGTTGAGTTCCCTATCGAGGACGCGAACTTGCCGATGCCTCATCTGCTGGGGCTGGCTAACGCTGCGTTTGTCGAGGAGGTCGAGCGCCAGGGGCTGGTGCTGATGTCGCCGCCGAGTCCGTCCGTGATGCACGTGCGTCGCGTCGTCGAGGTGCGCGCGTCCGTCACGGAAAGGCCGGACTGGGAGCCGTCGACGCCGGCGGCCCCGACGTTTGAATGCCCGCAGTGCGGGACGACGATTTTCACTGCGGGCCAGCCCGAGGAGGAGACAAAGAAATGATGGACACCATTATGGCGGCGATTTTTGTGATCGGCGTGCTCGTATTGGCGACGGTCGCCCTGTGGCAGGACTGGCACGTGCGCACGCGAGAGTTCCGCGAGATGCGGAGCCGCCTGCTGCAGATGCAGGAAGCCCGTCGGAGGGGTGAGGACAAATGACGGAGGCTATCGTGATCGCCGCCGATGATGCGCAGGCGAGGACAGTTGCGGAGACAATGCTCGGGCTGGTCGACGACCACGGCCACGTCGAAGTCGCGCAGGCCGAGCTGGCTCGCCTGACTGGCCTGTCGGCGCGGACGCTTCGCCGAGTGCTTGATCGCCTGCGTGAGGCAGGCTGGATTAGCGTCGTGCGGGAGGCGACGCCGAACACGTCGGCACGCTACGACCTCACGGACCTGGCAGACGTGGCGCAGGCGGTCGGCCTGAAGCCGCGCCACGAAGAAACCACGGCCGTGTCCTCCACGGGCACCGGCGTGCTGTCGGCTGAGGTCGCGGCGGACCCGATTGGGGCTGTCCAGCCTGGCCAGCGGTGGCTGGTCGACCCGAAGTTCTTGCAGGCCGGTTCGAACATCCGCACTGCCTTTCGTATCGGCCCCGAGTTCGTGGAGACGATCGCCGGGCTCGGTGTCCTCAAGGACATCGACGTGTATCCGACACTGACGGGCTTGGTGGTTCTCGACGGGCACCGCCGCCACCACGCGGCCATTGAGGCGGGCTTGGAGACAGTGCCGGTGCGTATCGTCGACGTGGCGGGCGAGGCCGAGCGTATCGGCCTGCAGCTCACGGAGAATGACGAGCATGCGCACACGTCGGCCGTGGATCGCGCCCGTGCCATTAACCAGCTGGTCCTGATGGGGCTCCCGGCCTCCGAGCTGCGCAAGCGGGGCGTGCGGGCCAGTGAGGCGACGATGGCCCGCAAGATCGCTAACGCCTCGCAGGAGGTAGCTGAGCTTGGGGAGGCGACGAATCTTGGTCTCGATGATCTCGCGAAGATCGCTGAGGCTGAGGCTGAGTTGCCCAAGGACATCGCGGGCATGGTCGTCGAGGAGATTCGCGAGGCCCCTGGCAAGATCGATCATTTCCTCGAGCGCGCACGTGATGAGGCCCGACGCCGCCAGGTTTATGAGGATGCGGTCCTCGACCTGCGTCAGCAGGGCGTCAAGGTCATCCGCGAGGACGAATTCTACGACGGGTTTCCGAAGACCAACCAGTTCCTGTGGAACCTGGTCGACGAGTACGGCAAAGGGGTGGAGCCGCACGACAACTGCCCCGGAAATACGGCGTATGTTTCGGTGATCGGCTCAGGCGACTACATGCGCGCGCAGACGAGCTTTGTGTGCCTGGACTACGCATCGCACGGGCACTTCACCCGTGAGGACAGGGCGCGGACCACGCAGGAGGCCGATCGCGCAGCCGTCGTCGAGGCGAACCGTCAGGCGGTTCAGGAAGGTGAAGTGCGCCGCGCCTGGATTAAGGACGTGCTCTTCAAGCGCCCTCTGCCGAAGGACACGGCGCTCCTGGAAATGCCCGTCATCTACAACCAGAACCAGGTGTCCGACGTATCGCAGGCGAAGGGCCGCGCGCTGATCGACTTTGATGACATGGGCTTCGGGCTCACGATGTCGGCCGCGCAGGCGGCTAAGGCACGCCTCGCCTGGTGCATCGGAGTCCTCGAGGGCGGCATGGGCTGCGATTACTGGCGCAGCCCCAGGGGCGAACGCTTCGACAGCCTCGTCCAGCTGTACCTGCGGACATTGGAACACTGGGGCTACACCCTCGGCGATGGCGAGGAATCGTTCTGCGAGAAAGTCGAGGCAACCCCCGCAATCATCACCTGGGGACCGCGCGCTGGGGAGGTGTACTGATGGATTCAACGCTGGTGGTCGTGGCTCGTGCGGCATTGGAGGGGGCGCTGCGCGCGGCCCTACCTCACTTGCCGCGCCGGATTCCCGAGGATGCCACGAACAATGGCGCGGGCCTGCTGCGCCTGGCCGTCGTCCAGGACTGTGTGATGGCGCTCGCGGCCGCGCGTGATCGCAAGCGCGCGATCACCACGCGGTTTTCCGTCTTCGACGGAGATGCATACGGAGACGGTGTGACATCCATGTGGCTGCGGCGTGCGGCGGTGGAGTCGTTGGCGACTTTCCTCGCGGGGTCTCCCGTCGACCGGGTGAGCCTGGTCCTCGATGAGAGGGAGGGCGTGACCGTCCAGGAAACCGGGGTCCTGTATGGGCCTCAGATGGCGCGTGTAGCTCCGGCGGCTGAGCCGACGGATGAGGACCGCGTCGACGCGGCGCGCCTCCTGCTGGATGGAGCGCATGCTGTCCTCTATCAGGACGCGGCAGTGGAGATGGACCCTGCCGTTGTCCGCACGTTCGCTGCGTCGGCTGCGGCCTGGCAGATTCCTCTGCGGGTCCGCGTCGGGGACGGGGAGGGGCGGTCCTCGTTCATCTGGGGCACAGACGCGTGCCTCGGCTGGTCCGCTGGATCAGTCATGATCCAGGCTCCCGTGACGGGTGAGCTCCTCCACGACGGCCCGTCGATCCCCTACCTGGAAGCGGCGCTGCTGCCGCCCGTCCCGGCGGGGACCGTTGGTGAACCAGCGGGGCTGCGCGTCTACGACGGAGGGGACGGCCTGTGACTGAAGAGGAAATCACCGAGATCGAGCGCGCGAATCACGTCCGTGCCCTCGAGCGGGAACTGGCACGGGTTCAGGCGCATGCGATCAAAACGGCGTCCGCCCTGATCGATGTCGGCGCTGCGATTGCCGAGCAGTACGCGCAGACGTCTGAGCAGCGTGTGAGTATCCGCAGGACCATCGGCACCGTTGTTGACGAGCTCATCGACGGGCTGTATCCGCAGGAAGGAGAAGAACGTGACGAGTGACGTTGCCAGTGCCCCGCTGTGGGAGATCGGGCCTTTCGATCTTCCGCAGGCGGACGTGCTTTCGCTCAACGGACGCGCCGACCGGCGCACGCTGTCCCCGCGGATCCGGACCCTGCGCATGCAGGCCCGCGTGATGGCGCGCGCGGCACGCTGCCCCAGCCTCAAGCGGGCACGTCTCGTCGCTTGGGTGCGGTTCCCCGACGGCCGCCGCCGCGACCTCCACAACTACATGCCCACCTTGAAGGCGCTCGTCGACGGGCTGGTGGACGCGGGCCTGCTCCCGGACGACGACTCGCGGCACCTGCAGGGCCCAGACATGCGCCTCGACCCCCGTCATACCTCCAAGCGCATGGGGATCCCCATGTGCTCGATCCGATTCACCGTCATGCCCTACGAAGAAAACCAGGAGGCCCACAGATGAGCGGCGAAACACTCGTCACCATCATCGGTAACCTGACCGCCGACCCCACACTCCGCTGGACACAGTCCGGATCAGCCGTCGCCGACTTCACGGTGGCCTCCACCCCCCGAACCTACGACCGCAACGCCGGCGAATGGCGAGACGGCGACACCCTCTTCATGCGCTGCTCCGTGTGGCGCGATGTCGCCGAGAACGTCGCCGAGTCCCTCCGCAAGGGCATGCGCGTCATCGTTCAGGGTCGCCTCACCCAGCGCTCGTACGACACCCAGCAGGGTGAACGTCGCACGGTCGTTGAGCTGCAGGTCGACGAGGTCGGCCCCTCCCTGCGCCGCGCACGCGCACAGGTCACCAGACACCCCGCAGCCGACGGCGGGGCAGGATACCCGCCCCCACCTCCACCTGCGTCCCCCCAGCCAGCCCAGACAACGCAGCAGGCACCGCAGGCGCCGCAGCAGCCCGCGCCACGCCAGGTATGCCAAGAGGACCCCTGGGCACGCCAGGGATCCCAGCCAGCTGCGAACTACGCAGCGTGGGAACCCCCGTTCTGATGGAACGGCACTGCCCGGACTGCGGCGTCGTGCTCGCTGCGGGGCATGCGCGCTGCAGGCCGTGTTTCCTGCGTTTTGAGGCTGAGTACCAGCGCAAGACGGAGCGGGATTGGATGATGCGGAATTATCCGGGTTTCCGGCCTCGGGATCTGTTTCCGGAGGACGGTTGGGATGAACAAGATCAGAAGGCAAGCGAGAAGGAGGTGGGCTAATGGCGTGGGTGCGGGTCGGTGACGAGGCGCTCAGTCACCCCAAGCTTATGGGGATATATGACGTTGAGGGGGCGGAGGACATCTCAGTCATGGAGATGTTCGGATTCCTCATGGCGCTTGCGACGTACTTGGCCAAGCACCTGACAGACGGAATTATTGAGCGCGGCGCGTGCTTCCGCGAGGGTGGCGAGCGCTCGCGGATCATGCACTTATTGGATGTCGCGGTGGCGGCGGGTTTGTTGACGTGGGTGGATATTCAGGGGCAGCGAAAGCTGCGTCTGTTCACGGATGAGGAATTCATTCATATCCAGCCGCGTGAGGAGGTCATGCGTCGTCGCGCCAGGTCCCGGGAAAACCGGGACAAGGATAAGAAAGCCGCGGTCATCTACAGGGACGGTGATCAGTGCCGTTACTGTGGGAAGGTCGTGCGTTGGACTGGACCAATCGGTCTGAACCTCGGAACGCTCGATCACGTGGACCCGGACTCGCTGGGGGACGCCCCGGTCGAGGGTCTCGTGGTCGCCTGTCACGAATGCAACTCGTCGCGCGGGCACGCGCGGGAGGCATTCGACGCAGCCTCGCCGCTGCGTCCCATCCCGTCCACGCCCTATTACGGGGTGTGGTCGGCGGAATTCCTCACCAGGTATGGATACGACGCTGCGCCGTCCGTGGATCCGGGCACGCCCGTTGACCCCGCCTCAGAGACGCCCACGAGGGGCGTTCTCCCGGGCCGAGGGTCCGGAGCGCCTGTTGACCCCGGGCGCGGCTCCAGCGGCCCTGAGCTGACCGCTGTGCGTGACCCCGGCACACCTGAGCGGTGTGCGTCCGAGGGTCCGCGTATTCGACCTAGTTCGGACTCAAGTCCGCACTCCGGTTCGACGTCGAAGGGTATCGGGTCGAATACTCTCGGGTCGGGTAGGGACGGGACGGGCCGGGGCGGGACGGGCCAGGCCAGGCCGGGGCGGGACGGGCCAGGCCAGGCCGGGCAGGCAGGCGCAACGCAGCAGCAGAGTGCTAAGCGGAACCGTAGAAGGAGAAGAAGATGAGCGGTGAGTATAAGAGGGTAGTTGACCAGCTGGATGATGTAGTAGCCGCTCTGGTGGCTGAACGGGATGGGCCGGGGAGGCTGGTTGGTGCTTGGGAGATCATGATCGAGACTATCGACCCGATGCGCCCTGACGTCACAGCTTGGATGACTGACGGCAAAGGGTCGATGCTGGCGCGGCGCGGCCTCATTGAGGTGTGCCGTGACCAGTATCGGGCAGGCATCGAGGACACGACCGGTGAGTGAGGAAAAAGTTGACCGCTTCTCCCCTTGGGGAGGAGACGTGCTGAACCGTGTGTGTTCGTCCGGGTGTGCGTCGCCTGGTGAGCATCTTCCTGACTGCCAGGATGACTCGTGCCGGGGCTGCGCTCCGAGTCCGGCTTATGTCGGTGTCTTGTGCGCTCGGTGCTGGGGGAGACTGCAGGCTGTCGTGCGCACGATGCCAGCCCTCGTCGACGAGCTGATGAGCGGGGACGACGCGCCCTCGGCGGTCTCATCCTCTGGCGATGGTCGCCCGCCTGGCTCGTCCTCGCTCTACCCGCAGCAGCGGGCAGCAGCTGACGAGCTCGCGGCGGCGCTGGCCTCATGGTGTATCCAGGCAGGCGAGCACATCGGCGTGGAGGCTCCTCGTCCGTCCGGCCTGTGGTGGTCTGCTCCTGGTCGCAAGATCGACGCGGAGACGGGCGAGGCGTATCTCGTCGAGGCAGAGCCGGTCGGCATCCGCGACCCGCAAGCGCTGGCTGAGCTCGTCCGCTGGATTGACCCGCTGCTCGACCGTGTCGCCGCTGCACCGTGGGCACCCGAGATGCTTGCCGACCTGGCCAGGCTCGACGCAGGCGCACGCGCGAGGTGGGCAGTCGATGAGCCAGAGCGGCGCGTGCAGGACATCGCCTGCCCGTCGTGCAACGCCTTCTCGCTCGTGGTTACGCCCGTGCGAGTCGTCGGCGGCCAGGAGCAGGTGAGCTGCTCGCGCATCTCATGCGGGCGTGTCCTGTCCTCCCAGGACTGGGAGCGCCTGCGAGCATGGTCGGTCCTGGTCGCTCGCATGTCCGCGAAGACCGAGGAGCCGTCGGCATGATCGTGGCGGGCGAGGAGTGGGAACGACAGTGCGATGTGCCGAAACATGTCCCCGGCCTCCCCGCGTCAACGGTCCGGGTGTGGGCGGCGGCGGGCCGGGTGCGCTCGGTCAAGGTCGGCGGCTCCGTATGGGTAGCCGTTGAGGACGTCTTGGCCGCTGCGGCCTCGTCGCGCCGCCGCTGCACGACACGACACGCGAACCGGGTGAAGGTTGATTGACAGCGCCGCATGGCAGTTGTAACATTTGTGCCAACGGCAGAAGTGTCGAACAAGCCCCGAGGTGGTTACCGCCCGGGGCTTTCGTGTACCCGCCGATACGCGGCGAGCTCCGAGAGGATGAAGCGTCATGGCGTGGTCATCGAGCGATCGCGCGTCGCGGCTCCCGCCTGACTGGGACGAGCGCCGTGCTTTCATCCGCGCCCGCGCAGGCGGCAGGTGCGAAGCGCTCCTGCATGACGGGACGCGCTGCCCTGCAGCTGGTGCCGAGTGCGACCACGTCGAGCCTGGTGACGATCATCGAGCGACGAACTTGCAGTGGTTGTGCTCGTGGCATCACAAGCGAAAGACTCAGCGAGAAGCCGCGGCTGCATTAGCCGCAGAGCGGGCACGAAATGCCCCACGCAAGCGCAAGCATCCCGGCCTCATCGACTAGACCCCCACCGGGGACCCCCTCCCCACCCGACCAAAGCATCGTCAAGAGCTGTCGTTTTTTGTTTGTACGGGTCTGGGGAAATAGCAACTGCCCGCAAGTCTTGAACTAGCAACGCAAAAGCCGCTTGGAGGGGTGAGTGCGCAATCGCTTTTAGAGGGGTGCGAGGATGCCGTACCGGAACACGTTGCCGGTGATGGTGATGTATCTGCCCTGGGAGTAGAACTCGATACGTTGGCCGCGCCAGGTGCGCTTGAAGCCTCGCTGCGGGGCTGCGGTCCCCCAGATGTGTAGGCCGCGCCCAGAGGGTGAGACCTCGACGTAGGAGCCCTCGTAGAACGCCAGGAGCGTGCGCGCGGCCTCGTTGGGGATGCCATGCTCATCCAGGCACCCGTCCAGGTCGATGCAGCCGATGCCATCTCCGAGGACGAAGCCGAGGGGTGCGCCGGTGGCGCTCGCGGCCTCGTACGTGTCCCATGTGGTGGGGTCGGTGACGGAGGCCCAGGCTCCGGTGCGTGCGCACATGGGGCGTTTGTTGATATGGGTGACCCATCGGGGGCGGCTGGTGAACTCGGCGGGCAGCCTGTGCGCGTCGTCGGCGCGCCGGGCGCGGTGGTGGGCGACGCGGCATCGGGTCGAGCAGAATCGAGCGTCGGCCCTGGCCCAGGCTTTGAGCTGGTGGCCACAGTGTTCACACGTTCTCACGTGTCCTATTGTAACGCTTAATTCGTTGATATTACGGGGTTTGAGTGGGGGTGATCTGGGTGGCTGGTCGTGGTCCTGCGCCGAAGCCGCAAGGCTCGCGAGCGCGTCGCAACAAGGACCCGCAGATCCTCAAGATCATCACGGCCAAGCCGGTCGAGCAGCCGGCGCTACCGGTCATCGAGCACGTGGTGCTTGACGAGAATGGCAAGCCGCGGAAGAAGCGGTTTACGTGGCCGACAGTTACGCGACGCTGGTGGAAGATGTGGGGAGAATCCCCACTGTCCGCCGAGTACACCGAGACCGACTGGTCCTTCCTCCTCGACACCGCCTATCTGCATGCCCTGTATTGGAAGGGCGACTTCCGGGTAGCAGGCGAACTTCGTCTGCGCGTCGCGAAGTTCGGCGCGACCCCCGAGGACCGCGCTCGCCTGCGCATCCAGTTCGCGGTCGCCGACAACCTCGAAGACGACGCCGACACAGCCGACGGTGACGCGGCGCCCGTCTCCGCGCGAGCACGCAGACGGCAGAAGAAGCTGAGGGCGGTGTAACAGTGCCGTGGAAGCCGATCGACGAGGACGACAAGTTCCCGACGCTCGGGTATGACGTCGCGGACTGGATGACCGCCTATCTGTTGACTCCCGATAAGGATGGGGACGAACAGATCCCGTTCGTGCCCACGCAAGAGCAGCTCGACTTCCTAGTCGCGGTCTACGAGCTGGACCCCCAGACGGGTCGCCGGGTCAAGCAGCGTGCCGTCCTGTCGAGGCCTCGCGGCTGGGGCAAGAGCCCGTTTCTAGCGGCGATCTGCTGCGCCGAAGCGCTCGGCCCGGTCCTGTGCGACGGGTGGGACTCGGAAGGCCAGCCCGTCGGCGTGCCCTGGTCGACGCGCCGAACACCAATCGTCCAGGTAACGGCCACAACCGACGATCAAACGGCGTACACCTGGGACCCCTTGTTGGAAATGCTGCGAGGGTCCCCCGCCGAGGATGAGTACGGCCTCGACCCCATGGATAGCTTCGTCGCACTGCGTCGCGGCCGCATCGAAAAACGCACGTCCTCAGCGACGTCCGTCAAGGGCGCGAAGGCCGTCATGGCCGTCATGGACCAGACAGAGACCTGGCTCCCGGGTAACGGCGGGCCGAAACTCGCAAAGACCCTGCGGTCGAACGCGGACAAGCTCGGAGGCTTGACGATCGAGACTCCGAACGCTTACACGATCGGGGAGCGCTCTGTCGCGGAAACGACGGCGCGGTTCTACGAGCTGATGAAGGCCGGGAAGGTCAAGAAGGAAGCCGCTCGCGGCCTCTACTACGACCACCGGCAGGCCCCACTTGACACCGACATCACGGACCGTGAGTCCCTCATCGAGGGCCTGCGGATCGCCTACGGCGACTCGGCCAAGGACCCGCGCGGCTGTGCGATCCATGATCCCGAGTGCGAGCCCGGCTGGGTGGACCTCGAACGCATCGCCGATAGCTTCTGGCATCCGGATAATGATCCGGCGGACATGTGCGCGGACTTCCTCAATCAGATCAACTCGGCGTCGGACGCCTGGCTGACGATGCCGGAGCTGCGAGCCATCGAAGACCACACAAAACAGATCAGCTCCACCGAGCCGATCGCGCTCGGCTTCGACGGCTCCGAGGGCCGCAAGATCGGAATCGCGGATGCAACGGTCCTGATCGGCTACTCCATCACCCAGAAGCATCTGTTCAAGGTGGGGATCTGGGCGCAGCCGGACGGTCCGGCAGGTGAGGGCTGGCAGCCCCCACGCCTGGAGATCGAGCAGACCGTGCGCGAGGCCTTCGAGCGGTACAACGTCGTCGGTTTCTACGCGGATCCGTCGGCGGGCTGGGCGCAGGACGTGAAGGCGTGGGAGGCGCGCTACTCGCGTCGTCTGCGCGCCAAGATCAGCGCATCCGAGCCGATCCGGTACCCGCAGCGCAACGTCAGTAAGACCTGCGAGAACTTCGCGCAGCTCTTGTCCGCGATCCATCAAGGCCTCGTCACATACGACGGAGACCCAACGATGACCGCGCACCTGCTCAACGCTCGTAAATCGCCCAGGCAATCGGGCTACGTCCTCGTCAAACCTGCAGACGATCAAGACTATTCGAAGATTGACGCCGCCTGGGGCGCCATGTTCGCCTACACGGCCGGACTCGACGCCGTCGGCAAGGGCGCAGCCAAGCAAACCAGCCGCCGCGCACCGCGCCGACTCTACTAACACACGAGGGAAGGGAGGCCCCACCTCATGACCAAGACCCCCGAGGAGTGGCTCGCCTACCTCACCACGAGGATGGACAAGGAGCGCCCGAGAACGGATCTGCTGCGCTCCTACACCAACGGGTCCTCTCCCCTGCCCGAGATGGGACCCAACCTGGCCAAGGCGTGGTTGAAGTTCCAGAGGCGTGCGCGCACCAACCCCGGCAAACTCGTCGTGTCCGCGCTCGCGGATCGACTCATCCCCAACGGGGTGACAGTCGGAGCCAGCGAGGACAGCCCCGCAGCTCAGGCGGCCGCGCGCATCTGGCGGGACAACCGCCTCAAGGTGGTCTTCGCGGACGCGATCTGGGACGCCGCGACACTCGGTCGCGGCTACCTCCTGGTCACCCAGGACGAAGACGGCCGCGCATGCGTCACGTACGAGCGCCCCGAGCACATGTATGTGGAGCCGGATCCGGTGAGGCCGTGGCGCGCGCTCGCGGCTGTGAAGGTCTGGCGCGATCCAGTGGCTGGCGTGGATCACCTGGTGATGTGGGTGCCGGGCCTGCGCCTGGCCTACACCAGGTCGGCCTACGACAAGTCGAAGCAGCTGATCTCTCGCATCGCGGGGGACTGGCGCCTCGACCCCAATGGAGTCCAATCCTTCGAGGGCGCACCTCCAGTCGTGGTCCTCGAAAACCGGTTCGGCATGGGAGAGTTCGAGCATGTCCTCGATCTCATCGACCGCATCAACTGGCAGACGTTGCAGCGCCTGGTCATCATCTCGATGCAGGCCTTCCGCCAGCGAGCACTGAAGTCTGCTGAAGGGTCGGCGGGACTGCCGTCCGAGGACGAATCCGGGAACACGATCGACTACCAGGCGATCTTCGAACCCTCCCCCGCCGCTCTCTGGGAGCTGCCCCCGGGTGTGGAAATCTGGGAATCGTCCCAGACGCAGATCACCGAGATTCTCAACGCGACCAAGGACGACTGGCGAGAATTGGCAGCCGAGACGGCAACGCCACTCTCAATCATGCTCCCCGACTCCGCGAACCAAAGCGCAGCGGGTGCTGAGCAACCCCAGAAGGCGCTCCTCTCCAAGGCAGGCGACAGGATCGAGCGCTTCAAGCCCGCGCTCGCCTACCTCATCGTCAAGGCCCTCTCGGTCGAGGGAATCGACCTTGACGAGGCCGAAACCATCGAGGTGCTGTTCGTGCCGCCTCATGCAGTCTCTCTCACGGAGAAGTACGCCGCCGCTGTGCAGGCGCGCAACGCCGGCGAAGCGTTGGAGACGATTCAGCGGAATATCCTCGGCTACTCGCCGGAGCAGATCGCGCAGGACAAGCAACGCCGAGCTGAAGAGCAGATAGCTCTTGCTTTCGCTCTGCAGGACCAACCTAAACCAGTAGCCGTGCCGGAGAGCACAGAAGCCTAGACAGGTGATGTGGAGGAGGTAGTAGCGTGACTGACCTGGACTCGCTCAACCGCCTCACTGAGGCGTATGACAGCCAGGTCCACGCAATCCGACAACAGATCACGGCCTTCGGGCAGGCCTACTGGGACTCACTCCCGCACTACAGGGCCAGCGCCGTCGAGGACATGATCGAGGCAATCACCCCCAGAGTGATCGCCGGTCAGCTGCGCATCGCTGACCTGACCCGCGCCTACCTCGCCCGCTGCGCGGTCGAGCTCGGCTGGAAGGTCGTCCTCCCGCCCATCGACCAGGACGAGATACGCGGCGCTCGCGGCGTAGACCCGCGCGTCGTCTACCGTCGCCCAGCCGTCGACGTATACACCGCGCTCGCGGCGGGGAAACCTC
>ERZ773079.1824-NODE-1824-length-12379-cov-10.893298_pt1 | contig 12379 bp, 9 predicted proteins | sample MGYA00511355_ERZ773079 | MGnify/ENA primary metagenome ERZ773079 (study PRJEB29015, sample SAMEA2737979) | human oral metagenome | biome: human oral; feature: human-associated habitat; material: dental | place: China | collected 2117 ... | reverse complement strand
GTGCTGGGACGCCTGGGTGACCTCATCCAGGTGGCCCCCGGCTGGGAACAGGCCGTGGCCACAGGCCTCGGGGCGGCGGCTGAGGCGGTCGTCGCCACCAGACTCGACGACGCCATCTCGGCCATCGTGCACCTGGCCGGGGAGGACCTCGGACGAGCCCATGTGGTGGTCTCCGGTGCGGTGGCGGGGGAGGGGACCCCGCTTCTCGAACTCATCACCGCACCCCGGGAACTGAGGGGGGCGCTGTCTCGGTTGCTGGCCGGGATCGTGGCGGTGGAGGACCTGCCCGAGGCCAGGGATGTGATCAAGACAGATCCGTCGCTGACCGCCGTCACCCGGGCGGGGGACCGGGTCTCCGGCTGGCTGGTCGAGGGCGGATCGACCGCCAAACCCTCACTACTGGCCTTGAACGCGGACCTGACGGAGACCGAGGAACAGCTGAAGCGGATCACCGCCGAGGTGGACAGGCAGCGTTTCGCCCTGGATGCAGCACGAAACGCACTGCAGAAGGCTCGCGACGAGGAGGCAACGGCCCTGGCGGCCCTGCACGAGTCCGACGCGCAGTTCACGGCCATCTCGGATGCCCTCGGCGCCCACCGGCAGGCCCAGGCGGCCGCGACCCGCGAGGCCGAACGGTTGGCATCGGCCATCGAGACCGCCCGCCAAGGCCGGTCCGGGCACGAGACCCGGCTGGCCGAACTGGAGGTCCGGCTCGCCGCGGCCAGCGGGGAGGAGATCCTTGAACCCGACCCCACCAACCGAGACGAGCTGGCCGTGACCGCAAGGCTGGCCCGGCAGGCGGAAATGGAAGCCAGGCTGCTGCTGCGAACGGCCGAGGAACAGGCCCGTTCGCTGGCGGGCAGGGCCGACGGTCTGCTGCGGGCAGCGGCCGCGGAACGCCAGTCGCGCGCCAAGGCCCGCGCCCGGGCGGAACAGCTTCGCCGCGAGGCTGCGGTGGGCCGGGCGGTACACGACGCGGCCCAGCGGCTGTTCGGGATGGTCGATGCCACCATGGGGCGGGCCGCAGCCAGCAGGGACGCCGCGGAGGCCCGCAGACGAGCTGCCGAGACCGCGACAGTGGAGGCCAGGCAGGCCTCCCGGGCCGCCGGCCAACGCCTCGAAGAGCTCACGAGAGGTGCCCACCGGGACGAGCTGGCCCGGATCGAGCGCCGGATGCGGATCGAGCAGCTGGAGGAGAAGAGCCTGACCGAGCTGGGTCTGGAAGGAGACCAACTCGTCGCCGAATACGGCCCGGACCAGCCGGTCCCGGTCATTACCCGGCCCGACGGTACCGCCCTCGGCCCCGAAGACGAGGCTCCTGAACCCGTTGTCTACGTGCGCGCGGAGCAGGAGAAACGCCTGCGCCGCGCCGAGCGGGGACTGGCGGCCCTGGGGCGGGTCAATCCGCTGGCGTTGGAGGAGTTTGAGGCTCTGAAAACCAGGCACGCCTTCCTGGCCGAGCAGCTAGCCGACCTGAAACAGACCCGCGCTGACCTGCTAGCGCTGATCGACGACGTTGACCGGAAGGTGCAGGAGGTCTTCGAAGCGGCCTATCGCGATGTCGAACGCACTTTCGGGGAGGTTTTCCAGCGGCTCTTCCCCGGGGGAGAGGGAAAGCTGCTGCTCACCGAACCCGGGAACTGGCTGGAAACCGGGGTGGACGTCGAGGCCCGGCCCGCGGGCAAAAAGGTCAAACGGCTCTCGCTGCTCTCGGGAGGGGAACGTTCGCTGGTGGCAGTGACCTTCCTGGTCAGCCTGTTCATCGCCCGCCCGAGCCCCTTCTACATCCTGGACGAGGTCGAGGCGGCCCTGGACGATGCCAACCTGGGCCGCCTGCTCGGAATCTACGAGGAACTGAGGCAGAACTCCCAGCTGCTGGTGATCACCCACCAGAAACGCACCATGGAGATCGCAGACAGCCTCTACGGCGTGACCATGCGCGGCGACGGCCTCTCCACCGTGGTCAGCCAGCGACTCCAGCAACCATGACCCGGAGCCGCGTCACGCCCGGTTCCGCCCGTTCCGTAGAGCAGGGATGAGACGGGCCGAGTTGAGGATGAAGGCGGTCTCGCTGCCCACGTGCACCAGCGCCGCCAGCACCGGGCCGAGCAACCCAAGGGCTGCCAACACCATGCCTAGGCAATCGATGACGACGGTCCCGGCGAAATTGAACAAAACGATCCGCCGGGCCCGCCGAGCCACGTGAATGGTGCGGGCGAGATCGTTCAGGTCGGAACTGATCAGCACCACGTCGGCGCTTTCCCGGGCGATCTCGGTTCCACTTCCCATTGCTATCCCGACGTCTGCCCTGGCAAGTGCCGGGGCGTCGTTGACACCATCACCAACCATCGCCAGCCGGTGTCCCTTTGAGCGCTCGGCGTCGATCACCGCCAGTTTCTCATCGGGAAGCAGGCCGGCCCGGAAATCGCCGATCCCGACCTCGGAGGCCACCGTTCGGGCCGTGGCTTCGCCGTCGCCCGTGATCATGAGGGTCCGCAGCCCGCGGCGCCCCAGTTCGGCGATGGCCTCCCGGCTGGTCTTGCGGATCTCATCGGCCAGCAGAATGGTGCCGGCATAGGCGCCGTCGATGCTCACGTGAACCGCTGACGCCGATTCCTGTTCGCCAAGGGCATCCGGAGCGCTGGGAACGAGGAGTCGATTCCCCGCGGCGATCCTGTGGCCGCCGACCAGCGCGGTAACGCCGCGCCCGGGGGCGTAGTCGAAGTCCTCAGGATGTGCCATGGGGATCCCCTCGTCGCGGGCGCGGGTGAGGATCGCCTGTCCCAGTGGGTGCTCCGACCATGATTCGGCCGAGGCCGCGTATCCAAGGAGCTCGGGAAGGGAACGCCCCTCCGCCATGTGGACCCCGACCACAGTCGGCGTTCCCGTGGTGATGGTGCCAGTCTTGTCGAATACCACAGTGTCCACGCTCGACAACATCTCCAGATGGGCCCCGTCCTTTACGAAGGCACCCGACCGGGCTGTGCGGGCGATGGCCGCCAGCACCGCAAGGGGCGTTCCAGCCGCTATCCCACAGGCTCCCGCCACGACCACCACGGAGATGGTGGCGGTCAGATCGTGGGTCAGCAGAAAAGTGAGGGCTGCTCCGCCGATGGCCAGGTAGACCAGCCATGCCGCCAGCCGGTCGGCGAGGCGTTGCACCGGGGGCTCGGATTCCTGGGCCCTGCGCACGGCCTCGATGATGCGGCCGAAGGAGGATTCGGCTCCCACCCTTTCGGCGCGGATCTCGACGGCCCCCGATTGGTTGATGGAACCTGAGTGGACCTCGCTCCCGGCATCTATCTCGACCGGCAGGGATTCGCCCGTTATCCGAGACTGGTCCACCGTGGACCTTCCGGTTACGACGGTTCCGTCGACCGGGATGCGACCCCCGGGAAGCACCACCACCAACTGTCCCGGTGTCACCTGATCCAGCGGAACCGTGGTCACGGTGTCACCATCGCGGACCTGTACGGAATCCGGGAGGAAGGACATCAGGTCTGTAAGGGCGTCCCGGCCGCGGTCCATCGACAGGTCCTCAAGGAGTTCGGCGGCCAGGACGAAGGTCGTGATCACCAGCGATGTGACCAACTCACCAATTACAGCCGCCGCGACGATAGCTATGAGCATCGACAGCTCCATGCTCATTCTCAGGTTCCGGATGTCCTCCCAGGCCTCCGTGAGAATGGGCCAGCAGCCGATGCTGAGCCCCAGCCCCGCTACCCACGAGCTGGTGAGACCCGAAATCGTGAGCGCGGCGCAGAAGGCCACGACCAGGGTACGGAGCAAGTCTGTCCGGTCGACGCGGGCCCACAGACTTCTTCCCGAGCCGGCGGTGAGGGGGGTCATTTCCTGTCTTAGCGTGGGGCAAGATGTTTCGGTCATGGCCGTAGGTTCCCCTCCTGGGTTTTCCCCTCGAACGTCGCCTCGGAGTCCTGCACCGTGTGATGGGGCGGGACGATCTCCACGACGTGCTCGGCCTGGAACACCGCGTGCATCACGAGTTCGCGGGCGTGCTCATCGATGAGGCTGTAATAGACGCGAGTGCCCTACTGACGGGGCTGCACCACCTTGCACCAGCGCAGCTTCGCCAAGTGCTGCGAGACCGTGGTGGGTGATTTTCCAATCAGCTCGGCGAGCTCGTTGACCGAGCGTTCCCCTGTGCGCAATGCCAGGACGATACGAATCCGTGTCTCGTCCGAGAACAGCGAGAACACCTCGGCTGCGAGCTGGATGTACTGGCTGTCTGCTTCGAGTCCTACATATTTCGTATCTTCATACATGCTTAGTTAATAGGTAATTGAGGCCTGCCTGACAAGGGGTTCGAGACGCAGGGTCTGTAGATGTCTCGAACCATCGTGGCGTGCCCGGTGGGCGAAACCTTCTAGGATTGCCCCGTGGGAGATTTGATTTTCTGGTTGGTCGTCGCGATCGTCGGGGCCGGGCTGGTGGCGGCTACGCTCGTCATCAGGTACGGCAAAAAAGAGCTACCCCCCGCTGAGACGCGGGAGGCGATCGAGGTCCCCGAGGCGGAAGCCGTCGTGGAGGAGGAGCCGGCGGCCGGAGAGAAGCCGGTGGAGACCGGGGAACCAGCGGGCGAGACCGCCGAGCCCAAGCCTGCGAAACCCGAGCTGGACCAGCCCGAGGAGCCGCGCTCCCGGTTCGCCCGGCTGCGTCGCCGCCTGGCATCGAGCAACAATGTGCTGGCCCGGGCCCTCGGCGATCTGCTGAGCGTCGACAGGATCGATTCCGAGACCTGGGATGATTTCGAGGCCACACTGATCGCCTCCGACCTGGGGGTTGGGCCCACCACGGAACTCACCGAGGCGCTGCGCCGGGAACTGAGCATCGACGGGGTCTCCGATCCCGAACGCGCCCGCCAGGTGCTGCGCACCGAACTCCTGAAACTTGTGGAGCCGGACCTCGACCGGAGCCTGAACCTGACCGCCGCTGAGGGCGACCCCGCCGTCGTGATGGTGGTCGGGGTGAACGGGACGGGCAAGACCACCACCGTGGGTAAATTGGCCCGGGTGCTCGTGGCCGAGGGCCGCTCTGTGATGCTGGGGGCGGCCGACACTTTCCGGGCCGCCGCCGCCGAACAGCTCGCGACCTGGGGGGAGCGGGTCGGCGTCGAGACGGTGAGTTCCGCCGAAGGCAGCGATCCTGCCTCGGTGGCCTTCGATGCGGTCGCCAAGGGTAAGGAAGAGGGAATCGACGTGGTTCTCGTGGACACCGCTGGGAGGCTGCACACCAAGGTCGGGCTGATGGACGAACTCGGCAAGGTGAAGCGCGTCATCGAGAAGAAAGCCCCCGTCAGCGAGGTCCTGTTGGTCCTCGACGCCACCACGGGCCAGAACGGCATGACGCAGGCCCGGATCTTCTCCGAAGTGGTGGACGTCACCGGAATCGTGCTCACCAAGTTGGACGGGTCTGCCAAGGGTGGCATAGTCATCCAGGTGCAGCGGGAACTCGGGGTCCCGGTCAAGCTCGTCGGTCTCGGAGAAGGCGTGGACGATCTGGCCCCCTTCGACCCCGAGGGTTTCGTTGCCGGAATCCTCGGGGAATGAAGGCGGGGAAGAATCTCAGGACGCCCCGGGGGTCATGAGCGTCGGATCAACGAGCCCCAGTTGAATGGCCCGCACCAGGATCTGGGTGCGGGACTTCAGCCCCATCTTGTCTCCGATGTGGGACAGGTATTGCTTCACGGACCCTTCGGAGATGAACATCTTGGCCGCTATCTGGGCATTGGTCATGCCTTGGCCCAGCCAGATCAGCAATTCCTTCTCGCGTGGGGCGAGCCCGGCGGCCGCCGCCTCGTCGGTCAGGATCTTGGGGTGGCCGGTCAGGAGATCGGCCACCAGCTCCCGGCGGACCCCCGGGGCGAGCGGCATTTCGCCGTCACGGGCCTGCTGGATGCCGGTCAGCAATGCGGGTCCGCCGCAGTCCTTCATCAGGTATCCGGAGGCGCCGGCGCGTAGCGCGGAGACGATGTATTCCTGGGTGCCAAAGGTGGTCAAGGCCACTATGCAGGCCCCGCGGTGCTTTCGGTTGATTTCGCGTATGGCGTCCACTCCCGACATATCCGGCATCTGCAGGTCCATGAGCACCACATCGGGTTTCAGTTCCTCGTAGGCCTCCACGGCCTCCCGGCCGTTGCGGGCCTCACCGACCACCTCGTGGTTGTCGTTTCGGGTCAGGAACATGCGGTAGGCCTCGCGAACCATGGGATCATCATCGGCGACGAGCACGCGACAGAGTTCGGTCATGGCGAAACCATAATCCAAACAGGCGGGATTTGCCTCATCATCCGTCGCGCCACGCGGAACGAAGCGTCTTCCTGGCACCGGGAGGACGGGAAATCTTCAACGCTGAACTAGGTCGAACGGCGGTCAGTGGAGGTTGGTCTACGGATGACCCGCCAAGAAACTGTTCTTACAGCGATGTGGTGTGTAAGATTTTCCGTGTTGCTTGGGGAAGGATGTTGGTGGTCGCGTGAAAAGTGGAGGAAAGCGATGAAGAAGATGCGCCTCGCAGCAGCCGCCCTCGTTCTGGGTTCCTGCATCACCCTTGGCGCGGTCCCCGCGAATGCCAACACCACCGAACCGGTCACCAATCAGGCCCCCATCTCCACCGTCCAAGGTAATGAAACCAATGGTGGCTTTGGGTGCATCGCTAGGCTGTGGTTCGGATGGCGCGCTTGGTGCAATTACTGGTGATCCAAGGATCGCCTGGAGATCCAGGGCGTAGCAGGAGATGAAATGATGTGAGTGGGGGAACCGTGGACCTGAAGCCCGGTGGTCAGCGCCCGGCAGCTGTTTTGATAGGTGTCGGGCGCTGGGTCATTCTGGTCGCAGTGGGGTTCCAGCTGATCTCCAACATCTTGGAGATGCCCGTGACCGGGCGGGAGATGACGGTCATGGTTGTGCTGACTCACGCCATCATTGCGGTGGCCTGTTTCGTCTTGCTGTGGCGGCCATGGCTTGGATTGTGCATTGGTCTAGTCCTTTTGGTGCCTGCGCTGTTGGGCAATGACGTTGATGCCGATCTCGTGTTCCTCATACTGGCGTCTGCTACCTTCGCCTTTCAATACGGGGCTCGCGTGATTTTTGCTGCCCTTCCCGCGGCGGCAGGCTACGGCGTTCTGCGCAGCGTGAGCGTTGTAGGGGATCTTGACGGCTTGGCGGAGCTGGTTGTTCCTTGCGTCTACTTGGTGCTGTTCGGGAGTGTTCTGGGAACAGCATTCAGAGTGTTCGTGTCGCTTCTCGAGCACCGGGAGGTGCGGCTCGCCATACTGGCCGAGGACATCGCCGAGATTCGCAGCGGCGAGCGTCTGAGGCTGGCGGGCGAACTCCGGACCGTGGTGGGGGAGCGCTTGGAAGAGGCCTGGGAAGGCCAGAAGGCTCCCCGCCACACCTGCGACGCCTGGGTTCTCAGGGAAGCACTCGAAAGGGTGCAGACCATCTGCCTGGACGCGGTCACCCGCGTCCGGGCCTTGGTCGGGATGCTGCGGGAGGACCCCGTGGCCGAGGGCAGCGACGAGTCCCTGTCGATCATCGGACCGGTACAGATACTCGCCAGCATGGCCGAGACCCTGCGCAGGCAAGGGTTTCGCGTAGAGCTTAGGGTTGATGACAGGCTAAACCACAGGAGCGTCGTCACCCAGCTGACCGTCACCCGGGTGGCGCAGCTGCTGCTGAACTCCGCCGAGGCCATGCGGCCCGACCCATTGCGGCTCAAGGTGGAGTGCCCGCCCGGGGAAACCCAGGTGATGGCGGAGATCGTCACCCCCAACGAACTCCGCAAAGAGGACATCTCCGCGTTCGAACGGATCCGGGAACGGGTGCAGGCCCTTGGGGGACGCTTCTCCAGGGCATTCACCGGAAAGGGCCAGCTGCTCGAGTTCCGCCTTCCGGAATCCAGAACCGGCGGCGTGGACGGCGCCGCCCCCGCCGAGGAGAAGAAATCGCTCGGACGAAGGATAGCCGACGTCGTACTGCCCCTGCTCGTCCTCGGAGCCCTGGCGTTCTGGACCTGCAGCACCCAGCGGCTGGAGTGGCCGCTGGCCTGGGCGATCTTCGGCTACCTGAGCACTGCGGTCATGTACTGGTGGCCGATCCCCGGCGGGGCCATGGGTACCGTGGCCGTCGCGGGCATGCTGATCACCCCCGAGCAGACCCCCGTGGCGCTGTCCGCGGTGATCCTGATGGTGTGTTGGAAATTCACCCGGGGCCGGAACCCCTATTGGGCCCTCGGGGCCGGGTTGGTGGCCCTGATCGGACTGTGGGTGCTCAGCATAAGCAGGCTGACCGACAGCCCGGAACTCGTCGTCGGGGTCTCGATGCCCTTCATCGGTTTGGTCTGCGCGGCCATCAGCTGGCAGTACGCGAAGATCCGGAACCGCCAGGACCAGCAGGCGGCCGCCCTGATGGAGGCCATCGAGGCCGCCCGGACGGAGGAACGCAACCTCCTGGCGCGCGAACTCCACGACGTGCTGGCGCACCACTTCTCCGTGGTCCTGCTGCAGTGCATGGCCTACGGTGACAGCGATGACGCGGAGGAGGTCAGGTTCGCCCTGGACCGGATAGCGGGTTCCTTGGAGGCCGCGGAAGGAGAACTCTTCCTCCTTACGGACGTCATGTCCGACGGGGAGAAGGGGGACCTGCCCGCTCTGGTGCGTCCCCTCACCGTGGCCGACCGGTTGCAGGGAACCCTCAAGAACGCGCACTTCCAGGCCGAGTTCAAGATCGACCCGTCATCCGACGGCCTGCCCCAGATCACGCGGCGCACTCTCACCCGCGCCATGCAGGAGAGCGTCACCAACATCATCCGTTACGCGGAGCACGGGGGAAAATGCCTGGTGGAATTGAAAATGGAGGAAGCCGTCGTCAGGCTCCGCGTCTGCAACGAACTACCCGAGAACAAACGAGAGTCCAAGCTGTCGCTGGGCTACGGACTGGCCGGGATCCAGGAACGCATCAACCTTTCCGGGGGAAGGTTCACCGCCGGCCCGGAGGGCAACCAGTGGGTCGTGACCGTTGAACTGCCCAACCGGGGACGCGAGGCGGAGTCCCTCGGCGGCCCGAGCACCTACATACACTGACGCCTCCCCTGTATTCTTGGCAGGCACCGCCCCGGAATCCAAGGAGCCAAGGACTTGTTCGACACACTTCAGGACCGTTTAGCAGATCTGTTCAAGAGCCTCAGGTCCAAGGGGCGCCTCAGCCAGGCCGACATCGACGCCACCATGCGCGAGATCCGTATCGCCCTGCTCGAAGCGGACGTCAACCTCAATGTGGTCAAGCAGTTCGTCTCGGCGGTCAAGGAACGCTGCGCAGGAACCGAGATCAGCCGCGCCCTCAACCCCTCGCAGCAGATCATCAAGATCGTCAACGAGGAACTCATCAGCATCCTGGGTGGCCAGGTCCGCACCGTCAGGTTCGCCAAGAAGCCACCGACGGTGATCATGCTCGCCGGCCTGCAGGGCGCGGGCAAGACCACCCTCGCCGGGAAACTGGGCCGCTGGCTGAAGTCCGAGAAACACAGCCCCCTGCTGGTGGCCTGCGACCTGCAGCGGCCGAATGCGGTGAATCAGCTCCAGATCGTGGGGGAGCGGGCCGGGGTGCACGTCTTCGCGCCGGAACCCGGCAACGGCGTCGGCGATCCGGTTCAGGTGGCCCGGAAGGCCTTGGAGCACGCGGAGCGCAGCCTCTACGATGTGGTGGTCATCGACACCGCGGGCCGCTTGGGCATCGACGAGGTGCTGATGCAGCAGGCCGCCGACATCAAGGCCACCACCCGCCCGGACGAGGTGCTGTTCGTCGTCGACGCCATGATCGGCCAGGACGCCGTCAACACCGCCAAGGCCTTCAACGAGGGCATCGGCTTCGACGGAGTGGTCCTCACAAAACTCGACGGCGACGCCCGGGGCGGTGCAGCCCTGTCCATCGCCCGGGTCATCGGCAAACCCATCATGTTCGCGTCGAACGGTGAGGGCCTGGCCGACTTCGACGTCTTCCATCCGGACCGGATGGCATCCCGCATCCTCGGCATGGGAGATGTGCTGACCCTGATCGAGCAGGCCGAGAAGAACTTCGACGCGGAATCCTCCCGCAAGGCGGCCGAGAAACTCAGCGCGGGCAAGGGAAGTTTCGGGCTGCAGGACTTCCTGGCCCAGATGCAGCAGCTGCGGAAACTGGGACCGCTGAGCAAGATTTTCGGAATGCTGCCCGGTGCCGGTCAGTTCAAGGACGCCATCAACTCCATCGACGAGAAGGAAGTGGACCGGATCGAGGCGATCATCTTCTCGATGACCCCGGCGGAACGCGATGACGTCGGCATCCTCAACGGCTCCCGCAGGGCGCGGATCGCCAAGGGCGCCGGGGTGCAGGTCTCGGACGTGAACAACCTCGTCAACCGGTTCGTCGAGGCCCGCAAGATGATGGAGCAGATGGCAGGGGGCAAGATGCCCGGAATGCCGGGCATGGGCGGAGGACGTGCGGCACGCAAGCAGCAGGGCAAGTCCCGGAAACGCGGGCGGAAGATTTCCGGTAACCCCGCCAAACGCAAACAGCAGGAGGCCGAACGCGCCCGCGGCATCAAACCCGGGGCCGCGCAGGCCATCCCCCAGACGGTGGACGACTTCCAGCTGCCCCCCGAGCTGCAGAAGATGTTCGACGAGCAGCAGCGGAAATAGCCCGTTCCCGGCCCGGATTCTCTATGCTTTCGCCCATGACTGCGGAGCCCATGCACATACACGGCACCTTCCTGCCCGACGAGGAACCCCGGGACTTCTGGGTGGCCGATGGCAGACTCACCGCCGAACCCGTCGCCGGGGCGAGAACCTTGGCCCGGGATGCCTACATCATCCCCGGACTGGTGGATGCCCACTGCCACATCGGACTGGGGGTGATGGGGGCCGTCAGCGTCGAGGAGGCACGTCGTCAGGCGCGCGCTGACCTGGCCGCCGGAACCATGCTGATCCGTGACGCGGGATCCCCCTCCGACACCCGCTGGGTGCAGCAGGACGAGACCCTGCCGAGACTGATCCGCGCGGGCAGGCACGTCGCCCGCACCCGTCGCTACATCCGCCATCTGGCCGTCGAGGTGGAACCCGAGACTCTCGTCGAGCAGATACGCCACGAGGCCCACGACGGTGACGGCTGGGTTAAGCTCATCGGTGACTGGATCGACCGCTCAACGGGCGATCTCGAACCCTCCTTCCCGGCCGCCCTGGCGGCCGAGGCGATCGCGGTCGCCCACGAGGAGGGCGCCCGGGTCACCGCCCACTGTTTCGGGGAACAATCCGTCGCCGAACTGGTGGCGGCCGGGATTGACTGCATCGAACACGGCACCGGCATGAGCGACGAGGTGATTCAGCAGATGGCGGACCGCGGCGTCGCCCTGGTGCCAACCATGATCAACCTGAACCGGTTTCCCCAGTACGCGGAACCGGGGCGCGACAAGTACCCGGTGTTCGCTGACCACATGATGGCCCTGTACGCGCGCCGCCGGGAAACCATTGGCAAGGCCATCGAGGCCGGGATCGAAGTCCACTCGGGCACCGACGCGGGCACCGTCGTGCCCCACGGGGAGATCCTCTCCGAGGTTGCGGAACTGGCTTCGCTCGGAGGTGGGGCGTTTGCCATCAAAGCGTCGAGCTGGGGCGCTAGGTCATGGCTCGGTGCGGACTCCCTCGCGGAAGGGGCCAGCGCGGACCTGATCGTCACCGACACCGATCCGCGCGCCGACACTGGGGCGCTGCGGGATCCGGTGGCCCGGGTTCTGCGCGGACGGGTGATTTCCTGCCCTTGATTTGATTGACTTGGTGCATGACGGAGCCCGAGCAGCCGAAGAACGAATCCCGTGAATCCGGGATCAACCCCTACGCTCCACCCTCCGGACCTTCCATCCGACCGGAGGCGCCGCCCCAGGCCGAGAAGGGCGGTTTCAAACGCGGGTTCGGCACTGGCGTGGGGGTTGGGCTGGGGCTGATGGCCGGGTTCGTGGTGCTCAGCATCGTGGGCGGGCTGTTCGCCCTCATCTCGCTGGGAATGCTGCTCAACTCCATCACCAAGGATGGGGCGAGCACCTCTCTCGAGAGGGTCTGGGGAACCGAAGGGGCCAGCGGCAACCTGAGGGCCATCCGGATCTCCGGCACCATCATGACCGACGCCGCCGACGGGGCGCTGCTCTCCTCCGGAACCTACGGTTACGAGGTGGCGGATCAACTGGACTCCCTGAAAACGGACCAGGTCGACGGGGTGGTGCTGCTGGTCAACACCCCTGGCGGCACCATCACCGGATCCAAGGCCATCGCCGACGCCATTACCCGCTATCGCGAGCGCACCGGGAAACCGGTGCTCGTGCACGTCGAGGGCTC
>ERZ773079.1820-NODE-1820-length-12387-cov-14.930506_pt1 | contig 12387 bp, 14 predicted proteins | sample MGYA00511355_ERZ773079 | MGnify/ENA primary metagenome ERZ773079 (study PRJEB29015, sample SAMEA2737979) | human oral metagenome | biome: human oral; feature: human-associated habitat; material: dental | place: China | collected 2117 ... | reverse complement strand
TTAGTTAGAAGTTTTTGATTTGTAATGCAGAAATTTATAGAACAATTTCCCGTTCTTCAGTAGGAAAAGTATATTTTACAAAAAGTTCACTTCTAACCTGTCAATCTTACATGTAACATATTGACCAATTAGATAGGAATAGTCCTCTAACCACTCACTTGTGATAGGAAATCCAACATCAATTGTTTCTGAGTCAATCATTTTTCCTGTTATAATATAAGAATAATTTTCAATATGAGTGATATCATAACTTTCATTATCCGCTATTTGTAATTCAAAACCTCCAAACATATAGAACGATACCTTTTCATTATATCACAATTCCTCAAAATCACAGGTTCTAAAACAAAAAAGAGACTGAAACAAAAAATGTTTCAGTCTCGCCTTGTTATGTTAAGAAACTATTAATATAGTAGATAATTGCTCAATAGCCAGCGGTTGCTGAGAAACCACTCGGAGTTGGAACTATTTATAATGACTTGAAGCTCTTTAAATCTGAAACTAGATAGTAGAAAGAAAAGCAAAATCTTCAAACATTTCGCACAGCCCCACCACACTTACTTGTAACTAGTCCTTCCACAAATTCATGGCATTGAGGAAATCATCCGAAACCGTTACATTCTGCGGATTGCTTGCTTCACGTTCCGCCCGTTTGGCTTCTACCTGAGCTGGGCTTGTAATGCCTTCTCGCCGCCAATTACGCAAGATAGCCTGAATATATTTCCAATTGGCCTTGCCATTGAAAACCGCTTCGCGTAAGGCAGCCTTGACCAAATCTGGATTGGTTTGATCGTCCTTAATAGTCTTGGTCAAATCCTCGATTTCAAATGGAGTCAAAAGACGCCCCAACTCTTGCTGGAATGTCTCAACCAGTTCCTTGAGAAGGTTACCATCCGACGCTGGCCTTGAACCAGTAGGACTGGAAGTACCTAAAATCTCGTCTAGCTTTTCTAAGGCTGGTGAAGCATCAAAAATCGCCTCGATTTCCCCATTCAGTTCAATGGTTCTGTACTGGAGCAAGCCTTTTTCCGTCAGATGGGACATGGAACGATTGACCTCGGATAAGGTCTTGCCAATATGCTCCGCAATCTGACTGGGCGCAAATTCCTCCAATGAGGTGGTATTTTGCAAATAAAAAAATTGCCAGACCAAAAAATCATCACTGGAATCAAAAATGTCTTTAAAATGCAAAAAGAGGGCACTTGGAAGAACCAAGTTGCCATTTTTGTAAGCTGCTAAATAAGTCATAGTACCTCTTTATAAATAAGCAAAGAAGGATGCATCATTCTCTGGACTTTGCCAATCAAACGGTGTTTCTTGATAGACTGCATAATTGACCCAATTACTGAAAAAGAGAGCTGCGGCCAAACTCCAGCGCAGGCAAGGTGTCGCATTCACATCATCATTCTTGAAGTAATTCTCAGGAATATGAGGATCCTTGCCCGCTTCCAAGTCACGGAAATACTCCTTGGCAAGGGTATCACGGTCGTACTCCATATGACCGAAGCTATACACCTCTCGCAAGTCACGGCTCGCCAAAACGGACAAGCCCGTGTCTTCTCCCTCGGAGAGAATCTCTAGATTGGTCAGATTAAGAATGTCTTCCTTCAGTACTTCTGTATGCCTTGAATGAGGCGTGATAAATTCATCATCAAAACCTCTAAAAAGTAGATTATTGCTTGGAGCCGACTGCTCGTAAACACCCGAAAGTTTCTCTTTCATCTGGCGCTTATCCACGCCATAGCGGGCATAAAGGCCAGCCTGTGCTCCCCAACAGATATGTAAAGTCGAAAAGACATGAGTCTTGGACCATTCAATCACCTGCTGGAATTCCTCCCAATAGTCTACCGCCTCAAAGGGCAGATGCTCTACTGGCGCTCCTGTGATAATCAAGCCATCAAAGAAACGATGTTTGACCTCATCAAAAGTCTTGTAAAAGGTCTGCATGTGTTCCACTTGGGTAGTCTTTGACGTATGAGAAGTCATATAAAGAAACTCAATAGTCAGCTGCAAGGGCGTATTGGCCAAATGACGTAAAATCTGAGTTTCCGTCACCATTTTCTGGGGCATGAGATTGAGTATCAAGATATTCAAGGGGCGGATATCCTGATGATCTGCCCGGTCATCATCCATGACAAAGATATTCTCAGAGCTTAAAATTTCAACTGCGGGAAGCTTCTTATCAATCTTGATAGGCATGAAAATATCTCCTTTTGTTTAATATACCTATTATACTCAAAGGAGATATAGTTTTCAATTATACTTTTTCTCTAACTAGATATAGTAATAAGCTATATCTTTAGTAGTGCATCAATACTTTATAGTCATAATCGCCGATTGCTTCGCGACCTTTGAGCTCATCCAACTCGATGAGGAAGGCACAGCCAGCCACTACGCCACCAAGGCGCTCAATCATCTCAATGGTTGCCTTAACAGTTCCACCAGTTGCAAGAAGATCATCAACAATCAGAACGCGTTGACCAGGTTTGATTGCATCCGCATGCATAGTCAGAGTATCTACACCATACTCTTTTTCATAGTCAGCTGAGATAACTTCACGAGGAAGTTTGCCAGGCTTACGGACAGGAGCAAAGCCAACTCCTAATTCAAAGGCAACTGGACACCCTACGATAAAGCCACGCGCTTCTGGACCGACGATCATGTCGATTTCCTTGTCAGTCGCATACTGTACAATTTCACGTACAGCGTAGCTATAGGCATTTCCATCAGCCATCAAAGGGCTAATATCGCGGAAGAGAATACCTTCTGTTGGGTAGTTTTCAATAGTTGCAATATAATCTTTTAAATTCATAATGTTCTTTCTTTCAAAAAATTTTTTACTCTCTATTATACCATGTTTTATCCAAAAAGGCTCTAGCAGACTTTCAAATATTTTTAGATATGAAAGATTTGTAAAACAAGGAGGCCTTGCACCTAGCAATCCATGAGATAGTCGTAAATCTCCTGCACAGTGCCCAGAGCCATGAGTTCCTGCTCCTTGACTAGTCGCTTGAGATCTTGATAAATAAGACTGCTATCAATTTCTTTCTTTTCTGCTTCCTTATTGACCGTCATGACGCCTTCCGTGATGCTGACAAAGCCTAACTCTTCAAAAATCTGAATCATTTTGACCAAGAGAATAGGATCAATTTTCAGGTAAGCTGCTAGGTCCTTGAGCTTATAGCGAACATCAAACTCGGGGAACTGATAGATTGTTTTATAAAGTTTAGCAAATTGCTCACGAGTACCATAACCGGTCAGATAGTATGGCTTAGCAATTTCATTCTTAAAGTAAATCGCTTCAAAATCCTGAGACTGAAGAATCTTCTTCAAGACCTGCAAATCATCAGGCAGGTCATAAACCACAACTGCTCTGCTATTTGACAAATCCGGCAATTCCTCTGTGAAACGCAAGACAGGAACCTTGTCAGGCAGCGTCGCATTTTTTCCGCGGATATTGAAAAGCTGAACACCGTCCACACGGGCATCTACCAGCATGAGCTGGAGACTGGTCTGTCCATTCCATTTATTGACAGAGAGGCTGACAGCCAGCTCCAGATTCTTAGTCTGGGCAAACTCTGTCGCCAGGCTTCCTTGCCCAAAGGCAACTACTTCAAAAGATGCATCTTCCTGAGAAATTTTCAGTTTGAGATGGCTATTGCCAGCCCCCATAGTCCGTGCATTGTCCACTTTAAAATCCTTGAGGTAAAAAAGCGGCTTCTTATTGTCCATACCAAAAGGAGCCAGTTTTTCGAAGCTTTTGAGCGTATCCAGGGTCAGTTCTGGCAGATGCAGCTCCTCGTCTAAATACAGGGCTATTTTGCCAGTCAAATCCAAATCATTATCTAAGATATAAGCTGTCAAGATGTCAGCAAGCTCCACCAGCTTGTCTGCTTCAAGGGTCATTCCAGCCGCTCCAGCATGCCCACCAAAGGCTAGAAAGAGATCACGATGACTGTCCAAGGCCTCAAAAATATTGACCGCTTCAATACTGCGGGCGCTGCCCTTCGCGATTCCATCATCGATATTAAGCACTATGACTGGCTGATGCAGCTCTTCCAGCAAGCGCCCAGCGACAATCCCTAGCACACCGGGATTCCAGCCTTCCTTAGCCAACACCTGCACTGGTCTCTTAGGGTCCAGCATGGTTTGTGCTTCTTCATAAATCTGCTGGACGATTTCCTTGCGCTCGTCATTTTTCTGGTTAATCATGAGAGCAATGCCACGAGCTTCTTCGTCGTCAAAGCCTGTCAAAAGCTCAATAGCTGGATTGGGATCATCCAACCGTCCCAAGGCATTGAGTCTAGGGGCAAGCTGGAAACCAACTGTTTCTTCATCCAGTTCATCTGGCTGAATACCAGCGATTTTGAAGAGCTCCTGAAGTCCCACTCGCTGGGTATTTTTGAGAACTGAAAGACCATATTTGACTAAGATCCGATTTTCCCCCGTCAGACTGACCATATCGGCAATGGTGCCAATGGCAACTAAGTCCAAAAGTTCGACTTGGACTTCTTCCAACAAGGCTGTTGCCAGCTTAAAAGCCACCCCACAGCCAGCCAGATGTTTGAAAGGGTAATCCGCTCCGCTATGTTCCGGATGGACGATCGCATAGGCATTTGGCAGCTCCTCGGGCATGGAGTGGTGATCCGTCACGATGACATCGACGCCGAGAGACTGGGCCAGCTCGATAGCTTCAAGTCCAGCCACTCCATTATCCACTGTAATAATGAGCGAGATGCCTTGATTTTCAATAAAATACTTGTAAACACTGCTATTAGGACCATAGCCATCCGTAAAGCGATTGGGCAGATAGACCTGACACTCAGCCCCCAGCTGCTCCAAGGCTTCCTTGACAATAGATGCCGAGGTCATGCCATCTGCATCATAATCGCCATAGATCAAAATCTGTTCGTAGTTCTCAATCGCTGCGCGAATGCGCTCCACTGCCCGCTCCATATCATGAAGGTCATAAGGGTCGTGAAGCTGGTCTAAACTAGGCTCCAAAAATTCCTGTAAAGCCTCTTCAGTCTGCACACCTCTTTGGTAAAGAAGACTGGCGGCTGCAGGTTCTAATCCAGCTTTCTTAGCCTTTTTTAAAAATTTTTCGTCTGTAAAATTAGTGGCAAACTGCCAGTCGTATTTTGAGCTAATCATGATAAGTGAAACACTTTCTCCGTTCAATCTTGTCTGAATATTATAACATGAAAAAGCGACAGAGCAGAAGAAAAAGGCACGGAATATTTCTTCTGTTCTATCACTTTATGTTTTACTTCCTCACTGGGTTAAAATTTGCGCAAGGGCAATTTTGCTGGATTTTCTCTTACCAGCTAGGACTTCTCCAATCGCCATATCCGACTCACTAGCTCTCATTCGTCATCCTATTCCCTTTGTAAGTCTTTGCTTCAAGAACAAGCGCTTCCGAGCCAATAAAATGACTTCAGCACTTAGATGAGTTAAGAACAAGGTTAGCAAAAAGACAATCCTTCCCTGCTGCCATTTGGCAAAATCGGTCTTCTGGAGCAGATAGAAAGAGGATTCTATAAAAATCGGATGCAAAAAGAAATACAAAACGCTCAATTCTTTAAGGTGATACAAATGCCAGTTTTGACCATTTCTTGTACGCAAAATCCAATTCAACAGAAATAAAGCAAAGAGAGGCAAAGCCAAAAAGAAATTCTTGTCAATCCCTTGGTGAATAAAGACAATCCATCCATCTAGCAACAAAAGAAGACCGGATAAAAATAGCTTTTTCCCATAATCCTTCCTAAAAATGCTAGACTGCTGATAATCATAAAGAAGATAGCCTAAGTAAATAAAAATGGGAGTATAGAAAAAGCCATTTCGGGTGGTGAAGAAAACTTTAGCATAGACATCAAATGACTGGGTAAGCCAGCTATTTGAGAAATAAGCGTAGTATGTCTCGATCGACCCCATTACATAAAGCAGGAGTAAGAAAATCCCCGTCTTTCTAGCACCCCATTTTCTATAAACATAGTGGACAAGTAAAAGTCCCAAGAGAAAAGCAGGAATATACCAAAGCTGATAACATAAGCCGATATACAAAAGCCCAGCCAACAAGGCCAAAGGAGCGTAATGTTTCTGAACTGGCAAGGTCCAAAAATAGGCCAAGGCATAAGGGACATAAATCCCACTCCACAAAAGATACTGCTTCAAAATACGCTTAATGTACAGCTTCATATCCTGCTTCTTAGCCAAGCTGGATTTTAGCATAAAAGCTGATGAAATCAGGAAAAAAGGCACTGCCATACGACCAAACATACTTTTCTGAGTAAAATGCAGAACTTCATTCTCAAAAAGCCTCTGACAATGCACCAAGATTACCAAAATTGAAGCCAGATACTGAAACAAACTGAGCATGGCGTAGTTGACCGGCTGCTCAGGCTCTCTGACATTTCTTTCTGCCATAAATAGTTCTCCCTAGGAAGATTGTGCTTAATAAATAGATTTAGTGCTTGATTAACCAAACATGCTGAAAGGCAGCGATGTCTCGATAAGGTGATTGGTTGCAGACAGCCAGCTCCATTTCAAGCATCTTTTCAGCCCAGTCAGGGGCTGTTTTGTAGTCATTGGATTGCAGCCCGTAAAAAATCCGTACTCCCTGATAATCCTCAACTTCTAATGGCAAACCTGAGATAACTTCCTGAACTTGATAAACCTTAGCAGCTCCCATGCTGTGGGTTTGATATTCCTGACCTGCTAAAAGCTGCTGGGCCTTCTCTGTGTCATTTTCAAAAACCACTGTATGCATAATTCGCCCAACCTCGTGATGCTTGACCAGAGAAATTTTGCCGTCCTTTTTTAAGAGGCGGGAAAATTCTGTCAAATAGAGAGCAGGCTCAGACACATACTCTAAAACATTATGACAGATGATGACATCAAAAGACTGGTCTGGTAAGGTTTGCAAAAGATCCAAGCTACCTTGCAATTGCTCATAAGAAAAGTCCTGCTTGCGCTCGGCAATCATTTCTGAGTTGGGCTCGATGGCGGTCACTTGGTTCTTTTCCGCTAGAAAATCAGCCACAATCCCAAAACCGCTGCCGAAATCAAGAATTTTCTTGTCCTTAAGTGACTCAAGAAAAGCAAAAATAATATCATACTGCAGTTTGCCCCAAGGCGCTTGCAGATGTGCCTTGTAAGCTTGTAGATTAGCTGTCATAAAACCTCACTTATAGTTAAACATACTGGCCGCCATCTTGTCGGCCATTCTTGGAAACAGTGTATACAGCTTGTGGGCTAGATTGAGAATGCCAGGTAAATTGATTTCCCGCTTCTTTTTGCCAAAGGATTTGACAATTTTTCCTGCTACAAAGTCTGGCTCAAGCATATACTTGTCCACTGCTTTCACATAGGAACCATCAGGATCTGCCTGATCGAAAAAGGCTGTTTTGATAGGACCAGGATTGACCGTCGTGACATAGACCCCAAAAGGCAGGAGTTCCAAACGCAGGGCATTAGAAAAGCCAATAGCCGCAAACTTGGTCGCCGAATACAGACTAGACTTGCTACTGGCAATGAGGCCGGCCATACTAACGATATTGACAATATGTCCCTGACCCGCCTGCTTCATGCGAGCTCCAAAGATACGGGACAGGTTCATCAGGGCAAAGGTATTGACCTCAAACATGGCCTCGATATCGCTTGAGCTGATTTTGTCAAATTCTTCAAAAATCCCATAGCCAGCGTTATTGACTAGGACATCTATGTGGCCGTACTGGCTGTCAATCCGCTCAGCAAAGCTTTCCAAAGCCGAGCTGTCTGTAATATCCAGCTCCACTAGGTCAAGATTGTCTTTTTCTCCATAGAGTTTTTCCAGCTTGTCCTTGCTCCTTCCGACCAAAATCAGTCGGTCATGGGGCAAGAGCTTAACCATTTCCTGAGCCAGCCCACCGCTAGCTCCTGTAATAATGATGGTACGCATTGTTATGCCTTTCGTGTTGTTAATATCAATGAAATCTTTTTCCAGCTAAATAGTCAACATAAGCTTGATCAATGACCGGAGCAAAAAGATGATAATCCTCCCAGCTACCTAAAAATTCCAAAGGTAGGTCGTACAAGTCATTGACTACAAATTCAGAATAATCCTTCATGTACTGATGTTCATAATAGTCGTTCACAAAATCCTGAAAGTCCTTTTTGACATCCATTGTTCCCAATTTGCCATCACACCAGTCTAGAACGTAATCCACACCCAAAGTTTGCTCGTCTTTGACACTTTGGAGTGATGTTTCTTCATCAGGAGTCATCATTTCCTTTGCGTCATGCTGGATTAGCCAGGTCACGAAGAAACCAATGTGATTCGCAGCCCAACGACGAATCTCGCGGTAATCATCTTGTGTCAATTCCTCATTTTGTAATTGGTAGCTGTGAAGATAGTTGGTTAATGCATCCTCAACATACCAATCAGCTTTATCCAATAAACGATTTTCAACTGCCATCCCATTTTCCTCTCAAACAAACTGTCCTAAATTGGACAACTATAACTCAACCTCTTCCAAGTCCTTGACCACATGGACATTTTCAAAGACAGTACTGGCATCACGACGCATTTGGCTAATGTCTTTCGATAAGAAACGTGCGCTGACATGATTGAGCAGGAGGCGTTTGGCACCGGCTTCCTTAGCCACTTCCGCAGCCTGCATATTGGTCGAATGGCCGTGCTTGCGGGCCATTTTTTCATCTCCCTTGCCATAGGTCGCTTCATGAACCAGCACATCAGCAGCCACAGCCAAGCGAACACTTGAATCGGTCTTTCTGGTGTCACCCAAAATGGTAATGGTCTTACCCGGTCGAGGGGCTGAGATATAATCAGCCGCGATGATTTTGGTCCCATCATCTAGGACGATATCCTGACCATTCTTGACTTGACCAAAGAGAGGACCAAAGGGAACGCCCGCCTCGCGCAGCTTGTCCGCATCCAGCGTACCTTCCAAATCTTTCTGCATCACCCGATAACCCACGCAGAAAACCGTATGGTCTAGCCTATCCGCATAAACAGTGAACTTGTCCGTTTCCAGAATCTTGCCCAGACTGTTTTCATCAAACTCATGAAAATCAATCCGATAAGGCAGACGAGAACCAGACACACGCAGGCTCGTCATCACAAAATTCTTGATACCAACAGGGCCATAAATTTCCAAATCCGTCTGCTCTTCATTGGCCTGAAAAGAACGACTGGATAAAAAGCCCGGCAAGCCAAAAATATGATCGCCATGCAGATGCGTGATGAAAATCTTGCTGATTTTGCGCGGTTTAATCGTCGTCTCCAAAATCTGGTGCTGGGTACCTTCACCACAGTCAAACATCCAGACCTCATTGATTTCCTCCAAAAGCTTGAGGACAAGACTGGACACATTGCGAGCCTTGGAAGGCTGACCGGCTCCGGTTCCTAAAAATTGTAATTGCATGTTTTTCTTTCTAAATGATATAAATCATGGCAGAGCGATTCTGCGAGTGATAGTATTTTCTGCCAGCATAGGACTGAGCCAGCTGACTGACTTCATCTTGATTGTAGCCCAGAACTCTCTGGCTACCATCCGCTAGCTGCTGCCAATCGGTCAAGGCAGTCAACGCCTGACTGTCCACGACTTGAGACTCAGCTTTGAGAGGTACCATTTTTATTCTCCCAGCTTCTTCGAAAACTAAGTACTGTGGAAAGACTTGAGCGATTTCAAAGAGTAGGTCAGCTGTTACTAGCTCTGGCTTTTCAGGGAAGACCAAGCCGACTTCCTCGCTCTCATAGCAAAATCCATAGGACTTACCAGAAAGATTGAGCCGAACAAAAGGTTTATTTTCTACAAAGCTAGGCTCCGGATTCCACAAGTCCAGCGCTTGCGTAATTTCTAGAAAATAGGCTGTCGCGGCTTCTGGGCTTTTCTTTTGATAAAGCTCAGCAAAGTAAGCATTGATAACGCTGGGGGGCGGCGTAATGAAGCTACGCTTCTGCTCTTCTGTCAGGCCAGTCAATACTTGCTCTAAGTAGACCCTGTCTAGGCTAGTAAAACCACCGTATTTGAGGGCCAAGTCAATATAATCAATCATAAAATTCTTCCAGTTTCCATTTATTTTTCTCGGCAATCCAGCCTGAAATGACTTCAACGTCTTCTATGTATTCACGATGTCCGATAATCGCAACCTTCTCTAAATCATGAATCTTGTAGGCCTTAGCAGGAGTTACCTTGATGGTAAAAGGCAAAAATAACTCTTTCATGCGCTCCAGCAGGACTTGCTGCAAAAGAGTTCTACTATTGTCCGCCTTAGCCGAAATCAAGGAATAAGGAGTCAGGGTTGGAGTAAAATCCTCAGCCTTGTCAGCTTTGTTATAGAGGGTCAGTCGGGGAATATCCAGCATGTCCAGCTCTTTCATGATGTCCAGAACGGTCTTTTCATGCTCTTCATGATGAGGGTCGCTGGCGTCAATAACATGGACCAGCAAATCGACATTTTTACTCTCCTCTAGAGTAGACTTAAAGCTTGACACCAGCTCCGTCGGCAAATCCTGAATGAAGCCAACCGTGTCTGTCAGCGTGACATTGAGCTGACCACTGAGGTTGATGTTCTTGGTCGTGGCATCTAGCGTCGCAAAGAGTTCGTCTGCCTCATACTGGCTCTTACTGGTCAAGCAGTTCATGATAGTAGACTTGCCAGCATTAGTATAGCCAATGAGGCCGATTTTGAAAATACTGGATTCCAACCGCTTTTCACGAACGGTTGCCCGATTTTTCTCCACTGCCTTGAGCTGGCGCTCAATATCATGAATCTGATTGCGGACACTGCGTCGATTGAGCTCCAACTGGCTTTCACCAGGCCCGCGGGAACCAATGCCACCAGCCTGACGGCTGAGCATAATGCCCTGTCCAACCAAGCGAGGCAAGAGATACTTGAGCTGGGCCAGATGCACCTGAAGCTTCCCCTCATGACTCCTAGCCCTCATGGCAAAAATATCCAAAATCAGTTGCATCCGGTCAATGACCTTGACCCCCAAGCTTTCCTCCAGATTGACATTCTGGCGGGGTGTCAGACGGTTATTGACAATGACGGTCGAAATCTCTTCGGCATCAACCATCTGTCGGATTTCTTCTAACTTGCCAGAACCGACAAAGGTCTTGCTGTCATACTTTTCCCGTTTCTGGCTATAGGAACCGACTACCTCAGCCCCTGCGGTCTTAGCTAGACTTTGCAGCTCCTCCATGGATAGGTCAAAATTCTCCGTGTCTGCCAGTTCCACACCAACCAGAAAGACACGCTCTGTTTTTTTCTCTGTTTCTATCAAGTTGCCAAAAGATTATTTAAAAACCGAACAAACTCAACAATATATCACGGCACTTGCTGAATTTTTAAGCGTTAAGACAAAAATCTTAACGAAAGAAAATCAGATAGTTATCGTAAAACGCGGCGGTAGTGAACAAGGCACATGGCTGCACCCGAAACTCGCCATCCACTTTGCCCGCTGGCTTGACCCGAAATTTTCGGTTTGGTGCGACGAGCAAATTGAGGCTTTACTTAACGGCAAAGTTTCAGACGGCCCCGCCGCCAAAACCACCGCCGACGACCGCACCCCTCTGCGGCAGGCCGTCTCCGCACTCGTCGGACGCAAAGGCATAGACTACAGCACCGCCTACGGCATGATACACCAACGCTTCAACGTCGGCGCGATTGAGGACATCCCCGCCGAGAAGCTGCCCGAAGCCGTCGCCTATGTTCACGCACTGACGCTGCATACGGGATTGGTCGGCGAAGTCCTCGACGGGTTATTCAGAAAAACCAGCATTTCAAGCTCTTCAGTCTCACTAATTCTCATAAGTGCGACATCAAGCTCATAATCGTTTTTGCCGTCTTTGTAATTCTCTAAGCTGTCCATCACGCCTAAACGTTGATGGCCGCCTAAGATATACATCGTACCGTCTTCACGCTGATTGACCGTGATTGGCTGAATCAATCCGACCTGACGCATTTTGTCTTTCAACTTCTTCTTTGCGCCATCTGCGATTACACGCGGATTTTTCGGGTGCTCATGCAATTGGCTTCGATGGACAGTTACCATCTCAAACTTTTATAGTCAATCAAAAACAAAATAGTACAATACTCAACTTTGAAGGTCTAACCATGGCGTACTCTACGGACTTAAGAAACAAAGCTTTAAACTATTACGAACAATGTAAAAACATCAGCCAAACCGCAGCAACGTTTAACTTGTCAAGAAATACGCTTTACCTGTGGATTCGCCTTAAAAAACAAACAGGCAGTCTAAAACATCAAGTTACCGGTCTAAATGCTGTCAAATTGGATAGGCAAAAACCGGCTCAATATGTTGAGCAACACCCGGATGCCTATCTGCATGAAATCGCCAAACATTTTGATTGTACGCCA
>ERZ773079.1817-NODE-1817-length-12395-cov-31.877796_pt1 | contig 12395 bp, 6 predicted proteins | sample MGYA00511355_ERZ773079 | MGnify/ENA primary metagenome ERZ773079 (study PRJEB29015, sample SAMEA2737979) | human oral metagenome | biome: human oral; feature: human-associated habitat; material: dental | place: China | collected 2117 ... | reverse complement strand
ATTCTCCATGACGGGTCCGATTTCGCCAGTTGAACCACCATGAGTTTGCCAGTAATGATTCATATCACCAAGGACGAAGAGATTTGGTGAACCAAACCACTGTTTGAAGGTGACATAAAAATTACGATTACCATAAGCACCACAATAGGCGGTGCCTGGGTAATTGGCGAGAGCACCAACGTTTGGTTGGTATGGGGTATAGCGATAGAGAGCGGAAGTGGCGCGGTTCTCGATGTCAATTATAGAACCGCCACAGTTTGGGTTCGGATTATACTGAACATAGTTTCTACCTACTGGATAGTTGGTCCAACCACCATTTAGGACCGAACGAAACAAAGCTGCAGCGTTTCGAACTTGATTTCTAAAACCATAATATTTGGAATCGCATTCTGCAGTGTCAGGACAACCAAAACCGGTGGCACTACGGTATTGAATATGATTTGGCCAGGTATCGGTGATTAAACCTTGCTCTTTTTCGAGAAGCACAATCAGAACCTGCGGGTTAATTTGAAAATCCCTGGCTGCCTCAGAAATAATTTGAGCAGCAGTCTGTTTTTGGCCATTATATTCAAAAGTTTCCTCAGAAAGACAGATAAATCGACCGTTCTCAATATGATATCTGAGACTTGGGTAAGCTCTGGCTTTAGCAATATTAGTGTCACGACAGGTATTTTTACTGGTTAAGAAACGCTGAATCTCGTCAACTGACATAGCATTATAATTTGCCATAACGCCATCAGAAATAATATTACCAGGATTAAAGCTAGAAAAATCAAAGGCATGAATTTGCTTGAGGTTTTTAGTCATAAGAAAAGCCAGTGAAGAAATCATGAAAAAAGTAAAGACACAGAGCAAAATGTGTTTAATTTTGAGATTTTTGATTTTGCCTTGAATAAAATTCATCATTTAGATAGTTATACTTCCTTTTATGTTACCGTTTTGATGAGCAGTTTTGATATCGATATTGATTTGGTAGTCGCCAACTGGAATTTCAGAGAGTGAAATGTCGAAACCTTGGCAGGTGGCGGAGGATGGATTATCGATAGTAGTAGCGGTGCGCTCGATTTTTTGACCATTAGTGGAGGTGAGTGCAAGAGTACAAGTGCCGGTTTCTTTGAGGAGCTGGTTAATGGTAATACGAATGGTTAGATTACTGCCGTTTTTACCAGAGTAGGTGATAAAACCGGTAAGATTAGTAGCTGGGGTATCACTAGTATTTTCATACTGTTTTGGGGTTTGGTGAGTTTTACCAGCTTCAAGATCTTCCTTTTCTTCGGTTTTCGACTTTGAGTCGTTTGAATTAGGATTTTTTTCAGCTTGGAGATGCTCGGCCTGTACTTCAGTACTTTGCTTTGATTGTTTGACCTCACGTGGCTGCAAGAGAAGAAAATAGATAGCTGTGGCGATAAGAGCGAGAACGAGAATCACAAAAAGCCAAATAATTGTAGTACGTTTAGAGTAGCGGCGTTTGTTTTTAGGAGATCTTGACATAGTGTTTTCTGTTTATATTGTTTATGTTTATATTTTAACACATTTTGAGAAGTTTAACCGTTAAATTTTAAAGAGACCATTATGTTTTTTATGATCATAGATCTCGACCGGAATACCTTTAGCTTTAATTCTCTGCTCGACTAGTTCTTTGATTTTTTGATCATTAGTGTTGAGTTTCTCGGAAAGTTTTTGACTAAGTTTTTCCATACTTTCTTTCGTCTTTTTATTTAATGAATTTTTAACGCCCCCGATGCCGCGGTCCGGCTCGGCGGCGTCGATGCCGTGGCCGGCTCGGGCGCCGTCCTCTACCCGCACCTGGCGGCCGGGCGTGTGGTGCTCGCACCCGTTTCCGGCGACCCCGCCGCCCAGATCCGCGTCGCTCTGACCCGGCTCGCCGATGCCGGGCCCGGAGCGGTGCTGCCCGCCGAGCCGCTGTATCTGCGTCACGCCGACGTGCACATGCCCGCCGGGCGCGGGCGAACGCTGTGAGAACCTCGAACCGGCGCGCCGCGTCATCACGACCGTCCGGGCGGGCGGGCCGAGCCTCGTGCGACGGCGTGCGCCTGCGACCCATGGAGGAGCGCGACCTTCCAGCGGTCTGCCGGATGGAGACCGCCCTGTTCGGGGCGGAGGCGTGGAGCCCGAGTCTGCTGGGCGCCGAGCTGGCGGCCGCCACGGGTCCTCACGCCGACCGGTGCTACGTCGTCCTCGAGCGGTCACGGGAGGGGGTCGACACGGACGACGATGCCGCCGGTGGTGACGGAGCGGTTCTGGGATACGCCGGGCTCTGGTTTGGCGATGGCGCCGGGGACGCTGATCTGCTCACCATCGCCACCCTCCCGGCGGTTCGTCGGCGGGGTTTGGCCGGCCTCATGCTCACCCACCTGCTGCGGTGCGCTGGCGAGGCCGGCTGCACCGGCGTGCTCCTGGAGGTCCGCGTCTCGAATGCCAGTGCCCGCAGTCTCTACGTGCATCACGGCTTCGTTCCCGTCGGCTCCCGACGGCGCTACTACCGGGAACCGGTCGAGGACGCGCTCGTCATGCGCGCATCCGTCGGCGCGCAGGACGACGAGCCCGGGCGACCCGGGCCGACGGGCGTCGTGGGGCCGGTGGGGGTGGAGGCGGTCGACGCCGGGCCGGCGTCCCGGGCCGGGCCGGCGCTGAGCGGGTGAGCACACGTCGGACCGTTGCGTCATGATCATCATTTGACTGACAATCTCCTCACGGAATGTGCGCGGCCCGCGTTCCGTCGGTCTGCTCGGAGGGACTCCGCGGGCGGGGTGTGATCCGGGTCTTTCGGCGTGATGGCGGGGGGCGACCCCGGGAGAGGCGGCGGACGGCGCGATCTGGGACCATCGGCTGGCCCGATCTCGCTAATCTGCTCTCGTGGTCAATACGTCTGTTCCCTCCAAGAAGAAGAGGGCCGCGTTCTCGACGACGGTCTTCATGAAGCGCCTGATGGCCTGGTCGGGCCTCTTCTTCATCGTCTTCGTCCTCTTCCACGCTTACGGCAACACTCACTACTTCGAGGGCGAGATCGCCTACGACCACTACGCGTACTTCCTGCGCGAGCTGCTCGTCCCGATCGTCCCGCACGGCGGCGTGCTGTGGATCCTGAGGGTCCTGCTGCTGGCGTGCCTGGCGGTGCACGCCGGAAGCGCCTTCCACTTGTGGATCCGCAACAGGAAGGCGCGCGGTACGGACAGGTACGCCGTCAAGAAGCCCGGTGCCGAGTACTTCGCCTCCCGCTACGCCATGCGCACTATGCGCTGGGGCGGCGTCATCCTGCTGCTGTTCGTCGTGTGGCACATTCTGCAGTTCACCACCCTGACGCTGACCCCCGGCGGTCACTACGAGCACGGGCGCGCGTACATGAACATGTGGTACGGCTTCCAGCTGTGGTGGGTCTACCTCATTTACCTCGTGGCACTCGCGGCCCTGTGTTTGCACGTGTGGCACGGCGTGTGGTCCGCTCTGCAGACCCTGGGCGCCACCCGCGGCAACACCGTCCCCTTCGTCCGCCTGATTGCCTTCATCGTCGCCTTCGGCCTGTTCGTCGCCTTCATGTGCGTGCCCACCGCCATCCTCCTCGGTTGGGTGCCGGCGCCCATGGGCACCGCCGAGTACGCGATGAAGGCCACCGAGGCCGGCATCGTCCTTTCCCACTGAGAGTGAAGACCATGACTGAACTCATCGAGGGCCTGTACACCGAGGGCGAGAAGATCGCCGACACCAAGGCCCCCCACGCCGTACCGATCTCCCGGCGCTGGGAGCAGCGCAAATTCGAGGCCCAGCTCGTCAACCCGGCCAACCGTCGCAAGCTCGACATCATCGTCGTCGGCTCCGGCCTGGCCGGCGGCGCCGCGGCCGCCTCTCTGGGTGAGCAGGGCTACAACGTCAAAGTGTTCTTCTACCAGGACTCCGCTCGGCGCGCGCACTCCATCGCCGCCCAGGGCGGCATCAACGCCGCGAAGAACTACCGCAACGACGGCGACTCCGTCTACCGGCTCTTCTACGACACGGTCAAGGGCGGCGACTACCGCGCTCGTGAGGACAACGTCTACCGTCTGGCCGAGGTCAGCACCAACATCATCGACCAGTGCGTGGCCCAGGGCGTGCCCTTCGCCCGTGAGTACGGCGGCCTGCTGGACAACCGCTCTTTCGGCGGAGTCCAGGTCTCGCGCACCTTCTACGCCCGTGGTCAGACGGGCCAGCAGCTTCTCATCGGTGCTTACCAGGCCTTGGAGCGCCAGGTGCACGCCGGCACGGTCGAGGAGTTCCGTCGCCACGAGATGGTCGAGCTGATCCTCATCGACGGGCGGGCCCGGGGTATTGTGACCCGTGACATGGTCACCGGTGAGATCGAGACGCATCTGGCGGACGCTGTCGTGCTGTGCACGGGTGGCTACGGCAACGTCTTCTTCCTATCGACCAACGCGATGGGCTGCAACGCCACCGCCGTGTGGCGCGCCCATCGCAGGGGCGCGTACTTCGCCAACCCCTGCTACACGCAGATCCACCCGACCTGCATCCCGCAGTCGGGCGATTTCCAGTCCAAGCTGACCCTCATGAGCGAGTCGCTGCGCAACGACGGCCGCATCTGGGTTCCCAAGAGGGCCGAGGACTGCGACAAGGACCCGCGCCGGATCCCGGAGGAGGACCGCGATTACTACCTCGAGCGCATCTATCCCGCCTTCGGCAACCTGGTCCCGCGCGACATCGCCTCGCGCCAGGCCAAGAACATGTGCGACGAGGGCCGCGGCGTGGGCCCGGCCATCAAGGAGCGCGATGCAGCGGGCAACGAGCGCATGATGCGCCGCGGCGTCTACCTCGACTTCTCCGAGGCCATCGGCCGTCTGGGCAGGGAGCGGGTGAGCGCCCGGTACGGGAACCTGTTCGAGATGTACCAGCGCATCACGGGGGACGACCCCTACGAGGTGCCGATGCGCATCTACCCGGCGGTCCATTACACGATGGGCGGCCTGTGGGTCGACTACGACCTGGAGTCCAATATCCCGGGCCTGTACGTGGGTGGTGAGGCCAATTTCTCCGATCACGGCGCCAACCGTCTGGGCGCCTCCGCCCTCATGCAGGGGCTGGCCGACGGCTACTTCGTCCTGCCGGACACGATGAACGACTACCTGGCGGACATGCTCCGGCTGGGCAAACCCGATCCGAACGCCCCCGAGATCGCCGAGGCGAGGCGGGGAGTCGAGGAGCGCATCGCGCGTCTCATGGCATTGCGCGGTACCCGCAGCGTGGATGACTTCCACATGGCGCTGGGACGTATCATGTGGGAGTACTGCGGCATGGAGCGGTGCGACGCCGGTTTGCGCGAGGCCATCAAGCAGATCCGGGCCCTCAAGGAGGACTTCTGGCGCGATGCCCGCGTCACGGGCAAGGCCGATGAGCTCAACCAGGCTCTGGAGAAGGCGGGCCGCCTGCTCGACTTCTTCGAGTTGGCCGAGCTCATGTGCATCGACGCCCTGCACCGTCGTGAGTCCTGCGGCGGCCACTTCCGCGCCGAGTCCCAGACCCCCGAGGGGGAGGCTCTGCGTCATGACGACGAGTTCCTCTATGTCGCCGCGTGGGAGTGGGGCGGGGAGAACCAGCCGCCGATCCTCCACAAGGAGGATCTCATCTACAAGGACATCGAGCTCAAGCAGCGGAGTTACAAGTGAACATCAAGCTCAAGATCTGGCGCCAGAAGAACAAGGACTCGAAGGGCCACTTCGAGGAGTACGCCATGAGCGGGATCGAGGAGCACATGAGCTTCCTCGAGGTCCTCGACCTGCTCAACGAGCAGCTCTTCGCCGAGGGCAAGGAGCCGGTGGCCTTCGACTCCGACTGCCGCGAGGGCATCTGCGGTCAGTGCGGTGTGGTCATCAACGGGCAGGCCCACGGGCCGATCCGCTCCACCACCTGCCAGCTGCACATGCGCCACCTGGCCGAGGACCCCTCCTTCAAGGACGGCGACACCATCACCATCGAGCCCTGGCGCTCGGCGGGCTTCCCGATCCTCAAGGATCTCATCGTCGACCGCTCCGCGCTGGACCGTGTCGTTCAGGCCGGCGGCTACATCTCGGTCAACACTGGCGCGGCCCCCGAGGCCCACTCGGTGCCGGTGCAGAAGGAGAAGGCCGACGCCGCCTTCGAGGCGGCCGCCTGCATCGGCTGCGGCGCCTGCGTGGCGGCCTGCCCCAACGCCTCGGCCATGCTGTTCACCGGGGCGAAGATCTCGCACCTGGGCCTGCTGCCGCAGGGCCAGCCCGAGCGCCTCGCCCGCGTGGTGGGCATGCTGGGCCAGCACGACGCCGAGGGCTTCGGCGGCTGCACGAACATCGGCGAGTGCGCCGCGGTGTGCCCCAAGTCCGTGCCGCTGGAGGTCATCACCCGGCTCAACCGCGACCTCGGCCACGCCCTGTGGAAGGGGCAGAAGGCGCACGCCTGAGCGGTTCTCGCCGATGCTCTCGCCACCGCGGGGGACCGCCACCCGCGGGGCGGCCCTCTCGCCGGTGCTCCCCAGGCGGCTGTGACCTCCGGCGCGGGTTGCGATAGGATCACGCGCCGGAGGTCCGATGAGCACGCGTGGCGATGATGGCGAGCCCGCCCGCACGCCCCGGCGCAGGACTCGGCGCAGAGCCCGGCACAAGAGGCGAGCGGCGCGGGGCGGAGGGCTCCGGCCGGTGCTTCTGGCGTCCGGGCTGGTGGTCATCGTGCTGGTCGCCGCGGGGATCTGGGTCGCGCGGGTCCACGCCCAGCGCGACACGGTTCTGCGCGGTGTCACCGTGGCCGGGCACGAGGTCGGGGGAATGAGCCGCGACCAGGTTGTCGGCCTTCTGAGCGACAAGGCCCTCGCCGTGACGGTGACCGTCACCAGCGAGGGCCATACGACCAGCGTCTCCCTGGCCGAGGCCGGGGGAGTCATCGACGCGGCCGCGACCGCCGACGCCGCCATGGCGGGCTCGGGAACCTGGAGGGACAGCGCCCTGTCGCTGGTGGCGGGCCGCTCGGTCCCGGTGAGTACCGCTGTCGACCGGAGCGCCGTCGAGGAGCTGGGGCGCCGCATCGACTCCCAGACCGGCGCGGCTCCGGTCGACGCCTCCATGCGCCTGGCGGAGGACGGCTCCGCCTTCGAGGCGGTCTCCGGCGCCCCGGGGCGGGGAGTGGATCGCGGCGCGCTCGCCGGCGCCCTGGAGACGGCCGCCACCAGCCTGAGCGACCAGACGATCGACCTGCCCGCCGTGGACATGGACCCCGCGGTGTCCCTGGCGGACGCCGAGAGCGCCGCCGAGGCCGCGAACAGGCTCATCGCTCCGGAGGTCGCCCTGAGCACCGACAGGGAGACGGCGAGCGCCGAGGCCTCCGTGCGCGCCTCCTGGGTGGAGTCCTCCGTCGTGGGCGGACGGCTGGAGCCGGTCCTGTCGAGGGAGAGGGTCGCCGCGTGGGTCGACGGGGTCGCCGCCTCGGCCGAGCGGGCGCCGATCAACGGCATCGATGATGTCGACGACGCCGGCACCGTGCTGGAGCAGGCCCGCCCGCCCAGGCCGGGAAGGACGGTCACCAATCGCGACGCCGAGACCAGCGCCATTATGGAGGCGCTGGGGACGGGCGCGGCCTACTCCGGGTCCCTGGAGGTCGAGGAGGAACCCGCGAGCACGGACCAGCGCGTGGTGCCGGCCGGCCCCGAGCGCTTCGCCTACCGGGCGGCCCCGGACGAGAAGTGGGTCGATGTGAACCTGACCGACTCCACCCTGACCGCCTACGAGGGGACCACCCAGGTTCACGGGCCGGTCCTCATCAACCACGGCGGCGTCGGGCACGAGACCATCACCGGCACGTACCGCGTCTACCTCAAGCGCGAGAAGCAGGACATGGGCTGCACCCCCGAGTGGCCCTACTGCGAGAAGGATGTTCCCTGGATCGCGTACTGGCACGACGACTACGCCCTGCACGGCGCGCCGTGGGTCGACGAGTTCGGCATCGGCACCGACGAGTCCTCGCACGGCTGCGTCAACGTCCCCGTGGAGGACGCGCACTGGATCTACGACTGGGTCGCCGTCGGGACGACGGTGGTGACCCACTACTGATCACTCGCCGGCTGCTGCCGGCTGTACCGTCGGCTGTGCCGGTGCAGTACCGCTGCGCCCGTCCGGGCCCGGGACGGAGGCCTCAACGCCGCGGATAATGATCTCGATCTTCCGGTCCAGCCCGCCCCGTTCGATCCAGCTCTCATTGGGGGTCAGCACTGCGGGCATGGCGCGAGTGCGGGCGGAGGCGGCGGCGAAACGACTCGCCTCCTCCAGTCCCGTCGGGCGGGCCCTCCGATCCTCCGGGGACTCGGACGCTCTGCCGCCCGCTGCTCCGGGTGGAGACGGGAATGCGGTCTGGTCGGCGGGGGAGCGCATGACCTCGATCTGCGCGTGCATGGTGATGACGGTGTCGCCCACGAAATCGAGGACGATCCCGGCGTCCTCGGGGACCAGGCCGCGGTCGACCAGGGTCTGGTGGGCCTCGGCGAAGAGGTCGGCGAAGAGCTGATGGGCCCAGGGCACACCTATGAGGACGCCGGCCAGTCCCGGGTGCTGTTCGAGCAGATCCCACATGCTTTCGGCGCCGGCGCGTATCTCGTCCTGCCAGGTGGTGCCCGGGTGGGCGAAGTCGGCCTGAGCCGCGATCCGTTCCAGGCAGGCGGCCAGAAGGTCCTCGCGCGAGTCGATCGTGCGGTACAGCCCGGAGACCGCGACCCCCAGGCGGCCGGCGACCGCGGTCAGGGTGAAGTCGGCCACCCCGAGGGCGAGCGCGGCCTCGACCACGTCCGCGCGTGAGAATCCGGGCTTCGGTCCGGTGGGCTTCCCCAGTCGTGTCATGGGCTCACCGTAATCGGTGGCGACGGCGGTTGTCCTCAGGTCGACGGCGGGAGTAAGGTCAGCCTTCGTCAGGTCTGAAAGTGTTTCAGTGTTAGGTTGACCATTGGATCGAGGCATTCGATGAGCAAGCAGGCGGTGCCGGAGGCCGACACCAGGGACTCCCGCGAGAGACGATCCCGAGAGGGTCAGGCCGCCATCAAGCGCCTCGGCGCGCCCGTGCGCACCCGGCTGCGGGTGGGGCAGGTCCTCGTCCTGATCTCGGGCGTCCTCGCCGTGGCGCCCTACATCGCGCTGGTCCGGCTCGGCGGCATCCTCCTGGACGCCTACAACGCCGGCGCCGCCCCGGACGGCAGGCAGGTGCGCGGCGTCGTCATCATGCTCGTGAGCGCATACTCCACGCGCCTGCTCCTGTACATGGTGGCTCTGCTCATCACGCATATGGCCGATCTCGCCCTGCGGGATCAGCTGCGCCGCGACATCGTCCAGCGCATCTCCCGCGCCCCACTGGTCTGGTTCTCCGAATCGACGTCCGGGCGGATCCGCAAGGCCGTCCAGGACGACACCACCACCGTCCACACCGTCATCGCCCACGGGCCCATCGAGCAGCTCAATGCCATCGTCACTCCGCTGGCGCTGCTCGCCTGCGCCTTCTGGATCGACTGGCGCCTGGCCCTGCTGGCGCTGTCCACCTTCCTGCTGTACGTACTGACCTACTCCTTCTCCATGCGCGGCATGAATGAGAAGACCGTCGAGATGGATCGCAAACTGGCCGCGGTGTCCTCCACCATGGTCGAGTTCGTCTCCGGCATCGGCGTGGTCAAGGCATTCGGGCGCGTCGGACGCGCCCATGCCGCCTACCTCGACGCGGCCGACGACTTCTCCGCCTTCTACCGGGACTGGGCGATGCCCCTGGTGACCATGACCTGCCTGTCCTTCACGTGGGTCTCGGTCCCCGTCCTGCTCCTGGCCAACCTCGGCGGCGGGGCGCTGCTGATCGGCGCCGGGATCGTCACCCTGCCTCAGGTCCTGGCCACCACCCTCATCGCCCTGGTGCTGCCCGGCGCCCTCCTGACCATCGCGTCGATCTCCTGGTCCTACCAGATGGCCGGCGCCGCCGCGCTGCGCCTGTGCGAGATCACCGAGACCCCCGTCCTGACCACAGCCGATGCGCCCCGGCGCCCCGAGCGGGCCCGTGTCGAGATCGACCGCGTCTCCTTCTCCTACGGGGACACCCTCGCCGTTGACGAGGCCTCTCTCGTCCTGGAGCCCGGCACCGTCACCGCTCTGCTCGGGCCCTCGGGCTCGGGCAAGTCGACGCTGGCCACTCTCATCGCCCGCTTCGCCGACCCCGACTCCGGCGCCGTGCGCATCGGCGGGGTGGATCTGCGCGACATGGACGAGGAGACGCTCTACTCCACTGTCTCCTTCGTCCTCCAGGACGCCCAGCTCCTCGGCGCAACGGTCCGGGAGAACATCGCGCTCGGACGCCCCGACGCCGATTTGGAGCAGGTGCGCGATGCCGCCCGGATCGCCCGTGTCGATGAGGAGATCACGGCCCTGCCCGACGGGTACGACACCGTCCTGGGAAGAGACGCGTCTCTGTCCGGCGGTCAGGAGCAGCGCATCGCCATTGCCAGAGCCGTTCTGCTGGACACCCCCGTGCTGCTACTCGACGAGGCCACCGCCATGGCCGATCCCGAGTCCGAGGCCGAGATCCAGGAGGCGCTGAGCGCCCTGGTCGAGGGGCGCACCGTCCTGGTCATCGCCCACCGCCCGGCCGCCGTGCGCGGCGCCCACCGCATCGCCGTCATGGACCGCGGACGCGTGGTCGCCGCGGGCACCCATGCGGAGCTGCTGGACGAGCCCCACTACCGCGCCCTGCTGCGTCAGTCCGGTGAGCTGGACGACGACGCCCCCGGCGGTGACGCGGGCACCAGCACACCCGCCGTCGGCGATGCGGCTGAGGCTGCCGAAGCTGCGCAGGTCACAGGGATCGAGGGCGCCGCTCGCAGTGCCGACGCGTCGAGATCCCCCGCGCCGCACCCGGCCGGCGCCGGCGCCTCCGACGGCACCGGGCCCGGGACCTCCCGTCCGGTTTCCGCGTCCACGGGCCCCGGCGGGGCTCCGAGCTCCCTACTGGCCCGCTTCCACCGACTCATGGACGAGACCTCGTGGCGGCAGACGCGGGCCGGTCTCATTCTGGGCGGGGTCAATGGCGTCGTGTCGGGATTCGCGCTCCTGGCGCTGCTGCCCGCCTCGGTCGCCCTGGCCACCGGCGAGCCCCGCTGGGGACTGTCCTTCGGCGGCTGGCTGGCGGTTCTGGTCGTCTGCGCCGTTGGCGCGGCTGTCACCGAGTTCCAGGGCCAGCGCAAAGGCATGTCCGGAGCACTCGGTTTCATGCACGACATCCATTACGCGGTCGGCGACCAGATAGCGCGACTGCCCCTGCGCTGGTTCACAGCCGATTCCGCCGGCACCATGTCGAGGGCGGTCAGCCAGGAGATGGTCTCTCTGGGGGAGTCCGCCGCCCACTTCATGTACACGCTCACCTCCACGATCGCCGGCTGCGTCGTCATCGGTATCGGATCGTGGGCCTGGGACTGGCGTCTGGGTCTGCTGCTCGCACTCGCCGCTCCGCTGTTCGCCGGGCTCATCCGCGGTGCGCGCCGTCTGCTGGACCACGGCAAGTCGATCTCCGAGCTCGCCGAGCGCGAGCTCGCCATTCGCGTGGTTGAGATCGCCCGCTGCCAGGGCGCTCTGCGCTCGTGCCGGGCCACCATGCGTTACGGCCGTCTCAGGGCCGCCTTCGACAACGGGGCCCGCGCCTCCAGGCGCAGCCTGTGGTGGGAGACCGCGGGCAACGTCGTCAATGGTGCACTGACGCAGATCATCATCATCGCCATGATCGTCCTGACGGCGGTGCTCGCAGCCGGCGGTTCCATGGCGCCGCTCGCCGCGGTGGCCACCATCGGCATGTGCCTGCGCTTCACCACCATGCTCGACGACATCGGCGCCTCGGTGATGGCCATGGAGGAGCGCCGCCAGATGATGAACCATCTCGATGCGGTCATGGACGCCGAGCTCATGGCCGAGCCCGAGACGCCCGCCGCACTGCCCGCTCCCGGTGCCGTTCAGTTCGACGACGTCGCCTTCGGCTATCGGGCCAGCGAGCCCGTGCTGAACGGGGTCTCGCTGAGCGTGCCCGCCCACGGCATGTGCGCGATCGTGGGTCCCTCCGGCAGTGGCAAGACGACGATCGCCAGGCTCATCGCCCGCTTCTGGGACGCCGACTCCGGGACTGTGCGCGTGGGCGGCACCGATGTGCGCGATATGCCGACGGCGCAGCTCATGGAGCAGCTGTCCATGGTCTTCCAGGACGTCTATCTCTTCGACGACACCCTGGCCGCCAATGTCCGCGTCGGCGATCCGAGCGCCACTGAGGAGCAGGTGCGCCGGGCGGCCGATCTCGCCGGTGTCACCGAGGTCGTCGATCGGCTGCCGCACGGCTGGGATACCCGGGTGGGGGAGGGCGGT
>ERZ773079.1813-NODE-1813-length-12410-cov-3.899474_pt1 | contig 12410 bp, 10 predicted proteins | sample MGYA00511355_ERZ773079 | MGnify/ENA primary metagenome ERZ773079 (study PRJEB29015, sample SAMEA2737979) | human oral metagenome | biome: human oral; feature: human-associated habitat; material: dental | place: China | collected 2117 ... | reverse complement strand
TCCGCCACAAGTATCACCCCTTCAGACTGCCTCGATTAAACTTTCGGTACTCTGTATTGAGCACCTTAACCATATACTTTGCATTTTCGCGCATCTCACGTCGGACGTCTGCATCTGTGCGCCCCGTGTGTACAGCACTGTAAGTCAGATTAATCTGCGGGGCTTTCTGCGATCCACCACCGGAGAGGAGGCTACGCACGCCGTCCGCCTGCCCGCCGGAGGCGGGGACAATCATCTCGTCCTTATGCACCATTGCGAGCGTATCTGCCGGCAGCCGCCAAGAGCCGACGTCAAACGACGGTATTCCTGTAAGGCGCGGTGTCTTGTAGTAGCTGTCGGGATTACGCCCGAGATTGATGCCCGGCCCCGTACTCTCTGTTTTAGAGGACTTACCGCCGCCAAAGAGCCCCGTCAGAGCCGAGAGCACAAGCATAATCGGGAGCATCTGGAGCATCGCCGTGATGCTTGCCTGTATTGATGCGACGGATGCCTGACCCGCTGCCGCCGAGGACGCGACAATCGTTTCATCTTTTGCCGTTTCCGTCGCAATTTGCGTAGTCGCTTTCTCTGTCGTTGCAGCGATTTGCATCTGCCCGCTGGTCTGCTCGACCATTGCGCGCTGCATCGCACCAGCCTGCGCTGCCGCTGTGCGTGCCGTCTGGGTCGCCTGTTCTGCTGCGACAGCGGTCATATCCGGTCGATTCTTCGGCTGGAGCAGGCGAGAAAATGCCTTTTGCACGATATTCCCGGAAATCTGATTTGTGATCTGTTTAAGGATACTGGAGAGGGTCGAGGAGATCAGCGAGCGGATGCCCTCAAGTACACTTTTCGACCCTTTCGCGACATCCTGCATGATTGCGGACATTTCATCGGCAAGCGTGTCACGGACTCCCTTGATAATACCGAGCTCCTTGTCCCGCTGTTTCTGCTGGATGTCGAGGAGCTTTTCGGCATGCTGCGTATAGAGCTCCTCGAGGGATTTCAGGGCCGCAATCGTCGCTTCCTCATTTTTGGAGCTGAGGAGCATTTCGTTGAAATGGATCTCTTTGTCGAGTTCCGTGCGCGCCGAGGCGTATGCCTCATAGGCAGCGGTCATCTTGCCGATGTCGATTGCGTTGTCTGAGAGTTCCTTTTTCGCTGCCTCACGTTGGATATTGTAGCGCCGTTCCTCGAACGCGCTCTGCTTTGCAAGTAGCGTTTCCTGTGTGATTGCGCCCGCATTGTAGAGCCCTTCAAGGCGTTTTTCCTCAAGTGAAATCGAATCAAGAGCACGCGTCCGCTGATACTCAAGGATTTTATTTTGAATCGTGAGCTCGTAGTCTGCAAGTTTCTTCTCAGCATTGAGGACTTCCGTGAGAGAGGACTTATACCAGCTCGTCGCTTCAATCTTCGCTTTGTATGCGTCAATCTGATGCTCTTTCTCATCGTCTGTGAGGTGGGCAGCCTCCATAAGAGCCTTTGCCCGGAATTCAACCTCTGCATTAAGGTTCGCCCGTTTCATTGCGGCGAGTTCGGATTGATAAGTCTGTTCGCTTACTTTCCCGCGGATATGCGCATTTTCAAGGTCAACCTCTCGCTCTTTAAGCTTCTCAACAAAGACTTCTTTCTCGAGAGCGTAAAGCCCGATCTTGTAATCCATCGCTTCTTGCTCGGATTTTGCGACGTTTTCGAGATATTGTTTATAGAGTGCCTCCTTTTCGGCCGCCGTGTACTCTGCAAGCTGCAACTGTTGTTCATATAGTTTTTTTGCGGCTTCATAGGCGCTGGAGCTTTCGCCGCCACCGCCATCCTTTCCGCCGCCACCACCGCCGCCACCACCGCCGCCATCAAAGCTGGCTTCATCGTCGGCGCCGATCGGTAGGTCTTCGCCGCCAAACCCCATTGCGCTTTTGAGCCCTGACCAAAGGGACGATCCTGCCGCCTTTGCAAAATTAAGCGCCCCCGACGGATCGGATGCCGCGCCGTAAATCGCTTGTCCAAGGCCTTGAATTCCATCCCAGAACCCAATACCGATATCTTTGATGCCTTGCATCATCCCTTTTGCGGCTTCGGCAGCACCGGAAAAATCGCCAACGAGCGCATTGCCAATCGTCAGTGCAAGGCTTGTAAAAATCTGTCCGATGCCGGAACAAATCTGTCCGACGCCATCCGCAAAGTTATTAAGTCCGTAGATCAGCCCATCACAAGTGCCCGCCGTCGCCTCTTTGATATCCGTGAACCCGCTCGCCCATACAGCGGCAAGAGCCACAACAACCGCGATGCCCGCCGTCGCCGTTGCGTAAAAACTGAGCAGGGCGACACGCCCGACCGCCAGCACCGACCGCATTGTAATAAGCGACCCGCAATAAGAGAGGATAGCGCGAACACCGCCGAGAGAGAAGGCGAGAGACGCCGCAACGACTGTGCTCCGCATCGCCACAAGAGCGGCACGCGCGCCAGCCATCGCCCCCGTCATCTTCCCGTGAACCGCAGTAAAGAGTTGGCCGGAGAGAACATACTTGCCGATCCCGATCGTGCCTGCGGTAAGCCCTAAAACAAGGCCCCTGATTCCGTTGGTGCAGAGTGCAACAACATTTGGCATAGAGGTCATCATAACGCCGACACGCGCAAACGGCCCGCCGAATGCGGCGATTGCCGCAGCGGCAGCGCCCCACCCGAGCGTTAATGCCGCGACGGCAGCCGTAAGACTGGTCACCGTGATAATCGCATTTCGTGTGTCGGGGTCAATGCGATTAAAGGCCTGTAAAAGGCCTGTAATCGCCTTTGAAAAGGCGGTTAAAGTGGGGAGGACACTGTTGCCAATCTGGATTTGCAGGGATTTAAGCGTAGCATCCCATTGACGCTGTGCGGCAACATAGGTTTTTAGCGCAGAGACATTCTCGAACACGAGCCCGAGGGACTTCGCCTTTGCACCCATCTTCTCAAGTCCCGCGCTCCCTTGATTGAGCAGCGGGATCATTGCACGCCCTTCACGTCCGAATACGCTCATGGCAAGCGCTGTTTTTTCAACGCCGTCCGGCATCGCCTTGAACCGATCGGCAACCACACCGATGATCTCGTTCGTCGGCAGCAGTTTCCCATTGGCATCGTGGACACTGATGCCGAAACGATTAAAGATATTCCCGGCATTGTCCGTATCGCGCTCCAGATTTGCCAGCGACCGGGAAAGGAATCCAATGTTCTTCGTGAGATCGGCCGTACTCATACCGACCTGACTCGCCGCAAAGGCAAGTTCAGAGGATGCCGCAATGCTCATGCCGCTAGTGCGAGAGAGCCCCGCGAGCGCCTTTTGGTACTCAATCGCGGCATGCGTAGACGTGCCAAAGACACCGACGATTGCAATGCCCGCTGCGCCGATTGTGTTCTTCATGGAGGCGACGGATGACCTGACGCTGTTCATCGCATTCGCGATTGACGATCTTACGCCATTCATCCCACTGCGCGCACTCTGCTGCACATTCTGCATTGCGTCGCGCATCTGCTGTGCCATACCGGCTGCACTTGATTTCATTGCAGCGGTGCTGCTGTTCAGTGCTTGCTGCGCGGTATTGATGCCGGATACAAAGGCATCCGGTGACGCTGTAATCTTTACATCAATTTGATCACCCGCTGCCATATCTTCACCTCCCTATCGCAAGATCAAAACTCTGTTGGAGTGCAGATGCCGCATCAGGCTGTACATCCACATCATAATAGCTTTCATCGTAGTATATTTCCGTTTGCTTCGTGCCCGCCGTGCGCTGTGGCTCACTGGTTGTCAGCTGCATGCCGAGATATTCGCAAATCGCCGCCAGACACACATGCGCGGGCGGCGATTTCCTCCATACGTTTTTGAGTGCATTGTAGCGTTTGAGCGTCAGGCTGTGCCTGATATGGTCGATCGTCCATCCTGTCGCACAAGCAATCTCGGCATAGATCGCCTGAAAATCTATGCGCTCGCTGCGGGCACCGTTTCCCCCGAGCCGGGGACACCCTGCTCAAAACCACTTTCCGCGAGGATGTACTGAAAGAGTTTCGGCGCGATCCGGATGTCGATCATGGTCTTAAACTCCGCTTCGCCGATCTCCGGATAATTGCGGCTGAACGCAAGATACAAGAAATGCGAGAGCTTCCCAATAACCTTCAGTACATCCGCATCCGACATCTGCTGGATTTTCTCAATCTCTGTGATGTTCTCCTCGAGCTGTGCGAGGCTGAGCCCGGGGAAGATGTATTTCTCCCCGCGAATCGTGACCTCTGTGCCTTCATAAAAAGCCTGTTTGTTCATGTGTACACTCCCTTTTCTTACTCGAGCATGCTCAGCTCGCCAACACGGTTCGCATCGTCAGCCATCGCCGCGAAGTCAAACTCAGGAATGGAGAAATCCTCGAGTTTCGTCGAGATGAGTGAGAGTTTCGAGGAAAAAATGGAAAAAATTAATGCGCTTTTAAAAAGCCTAAACGACAAGGATCTAAGCCTAGAAGAGAGCGTGAAGCTGTATAAACAGGGCGTGGCGCTGCTAAAGGAGGCGAAGGAAATTTTAGAAAACGCTAAGCTCGAGGTTGCCGAAATAAACGCACCCGAGCAGGCTTAGGAGGCGGCGATGATAAACGTATGCGTTTTACAGCTACCGACGCTTTCGATGAGCGAAAATCGGATCGATTACTATATGAAGGTCGCCAAAGACAACGGCGCGCGGATCGTGCTACTGGGCGAATATGAGCTAAATTCCTTCTTTAGCGAGCTTAAAAAGATGCCCCGCTCTATTGCCTGCGAACAGAGCGAGCATAAGCAGGAGCTGATGGCGCGGCTTGCCGCTAAATACGACCTGCATATCGTAGCGCCGATAATCAGAGCCGCTAGCGGCGCGATTTTGAGGCAGGCGGGCATTTTCGGCGGCGCGACTCAAAAGAGCTTGGGCGGCGAAAATTCCGCAAGCTTTAAAAGCGAGATTGATTGCAAAGGCGAGCCAAATTCTAAAAGCGAGCAGAGTTCCAAAGGCGGCTCAAACTCCTGCGGCGCAAAATCTTTAAATTTCAAAGCCGCAAATTTAAAAAGCGCCTCCGAAGCCCCAAACGCTCTAAATTCCCAAGAAAACCAAAAAGACGCGAGCGAAGAGGAGATCTTTTGCGCGAGCGAAAACGAGCCTATCTGGGTGAAATCCTGCGCGAAATTTTCGCCCTCGGAGGTGAAATTTTACGATCAAAATATCCTGATGGACTATCCGCACTGGAACGAGGAGGGCTTTTTCGCCAACCGCAAAAGCCGCAAAATCGGTAAAATTTCGCCGATGATCTTTAGCGAGGGCGGCGTGAAATTCGGCGTCTGCTTCGGCTATGAGGCGCATTTTGACGTATTTTGGCGCTATTTTATGCAAAAAAACGTCGGCTGCGTGCTCGTGCCGTGCGCTTCGACCTTTGAAAGCGGCGGGCGCTGGCGCGAGCTTTTGAAGATGCGCGCGTTTACGAACTCGCTCTACGTCATCCGCGCCAACCGCATCGGCGAGGCGAAATTCGGCGAAAGCGAGTTTAAATTTTACGGCGAGAGCTTCGTCGCGACCCCCGGCGGCGAGATCGCAAACGAGCTGAAAAACGAAGAGGGCGTGCTGATGTGCGAAGTGGACGCGGACGAGATCGCTGCGGCGCGCGGGCTGTGGAAATTCCGAAAAAATCTAGTCGGCAGGGGGCTTTTATGAACTACTTTCACAGGCAGATCCAGCTTTGGGGCGAGCAGACGCAGCGCGCGCTTGCGGATAAGCGCATCCTAATCATCGGCGCGGGCGGGCTTGGAAGCAGCCTTTCTTACGCTCTGGGCGCAAGCGGTATCGGGCGGATCAGCGTCGTGGATTTCGACACGGTGGCGCTTCACAACATCCACAGGCAAATTTTATTCACGCTCGAAGACGAGGGCAAATTTAAAGCGGACGTTTTTAAAAGCCGCACGGAAAGCCGCTACGACGGCGTGAGCGTGGAGGTGCACAAAAGCCGCGCGGAGGAATTTTTCGCTAGCGCGACCGCCTCGGGCGAGAAATTTGATCTCATTTTGGATGCGACCGACAATCTCGCCACACGCGCGCAGATCGATGCGTTTGCTAAGCAAATAGGCGTACCGTGGGTGTTCGCGTCGGTGGACAGCTGGCAGTGCCAAGTCTGCTTCGTGCAGAATGCCAATTTTAAATTTTTCCCGAGCCTAAACGCGACGCCTGCGGGCATAACGGCTGCGATCGTGATGTTTGCGGCGAGCTTTGAGGCGAACCTCGCTCTGCGCTACCTAGCGGGGCTTGAGGTCGAAAAAGACCTGCTTTACTACGCGAACTTTTTTGGCGGCGAGCTGGAAGTTAGGAAGATAAGATTGTAGTTTTGGCTCGGGCTAGTTTAAATTTAAGCCCGAGCTTGTGGGTTGACTTTATATCAAAAAGCTAATTTTGAGCGTGTTAGTTTAACTCTTCTTCTGTCATTTCACTCTCCTTAATATCTAGTTTTCATAAGATTCTTTTATTGCATTTTTTATCTCATCGGATGGGATCTCATCTATATATTTATCCAGCTTTTTTAAATTATCTTTATACGGCCGATCAAGCTTACGACCGTCTTTATCTCTGGTATACATATGGATGGATACCGCTTCCATTTCATTTAACTCGCTTGCAAATTTCGTATATTCATAAACATCTTTAAATGTAGAATTTCTATCTTTGCAATATTTGCGATATACCGTCGTTATAAGCGAAATTTCACTTTTAGGTATATAATAAGTTGCATCGTAGTTTATTTTATAATAACTATCCAAACTATATATATAGTTTCTATGACAATCATCATATTTTCGTTTTAGAAATTCCGGACTCGGTTGTCCGCCTACGTTATACTGCATAAGCAGCTTTAAAATCGGTTCGTAATTTGGAGTACCCGGAAATGTATCATACAATGAAAAATCATATTCGGTAATATCAAATCCATCCGTCGGTTCCGCTTTATCATTTAATATCCCTTCAGGCACGACCTTCTTGATATCGTTTCCGTACCTTAGACCCACCGTAGAGTTTTGAAATTTCCAAATATATGGCTTGTAGCCGCTTTCTAATGCCATCTTTGCTATCTCATACATATTCGTATTCGTAAGATATGAAAAGAAATAATTCGGCTCTCCTATACTAATCATAGGGTAGTCGGTATCATAAATCAACGTAAAATTTCCATCGTCACTTATTTGCAAAGATTTTATATGGTTATAATTCGGCGGAAGCAGCCTATTTCTAACGACTTCCGCCTCTTCAAATTTAACCCCGTTGTCTAAAAGCAGTCTTACCGCTTTAGTAGCATTATTTTCTATCGCATAAGCCATAGCGGATAGCTTGTATTCATCTTTTTTATGTATATCCGCACCTAGCTTTATAAGCTCTTGAGTGGTATTTGTATCGTCCCAAAAGCTAGAATACATCACGGGCGTTACCCCTCCGTGCATAGTATGATCGACGGATAGATTGTTATCTTTCATAAATTTTAAAATTTTATCAGTTTGCTTGCTTTTTAAAAGCCTTTTTAGCTCTACGTCTATGGCGGGTTCTTTAAATACGTTTTTTGGATTTGAATTGTAATCTATATCCCAGTAGCGAAACGCAAAACTTTCAACTTCTTCTTGAGTTACGTATTTGCTAAGACCCGGCACTTTGGAGACATTAGTATCTGAAGTAACGGTGAAATGGGTTTGTTTGCGCTCCGTAAGACCCGATCTTTCGGCTAGCAGATACAGCGCGCATACGACCACCACGCAGATAGCGTAAATAAACCGAAGTTTGAAGCTTTTCAAAATTTTCCCTTAGAATTTTGCCCGCGACTATACCCAATGAGTACTTAATAAAATATAAATACTATATAGGCGAAATAGGCAAAGCTAGCTGAAAAATGCGGTTAAGCCGGGTTTGAATGATGAAATCTTTCGAGTAAATTTGGCGAACGAATGTCGTCATAGACCATATTTGCGTAATCGTATCCCTATTTACACGCTACGCTAGGCCCTATATCCGAAGCTCGTTCGCCGTAAATTTTACCGCAACATCTTTGCGTAGGCTTTTCTTAAAAGCACCAAAATTATCGTAGTGCTAATAAGCGACAAGCCACTACCGTATCACAAAGAGCGTATTTTGCGGATTTGTTCTCAAGCTGCTCGCGCGGTCATAAAGCGCGCTTCGCGCCTATTTGCCGATAAAATTTTTCTGCAGCCACTCCATCGCTTTTTCTTCGCTTTCAAATCTGCCGCTTTTGGCGACTTGAAACTGCCCCTCGTAGAAGCGAATTCTGATACCGTCTTGGACGCTATCTACCTTGATGCGCGTGATCCTGTCTTTGTTTAGATAGGTTCGTTCGTTTAGCTTTACAAACATCGTTTCTCCTTTAAATTTAATGGTTTTTATCTTTCGCTTTACTTGCGTCTTTCTCGCCCTCTTTTTTCAAAAAAAGCTCCTTAAAGCGCTCGTTTGCGTAGTTTTCTATATCGCTTTGCAGCTGCTTATACGCGGCGATCAGCTCATAGGCGCGCGCATTTAGCGTCGTGCCTGCGGCATTGCCGCCGCCTTGCTTGGTGCTAAAGAGCTCCTCTTGCAGATTTTTTTGTAAAATTTGCAGATGGCTCCAGCACTTTTTGTAGTTCATCCCTAAAACCTCGGCGGCTTTAGAGATGGAGCCCGTCTGGGCGATCACGTCTAGCACTTCGGTTTTGCCCTTGCCGAAAATGAGCTCGCCCTGCGCATTTTCAATCCAAGTTTTTGTTTTTACCCTCATTCTTTTGCCTTTCTTCTCCTTAAAGCAGCCCAGCTGACAATATTTCACATCTATGGCGTGCTCCTTAAGCGTAGAGCGCACGGTATCAAACCCAACTCCGCCGCTAGCTACGGCGCGGGCGTCGCGGCAAAAAATCCGCCTTTTCTCATCCAAAAACGGATTTAGCTTTTGCAGCGCCTTTATGCTGCCTCCACTACATTGCATCTTGCCGAACTGTCCGAGTTCGCAGCGATCTATCCGTATCCCTTCGCGTGCCGCGAGATCTCCTACGACGCTCGCGTCCACGCCTAATTTGGCGGCGATCTTAAACGCTGCACCGCAATCGAGCTTGCCGCTTGGATTTAGTAAATTTAAAATCAGCCTTTTGATCTCGCTTGCTTTTTTATCGTCTATCTTGATATCTATCTCCATGCCGCCCTCTTAACTCAAAATTCTCTCTTCGCCGCTATAAACGTTTAAATTTTCGCCGCGCGCGAAGCCGCAAAGGGTAAGATCAAATTTACGCGCGATCACGACGCCCAGGCTCGTAGGAGCCGTGCGCGAAACAAGCGCGCTAACGCCGCTCATCACGGCTTTGGCGACCATTTCGGAGCTTAGCCTGCCGCTTACCAAAAGAAGCGAGCCCTGCGTATCGCACCCCGCCAAGACCGCCTTGCCGACGGATTTATCGATGGTATTGTGCTGGGCGATATCCTCGCCGATAAAATACTCGCCGCCCGCGGTAAAGAGCTTTGCGGTGTGCACGCAGCCGGTCATCTCGTAAAGCTCGCACTGCGTGTAAAACTCGCTCATCAAATTTAAAATTTCATTCTTATGAAATTTAGCATCCGAGCGGACTTTGCGCGCCGCCATCGCTGCAGGATCGATATTTGCGGTAGAGCTGCGCCCGCAGCCGCTGATGATGACCTTTTCGGCATCGAAGCTATTTAGCCGCTTTTCGTTTATCTCGCCGCAGACATTCACGCTAAGCCCGTCCGGCGCGAGCTCTATGCTTCTTATGCGGCTTGGATCCGAGATCAAATTTTCGCTCAGCAAATATCCTACCGCAAGCGCCTTTAAATCGCTCGGAGTCGCCATAAGCGCACCGAAACGCTTGCCGTTTAGTAAAATTTCAAGCTTGATCTCGCGCACCAAGATATCGCTTACGATCCTTCTTTCATCCCCTTTAAATTTAACTATCTCCGCCCTATAAATCGGCTCCATAGACCTTCCTTATTTTAATTTCGCCCGTATCGTAGTGAAATTTTGCTTAAATAGCCTTAATTCGCCGAAGTAAAGCCGAAGCGGCGTGCGTAAATTTAAAGCGCTCGCAGTTTTGTATTTAAAAAATCGCGTGGAAAATTCCACGAGCCGCTCGCACCGTGAGCACAAGCGGCCATGAAGCGCCCGCAAAGATAAAATTTCATCAAATTTTGCCGTAGCCGCGATTAAATTTCATCTTTGCAAAGCGGGCGGAATTTACCGCCCAAACTACCTATGCACCGGCGATAGATAAGGTTTCTCGGAGTGCATTGACATCTCGTTTTGTCTTCTGAACTCGATAAACTCGCTCTCGCTAAGCTTTCTGATATTTGCGATCGTCATCTTTAGCGGCGGGATGCCCGATAGCGGATCCAGATCGCCCGCATGCACGAGCTCGTTGCCGTCGGCCTCGCTGTAATGGAAGGTCGTAAATATCGTGCCCTCTTTCAGATCCGGATTTATGCGAAGCTTCGCGGCGATCTGACCGCGCTTATTTTTGACAAGCGCGTAGCAGCCTTCGGTAAGCTCACGTTCGCGTGCGATGTCGGGGCTAACCTCGATGAGCGCGCCTTCTGCGCCCGCACCGTACTCTAGCGCGCGGCACTCTCTCGTCATCGTGCCCGTATGGTAGTGATAAACCTTACGCCCAGTCGTAAATAAGCACGGATAAATTTCATCCGGTATTTCACTAAGCGCGCCGCTTCCCACCGGATAATCATCAGGAATTTTCATCTTGGCTCTAAAATCCGCCTCAGCTTTAGCGCGCCCCTCTTTATCATCCACGTAAAGTACCGGCACCATTCTAAATTTACCATCAGGCAGCATCGATTTATGATCTGCGTAAAGAACCGGTGTGCCCGGATGATCTTCATCAGGACATGGCCAGCTGATACCACCTAGCTTATCTAGCCTATAGTAGCTAATACCGCCGAAAAATTTAGGCATTAATGCACGCACTTCGTTCCAAATTTCTTCCGCACTTAAAAAATCAAACCCTTCAAGTCCCATTCTTTGCGCGATATTGCAAACTACCTTCCAATCAGGCTCTACGCCAGGAGCCGGCTCGCTTGCCTTGCGCGTGCGCTGGACGCGACGGGAAGTGTTTAAAAAGGTGCCATCCTTCTCGCCCCAGCCGGCAGCAGGTAGTACGACATCGGCTTTCTGTGCGCTCTCGGTAAAGAAAAGATCCTGCACGATAAAGCAATCCAAATGGTGCGTTGCATGCACAAAGTGTTCCGTCCAAGGATCGCTCATTACGGGATTTTCACCGTAAACGTAGAGTAGCTTCAGCTCGCCGCTATCCATCTTATCCGGAGCAATCGTAAGTTTAAAGCCTGGAGTTGGATTTAGCTCGAAGTGCCATACTCTGCGCGCCTGCTCCTGAGCGTAAGCGGAATTTACCGCACCTGCCGGGATGACGTTAGGTAGCGCGCCCATATCGCATGCGCCCTGGACGTTATTTTGACCGCGCAAAGGATTTACGCCCGCGCCTCTTTTGCCTAAATTTCCCGTCAAAATGGCTAAATTTGAAAGCGAAAATACATTTGACGTACCGTCGCTAAACTGCGTGATACCCATCGTGTAGCAGATCGCCGCTGCGCCTGCTTTAGCATACATTCTAGCAGCTTCGATTACGAGCTCTTTTTTCACGCCGGTCTCGCGCTCAAAGCGCTCAGGAGTAAAGTCCTTAACCGCTTCTTTTAAATACTCGTAGCCGTGAGCGTAGTTTTTGATAAACTCGTCATCTTGCAGATTTTCAGCAATGATAACATTCATAATGGTATTTAGCGTCTTAATGTTCGCGCCCACTGGGATTTGCAGATAGATATCAGCTTTTTTCGCCATATCTGTGCGCTTCGGATCTACGACAATCATCTTAGCGCCGCGCTGAAGCCCACGCTGCATCTGCATAGCGATGATCGGGTGACACTCGCTCGTGTTTGTGCCGATGAGTAAAAATACGTCCGTATCGGTAGCGAATTCTACCAAATCGTTCGTCATCGTTCCGTTTCCTAGCGTGTTGGCAAGACCTGCCACTGTAGGAGCGTGTCAAAGACGGGCGCAGTGATCGACGTTATTGCTGCCCTGAGCACGGAAAAATTTCTGAAAAACGTAGTTGTCTTCGTTATTTGAGCGCGCCGAGCTAAAACCCATTATTGAGCTTGGGCCATATTTAGCGACGGTCTCTTTAAATTTAGACGCTACAAAATCATAAGCCTCTTCAAAGCTTACCTCCTCAAGCTTACCGCTTCTATCAAATACTCCGTTTTTCTTACGGATCATAGGTTTGGCAAGACGTTTTGGAGAGTTTACGAACTCCCAGCCGAACATCCCTTTTAAGCATAGCTCGCCGTCATTTACGTGATGGGCCTGCGTAGGGCGCGCGTTTACGATCCTGCCGTCTTTTAC
>ERZ773079.1810-NODE-1810-length-12416-cov-7.412750_pt1 | contig 12416 bp, 10 predicted proteins | sample MGYA00511355_ERZ773079 | MGnify/ENA primary metagenome ERZ773079 (study PRJEB29015, sample SAMEA2737979) | human oral metagenome | biome: human oral; feature: human-associated habitat; material: dental | place: China | collected 2117 ... | reverse complement strand
GTTGTGAACAGAGCAATTGATGCTTCACCAAAGATTCGTTGAAGCTTCAAAACACCCCGCGGATCCAGAGAGCCCACAGCAGCCCATCCGTCAAACCGAAGAGGAGCCAGCATGAAAGCGGTCACCCACTCCCCCAACGCCGCGGCGAGCCCCGCATCCAGGTGGCGACTTCGCGGGGCCGCCGCCCTGATGGGTGCCGTCCTGATGACCACATCCTGCTGGGGCACAGGATCCGAGACACCGTCGTCGGCCCCCACGATCCCATCATCACCCGAGTCCTCTCCGCCGCCGACTCCCCCGGCCCGGCTCACAACCGCCTGGGAGGTCACGGTTACCGGATCCGGCCCCCTCCTAGAGGCCCACGAGGGCCTGGTGGTCGCTCCGGACCTCACCGCGGGCGGCAGCAAACTGAGAATGCTCAACTGGACCGACGGATCCGAGGTGTGGTCGGTCGATGTCTCCAGCGACCTCGCCGGTTTCGACATACTCAGGAAGGTACCCGACACGCCGCCCGGGCAGGTGGCGATGTGGGCCGAAACTTCCCAGCAGCAAAGAACCCTTTTCGTCTACAGCACCGCCGATGGCAGCCTCATCGGCCGGCTCGACGAGAAACCCGAGCGCTACCTGGCCATGGCCGCATCGGGCGCGATCTACGAGATGGACACGTCCAAGGAGGGTAGCGTCCGGATCAGCCGCGCACCTTCCATCAAGGAGGCAAACACCAAACAGTGGTCCATCGACCTGCCCGAGGAGGCCCGGGAGTGGTTCTGGGTGAGGGAACACGACGGCGTGACCGATTTCTGCGTCGACGGACAGTCCGGCCCCACCCACGAGTACGCCTGCTACCTGAGCGTTCACACCGGCGACGGCAGCCCGGTGGTGAAGGACGGGGTGCGGTACCGCTCGGCCTGGGCGGGCAACGTCCTGGCCGGACGGAAGAACGACGGACCACTGAAGGGTTTCGACCAGCACGGCAAGGAGCTGTGGACGGTCGAGGTCGAGGACGGCTATCCATTGGGCTGGGGAGACGACCTCATATACGTCACGGAGGGCACGCATCAAAGCTTTGTGGGTCTGGACCCGGCGACGGGGAAAGAGCTCTGGCGCAGGGACAGGGACGGAGGTCCTTGGCTCACTCCGGTCTTCGACAGGACCCCCTCCCCTCAGGACGGCCCCCTGAGCGTCATGGTTCTGGACCCCTCCATACAGACGGGGGTGTTGGACCCCAAGACCGGGCAGGTCGACCTCGTGGACCATCAGATCGCCAACGCCCACAATGTCATTCCAACCCTCGGGGGCGCCCTGCTGATCCCAACGGGTGATTACTACGCCCCCACCTGGATTGCCTTGGATCCCGGGAAACCGGGCACCCTGTGGAGCGACGTCCTGAAAAACTACGACACCTACAGCATGCTCGACGGCCGCCTCGTGGCCTCCAAGGGAGACCGGATCGCCCTGCTCGCGTGACGGCGTGGCGGCCTCGGCTGTTCGCGTCCTCGCGCCGGCTCCGGGGCCTGTTCACGGACGGGGCGTCAGTCGATGCCCTGCCCGGGATCTCCGGTGGGTCGCGGGGCCTCACCCCGCCTCGGGCATGACCGCGACCTTGAGTCCGTCGCGTCGCGCCACCGCAGTGACGGCGGCGTCCAGTTCGGCGAGCGGGAACCGGTGAGTGACGAGCCTCCCCACGTCGAGGGCCCCGCTGGACAGCAGTTCCACGGCCCGTCTCACGTCCGCCCGCCTGGCGTTGGATCCTCCCGTGACGGCGAGTTCGCGGTAGTGGATGAGGTTCGGATCGATGCTGGCGGTCTTCCCCTTCGGGAAACCCGCGAAGTAGTTGACACGACCGCCGATCGCGGCCAGTTCGAGGGCCTGGTTCGCCAAGGCGAGATCACCCACGGCGACGATGACGACATCGGCTCCCCTGCCGTTTGTGCGTTCGCACACCTCGGCCGTCAGGGCCTCCCCGGTGAGGGCGACAGCGCAGGTCGCGCCGAAGTCCGTCGCAGCGGCAAGCCTGCCCTCCCGGCCGGCCGCCAGGATCGTCGTCGCGCCGGCCAGTTTCGCCAGGGCGATGTGGAGCAGGCCGATCGGCCCGGTTCCCAGCACCACCACGCTCTCCCCCGGCGCCACGGCCACCTGTCCGGCCCCGTTGAGGCAGCACGAGACGGGCTCGGTCAGGGCTAACGTGGTTGCGGGGATCTCCTTTTCCAGCACCACGAGGTTGCCGTGGTCCATCGCGATCCTGGGTACGAGGAGGTATTCGGCCAGCCCGCCGTCGAGTTCGTAGCCGAACAGCACGAGGTTCTCGCACAGCTGTTCCCTGCCCGACAGGCAGGCCCGGCAACGCTGGCAGCTCACCACGATCGAGCAGGTCACCTGCGCTCCGACGGGCACACCGTCGACTCCCCGGCCCACGGCCGCGACACGTCCCGCGAACTCGTGACCGAGGATCACTCCCGGCCGGACCCCGGCTGTCTTTGCCCCGGAGATGATCCGCAGGTCCGTGCCGCAGATGGTGTTGGTCTCGATCCTCATGAGCACCTCACCCGGCCCGGGTTCGGGGACGGGCACCTGCTTCAGCCTCAACCTGCTGATCTCCTCCAGTACAGCCGCTCGCATCATGGGGCAAGCCTAGGGTCAGGGGCCCCGCAACAGGGGTTGACGCGGGGTTAAACTGGGCCCGGGTTCGCCGAGAACCCGTGTTGGTTGGGCCGACTCGCGAGCACCGGCGAACGGGTCGGGCCGAAACCTCAGGCCAGCAATCGAAAGGTACGCAGTGACGCGACTGACAAACGATCCCGCTGATTTTCCCGCCGAGGCCCTCAAAGGTTTCATCGCGGCCAACAAACGCTACGTGAAACCCGTCTACGGGGGCGTGGCGCGTTCCACCTTCACGCCTGCCGGGAAGGTCGCGGTCGTGTATGGCGGCGGTTCCGGGCACTACCCGGCCTTCGCGGGCTGGGTTGGCCACGGGTTCGCCGACGGCGCGGTGTGCGGCAACATCTTCAGTTCCCCCTCGGCCGCCCAGGCCTATTCGGTGCTGAAGGCGGTTCATCGCGGGGCCGGGGTGCTGATGGGGTTCGGCAACTACGCCGGTGACGTGCTGCACTTCGGGCAGGCCATTGAGCGGCTTCGCGCCGAGGGTATCGAGGCCGACACCCTGGTGGTCACCGACGACATCGCCTCTGGGGATGCCGCCGAGCCGGAGAAGCGGCGGGGAATCGCAGGGGATTTCCCGGTCTTCAAGATCACGAGCGCGGCGGCCGAGGCCGGGCTCGGGTTCGACGAGGTCAAGCGGGTGTTCGCCAAGGCCAACGCGGCCACCCGCAGTTTCGGGGTTGCCTTCGCCGGCTGCACGCTGCCCGGCGCGAAGGGACCGTTGTTCACCGTGCCCGCGGGGCGCATGGGAATCGGGCTCGGCATTCACGGCGAACCGGGTGTCGCCGAGGCCGACCTGGGCAGCGCCGACGACGTGGCCCGTACCCTCGTCGAGGGCTTGTTGGCGGATCGTCCCGCGGGAGCCGGGAACCGGGTGGTGGCCATCGTCAACGGGCTCGGAGCCAGCAAATACGAGGAACTGTTCGTGGTGACGTCCTGCGTCGTGGCCCGGCTGGAGGCAGCCGGGCTCGAATGCGCCGACGTCGAGGCCGGCGAGTTCGTCACCTCCCTGGACATGGCGGGGGTGTCGCTGACCTTGGTGTGGGTGGACGACGAGCTGCTCGGCTACTGGGATGCGCCGTGCGACGCCCCGGCGTACCGGAAGGGATCGGTGGGTTCGGTCGAGCGCGACGACGCCAAACTCAGCCAGGCCGCCACCCCCGTGGATGTGACCACCCCGGGCAGTACCGCATCCCGGGAGGCGGCCGAGGTCGCGGCCGGGTTGCTCGACGATGTCGCGGAGATGCTGGCTCGGGCGCAGGAAGAGCTGGGGGCGCTGGATTCGGTGGCGGGGGACGGCGATCACGGGATCGGCATGGCCAACGGGTCGAGGGCGGCGGCCGGGGCGGCACACGCCGCCGTATCGGCCGGCGGGGGACTCAGGACGACGCTGACCGCCGCCGGGGATGCCTGGTCCAACCGGGCCGGCGGCACTTCCGGGGCGTTGTGGGGCGCGTTGCTCACGGCGTTGGGCAGCGCGCTGGGTGACGAGAAAACCCCCGACGGCGACGATATCGCTGCAGCACTCCAGGCCGCCCTGTCCGCCGTGCAGCGCCTGGGCGGGGCCGAGGTGGGCGACAAGACCCTCGTCGACGCGCTCTCCCCGTTCGTCGCGGCGTTCGTGGCCACCGACGGCGACCTGGCCGCGAAGTCCGCGACCGCCGTCGTCGCAGCCGAGGCCGGAACCGAATCCACCCGGGCGCTGGTCGCCCGGCTGGGCAGGGCCCGCCCACTGGGTGAGAAATCCGTCGGCACCCCCGATCCCGGCGCGGTGTCACTGACGAAGGTGGTGACCCTCCTGAACAGTCGGCTGGGTTAGAAACTGACCCAAGATGTACTTGGTAGCAAAGGCCAGTCGGAGACTTCAGAAATGTGGATGCGAACACCGATTAGTGCTCCCGCTCACTCCCCGCACAGTTTCGCCGCTGCCGTCGTCTTCCTTCCCTGTGCATGCTCTAGCGGGACGCGGAAGAAGCCCTGCTCGACCCCCTCCGCGCTGTCCGTCAGTACAGGGCGAAGGCTGATCTGATGTGAAGGAGAGGGCATGGTGCGGAAACCACCGGGGGTTGTGCCCCCTGTTTTCAAGTCCCAGAAGGTACTAGCTGAGTACTCTGCGCGAGAGCACGAACTAACGTTCTCCACCATCACGCCGATGTTCGGTGGGTCGCCATGGCCTCTGAAAGTGAATCCGGCGGCTCCGGTGGCGGCCCGGTCGGTACGTGGTCATCTGCGGTTCTGGTGGCGTGCACTCAACGGCAGTCGTTTCGCATCGCTCTCCGAGCTGTTCAAGGTTGAATCCCGCATCTGGGGCAGCGCCTCCTCCAGCCACGGCAACCCCTCAAAAGTAGATATTTCGGTCGAGCTACTACGATCAACAACTCTCTTGAGTTGCGACCAGCTCCGCGACCTGAAAGAACGGAAAGAGGTATTTTACTGCGGCTATGGCCTCTTCGACAGCAAGACTCCGATTGAGGGATTGGACCGCTTCCCCTTCAAAGTGACGGCTACCTGCGATGCGGAACTCTGGGAAAACGATGTTGCCCCAGCGGTCCGCGCCTGGAGCCTCCTCGGAGGTGTGGGACGACGAATCCGCCGTGGTTTCGGTTCCCTTCGCCAGTATCACGAATCTCGCGGCCTTTTCGGTTTTCCCAAAAAAACCAAAACCCATAAGTATTCGCTTCTCCCGACGACTTGGCTTGTGGGTCCCAAGTCGTCCTCAGCCAAGGAAGCATGGTTCTGGATCCTGGACAAGTTCAAAGCTCCAGAACGGTATGGCCCCAAACCTTGGGGGCGTATGGCCTCACCCGTTGTCGTGAAAGCTGTAGCCGACCCGAGGGATTCCAAAATCTTCTGGCCCGTCGCATTCCAGTTCAAGGCACCAAAAGACCCCAATCGTCACCGGATCGACCACGTCTGGAGCGGTTTGTCTAAAACCGAAGGACTCTGCCGTCTTTCCATCGGGGAATTCCCTCATGAGTGAATATCTGCTTGCCATCCACATCGGCCCAGTTCAGGAATTCATCGCCGCTGCCCGCCGGACCTCCGACCTGTGGGCCGGGTCACAGCTTCTCCTCGAAGTTGTCGGGGCGGCCGCAGCCACGTTCGAGGACAAAGATCGTGTATTCCCCAGCAACCCCCAAAACGGTGGCGCCAACCGCATCCTGACCTTCGTCACTAACGACCCCGCCGCGGCCCTACGGGATGCGGAAAAGGCGGCCCGCGACCATTTCTTCGAGTCATGGCTCACATACACGAGGAATCTCAATGACGCCCAACGCCAAGCCTTGGATCTCGATCGAGGCAACCGTCAGATCCGCGATTTCCTAACCGTGTTGGGCGCTTGGGTTCCCGTCGCATCCCGCACGGCCTACGGGGCTGCCCGGGAACGGGTAGAGCTTCTGCTGCGAAGCCGCAAAGCCACCCGGGACTTCACCCCCGCGCCAGAGGATGACGCTGGATTACCCAAATCACCGATGGATCCGTCGCTCCCGACGATCCGCCGTCGCGGTAAGGACCACGACCACGTACTCGCCAAAGGCCCGTTGTTCCTAAAGAAGACTGAATCATTGGATGCAGTATCGCTTCTCAAGCGAATCAAGGGGGTAACTGAGGGAGACAAGGTCCTCAGCACTTGGGCGCTTGCCCAGCGAGCGAAGGATCCAGCCGCCTCGAGTTCCCCCGCTATCGGTGATGACCGAGATGGCGACGCGGTCCCGCCCGATTACACCTATTTCGCAATTCTCGTGGCCGACGGGGACCGCATGGGCCAGCTGCTCAACGGTCTCGCAGCATCTTCTGAGGGTATAGAACAGCACCGCAGCATCGGAAACAGTTTGGACCAATTCGCGGAAAAAGCTCAACAACTACTTCGCGCCTCCGGTCAACCGGTGTACTGCGGCGGTGATGACGTGATGGCCTTCCTACCGGTGACGAATGTGTTCACCATTGCCCGGGCCTTGTCGGAGGAGTTCCAAACCCAACTCAGCGGGGCCGCCACGCTGTCCGCAGGTATCGCCGTCGTTCACTACAAGGAGCCGCTCAGCGTGAGTCTAGCCCGAGCACGTCAGGCCGAGCGGAAAGCCAAGCAGCTTCGCAACGCGGTGTGCGTGGCCATCCACACCAGAGGCGGGGTCCCGAGATACATCACACGCCACTGGGACGATCTGAAGCTGGTTGACTGGCAGCGCCACTTCACCGAGGATCACCTTCCAGCTGGACTGCCCTACGAGCTTCACCGACTCGCCATCGAGTGGCCCTCAGGCCTACCTGCCGCCGCTTTGGCCGGGGAGGCAGAACGTGTCATTAACCGCAAGATTGAGCGTTCCCAGAACAGTGATGATGCCAAAACCGAGTTGATCCGGTCCATTGCCGGCACTTTGGGCGAAGAGAATCCTGCCTGCAGCCTTCTACGGATTGCCACGGAATTGACCATGGCAAGGTTTCTGGCCGGAACCATGCAGGAGAAAGAAGTCACCGAATGAAACTGACCAAGATCACCAGTCTCACTCCGCTGCTGTTCCGCGATGGACGTCCTTTCGGCGCGGACTCGGACGAGAGCCGTGCTCGCGGCCCAGTCCTGCCGCCGCCTTCGGTGGTGGCAGGCCTCATCCGCACCGCCCACGGCAATCAGCAGGGTTGGGACTGGAGCCAGCCGGACGCCTCCAACCGAGCCAGGAACATCTCAGTAAGGTTCCAAGGGCTGCGGGTCCGCCGCATGGGCACAACGGAGTACCTGTTCCCCGCGCCGAAAGACGCCATCGTTCATCGCGACAACGGCTCGCTCCGAACCGCGAAGCTGACACCGCTCGTTTTGGCTGAGGAGGAGGGCAGCAATCTCCCAAGTTCCTTGAACCTGCTGGTCGATAACTCCACGAGCAAGCCCGAACCAGGATATGACATGTGGGCATGGTCGGACATGCTGCGGTGGTTGAAAGGGAGTGAGGTGAATCCAACCCAACAAGCCCTACCTCCAGTCGACGAGCGTGTCCAGGTAGCCATTGACCCCACCTGCCAAACGGTCAAAGAAGGAATGCTCTTCACCGTCGAATTCCGAGCCTGGGAACGCGGTCGCACCAGCACCGGCTTGGCCCAGTTCGAGTTAATGGTGGAAGCCGAGCAAACTCCGACGGGGGTGGTCCATCTGGGCGGCGAAGCCCGCCCCGCGGTGCTGACCACGGAGCAGGCGGACCTTCCTCACGATGCAGAATTGCTGGCTGCGCTTCAAAAAACCACGACACTGCGATGCATCCTCACGAGCCCGGCGGCATTCACCAAAGGTTGGCGACCGGAATGGCTGCTCACCGATTCACCACTGGCCGCCGCACACCCGCGCCTCATCGCCGCTGCTGTCGGGAATCCTGATGCGGTCAGCGGCTGGGACTACGCCACCCGCGCATCGAAACCAACACGACGTCTTGCCCCCGCGGGAAGCGTCTACTTCATCCAGCTCGATCGACCTCTCAGCCTTGAGGAGCTATCTGCCCTGTGGCTGCGCAGCATCTCTGACAACGAACAAGACCGCCGCGACGGATTTGGCGTCGCTTTTTGGGGAGTATGAAAACAATGACTGAGCAAGTAATCATAAACCTTCTCTGGCAGGCGATCACACCCCTGCATGTTGGAACAGGACAGGACGGTGGTGGTCTCGTGGATCTGCCGGTTGCCCGTGAGGCTGCCACTGGTTTTCCGATCCTCCCCGCCTCGGGGATCAAGGGTGGTTTCCGTGACGGCGCTGACGATGAGGCGGCTAATTCTCGCTACGGTGCCCCTGAGAATCAGGGGAATGTAACCTTCACCGACGCTCGACTGTTCGCGCTTGCGGTTCCGTCGTTCAAGGGAACCTTTGCCTTGGTGACCTGTCCTCTGGTGCTCTATCGACTGCGCAGAGATCGTGGCTACCTGCTGCCCGGCCAGGAGACACTTCCCCTTATTTCAGTGCAGGATGACAGCATCATCGCCCCCGATTCGCTAGTGATTGACCACCACGTGCAGCTCAGGGACTACCGACTGGCGAGTTCCGGCTCTATCGAGAAGCTGAAAAAATACTCGAACATTCTCGTTGCAAACATGGATGAGCCAGATCGTCGCAACGTAACCGAACGACTCTGCGCGGTCAGCGACCAAGTTTTCTCTTTCCTGTGCGAAACGAGCCTTGACATTTCCCCACACGTGAGGCTCAAGCCGGACTCTAAGACTGTGGAAAACGGAGCGCTGTGGTGGGAGGAGTGCATCCCGGCAGAGTCATTGCTGACCAACTTCGTGATCTGTCGCAACAAGGAAGATGCATCTATTTTTGGCACTCGGCAGCTGCGTCGCGTCGGCGGGAAAGGATCAGTCGGACGCGGGCTGGTATTGGTCATGACCACTAAGGAAACACGATGATTAAATCCCTGTCACAGCAACGCATCAAACTGGCCCACGAACTGGTGAGTGCCCATTTGGGTCGCGACGAAGCGACGATATACGGCCGGTTGTGTCACCGTTTTCCCATGATGGTGATGCAGGGTGGATTGATGTCTGCCGTGCTCTTCATCAGCAGCAAGAGCACCGGCGAAGACACCCGCCCGAAAGCGCACCAAGCAATCCTAAAGGACATCGCACAGGTTCTCAAGCTGGGCGACAAGAAGAATGTCATTGATGTTCTGGCGAAAGAGAAAAATGCCCTGAAAATCATGGCTTGGACCCACGAGGTATTGCACACGTGGGCGATGATGCGCCGTTTCGCCGTGTCCATTTTGAAAGTCGAATCTGGCAGCGAGGATGACGGAGAAGATGCGTGATGAAAGCAATTGACGTAACCAGCTGCCAGCACGCCGGCATGGCGTTATCCACCATCAACCCACCCGCCAGAAATGATACTTGGCTGAATCGACTTCAGTCTTTCGTCACTCTGAAGCCCCCCGCTTCTTATCAGCGGGCTGTTGAGCGTTGGAGCAAATTATCAGCAGATCTCCCGGGACTCACACAGCGATGGGCCATCACGCGTAGCTCCTTGGCCATTGGGACAGGAAACTTCTCCCCCGCTGAGAACGGACTGAGCCTGCACGGCACCTGGGGAGTACCGTACCTACCCGGGGCCGCATTGAAAGGTCTGGCTTCCCGAGCGGCTACTTGGTTTGATCTGAGCCCCTCAGAATCGGAAGTGATATTCGGCACCACTGCCGTCCGAAGCTACGTCAATTTCAATGACGGGTGGCTGTTACCTACCTCGCAAGAACAGAATCTGTTCGAGCTGGATGTGATGACTCCACACGCGGCTCCCTACTACTCGTCACGAGGCAAAAAGGCGCCTGACGACTCTCAAGACCCGATTCCGATCCAATTCTTGGTGGTACCCAAGAACACGCGGTTTCTGGTGACCTTGGATTGTCCGGAGGACCGGACATGGGCAGAAACAGCCATGACTATTCTGGATTTCGGGTTGACCAAACTCGGTCTGGGCGGCATGACCAGCTCCGGGTATGGGCGTTTCACCGTCACCTCAGTTGGGGCGGAGGCATGACATGAGTGATCTGACACGAACAGGCCGGCAGCTGGGGCGTCGCGATGGCCCAGTGTTTATCTCTTACCGGCAGAGCGACGGCACTCGGCTCGCGAACTTTGTGGAGACCTATCTACGATGCGGCGGAATCATCCCTTGGCGAGACCTCGTCGATCTTCCAGCAGGCGAAGTGGCACGCTCAGTCCAAGATGCGATGGAGGATGGGATCAGCGCTGGGATCCTCATTGCTACGCCGGAGCTTGCGTACAGCGAATTTGTGCGCAAGCACGAGGTTCCGCTGCTCCAGAAGATGCTTCACAATGATCCTCGACGGTTCCGACTCTACATCGTCAACACTATTCGGGATCCTGTCGCATCCCCGAGCAAGTCGGGCTTTGATGTCGGTGCGCCCGACCAACTTTTGGGGTTTACCGCCCAAGCCAGGACTTCGTACCGACAACGGCGCATCAACAAAGGACTACTCACACAGGACCGAGCCGAGAACCGCCTGTTGCGGAACGCTAAGCAGTACGGCCTGCTGACGGCAACCCAGGACGCTCCGGCAAAGTCGGAACTCAGAATGTTGTTGAGAGATCTGCTGCGGCATCGACTTCGTGCCCGACATCTACACCTGTTGGACAAGGAGGTGAAAATTGCGGTTCAAACCCGGCCGGATCCGAGTAGTGTCGAAGCCTCTCGATCTGCTAGCCGAAATGAAGACCTAGTCATCAGAATGCGGCAGAACCCGGAGAACCAGCTCCCAGCTGAGTTGGACTACCGCTGTTTGCAAGAGACGCTGCCTGTCATCATCGATGCCATCCACAGCAGCGGGGCGACGACGGTCTCCTTCTCCGGAGGATGTCATCCGAGTATTGCTTGGACGCTGGGAGCAGCATTACCCGACGCTCGAGGCCTCAAGGAGTTCTCATGGGTGGATGCATACGATTCTGAAGCGGTGTGGAGATCGCAGCTGACCTCTTCCATACAGTCATCAATATCCATGCAGATTGAGAGCTCCGACCCTGTCACGATTCACGCCGACAAGGTTCCGACCTCTCAGGAGATGCGAACACTGTTGGCCGGCATGCGTACCGACAAGGATATTGTCGTGCATTTGTCCACGGGCCGCTACAGTCCTGAACCTTTGGCCGAGCTGGGCCGACGTCTTGATAGGGCTCCCACCGTCGTGCTCAATGCGACCGGGCCACTCGATGCAGCAGGTCGGGCGTGGATTCCGGCTGAGGACGGTGGAAAACTGGCCCAAATCTTGGGCCAAGTGTTGCGGAACCTGGCGGAGGTTGGACAGCTTCATCTCAGCATCTCAGGCAGTATTGCATTGGCCGCCTTGACAGCCAGACACTGCAACACAATCTCGGTCCAGTTCTACGAGATGGCGCACTACAACGACGGCAGGGCGCGTAAATATATACGAGTGTGTGAGACCACATCGGGCAACAAATCCCCACTCAGCCGCGTCCATTCGCAGGGAAGACCCTCCAAGGAGATCACTCATCTGATCAATCTCACTCCGCATGACGTGACACTCTATCGGGAGGATGTCCCGCTCCAGGTATGGGAGAGACTGGACGATGCTCGTCATCGGATTTTTAATTCAGAACACAGCATCCCGCAGAACCCGTTACTGGTTGACGGAGTCGAGGTGCCTCACACACGGGTGAACGTGGGGAAGTTCATGAAATTTCCGGACGACAAGGAGGGAACAGGGTTCATCGTTTCCCGCTTCAGCGCAGCTGCCGCTCATCGCGATGATTTCTTCTTCCCCTACGACGAGGTTTGCAACGATCAGAATGTGCTGCTGGGATATCGAGGGCTCGGTAGTTTCTCATCCTGCTTGGATGATGTACGGCCTTACCTGCAGTGGTTACCGAACTCTGAGAACACACTGTGAGTACCTCCACAGCGGTTGACGGAGACCGCGACTCCAAGCCTAACCAAAGGATGAGAATCTCGACCCACCCGCGGCTACCCATCCAGCGGGTCCTCCAGCAGGAAGTCCACGATGTTCACATGCTCGATGCCGTTGCGACTGCGGGAGACGGGATCCATGCTGACCACGGTCTTGGGGTGGTTGTCCGGGATTGATTCCAGGACCCCGAACTCGCGTTCTACCGTCGCCTCGTCGGCGAGGAGATAGCTGACCTGGATGTAGCGTGTCTCCGCGCCGCGCTGGGCGATGAAATCGACCTCCCTGGAGCCGCGCCACCCCACATGAACCGTGCAGCCCCGTGAGCGAAGTTCCTGGTACACGATGTTTTCC
>ERZ773079.1809-NODE-1809-length-12419-cov-6.318344_pt1 | contig 12419 bp, 13 predicted proteins | sample MGYA00511355_ERZ773079 | MGnify/ENA primary metagenome ERZ773079 (study PRJEB29015, sample SAMEA2737979) | human oral metagenome | biome: human oral; feature: human-associated habitat; material: dental | place: China | collected 2117 ... | reverse complement strand
CCATCTTGACGCATCTTTTTCGCCCGCTTTTCGTTAGCAAATCCTCCACATAGCCTCTGCTATGCGTCCGGTTTGCTGCCTCAATCGGACAAAAAATCTACGCCAATCTGAGAGACTGTTTTATCAGTGATTCCTTAGTCCTCATCATCTGTGGCAAGCTGTGCCTCCGCATCCCCTCCGACATACATCACGCGCACGACAGTGACGATGCATTCCTCGCGATCCGTGCGATAAAACACGGCATAACGATCCACCGACATCCTGCGCAGCCCGCGCGTACGCCAACGGCTCTGCGTCATAATATGGAGCATCCTCCTCCATCTCAGCCAGTCCGCAGATGCTGTCCTCCAGCTGAAGCAGCTATCCGTCGGCACTGTCCGGCGTCCGCAGTTCGTGAGCAATATAGCGATAAATCCCGCGCAGATCTTTCACGGCCTGCGCGGATAGTTCCACCCGATATCTCATATCCCATAGTCCCATCTGAGATCGGCAAATGCCGCCCGTGCAGGCTGCGTCCGCCCTGCGGCAATATCCGAAAAGCCCTTTTCCAGCTCCGCATGGAGTTTTTCCTTTGACAATGCGTTCATGTCCATCGGATGAATACGGGGAATCTTCACATCGAAGGGAAGACCCTACCGCAGCACAATCTGCCGATAGAATATATCGACTGCACGGGACACGGGGATGCCGAGCGTCTCTAAAATCCGCTCCGCATCCTCCTTGATCTTCGGATCAACACGCGCATGCAGATTCGCCGATTTTGCGAGCATACGTCAAACCTCCTCACATCATACTGATTTTATTATATGATGATGTCGGGGCAAACGCAACACATATACACACAAAAGCTCCGTACTGAAACAGTACAGAGCTTTTGTGTGTATACTTGCCATATTCATTTATTGACGGAAAAACCAAGTCCCGTCAGCCACTTCTCCAACTCTGAACGCACGCTGTCGGGGTTCTCCTGTACGCGCCTCCCCTCAATGCCGATGCCGTCCTTCACCACTGCCCCCTTAGCATAATTCGGAATATCCCCTTCCTTCCCCGTCAACACATCACCCGCTGATGTAGCAAAGGGGATGATGGTCTTGCCCCCCAGTCATATCCTTCGAGGAATGTATAGACAGGCGTCGGCAGGTCGCTCCACCAGATCGGATAACCGAGGAAGACGACATCGTAGTCTGCCATATTGGGTACCTGCGCCGCAAGTGCAGGACGTGCATTCTCCGCGAGCTTCTGTTTCGCGATCTCCGTCGTCTCTTTATAGGTGGTCGGGTAGGGGGTTATCGTCTTGATCTCAAAGACATCGTCTCCCGTCATCTCTGCGATCATATCAGCAACGATGTGGGTATTCCCCTTTTCGATATTGCCGACTGCATAGTTTTCCCCTGCCCGCGAGAAATATGCAACGAGGATCTTCTTGCCGGCCGCATGTGAGTCAGCTCCCGCCGCGGTGTCTGCACTCCCTGCGGCCGGTTTGCCGTTCTGTGCATTCGTCCCCGCCGTCTCTCCGCCGCAGGCAGCGACGAGCATTGCTGTGTGATGAGCATGAACGGCAATGCGATAATTTTCTTCATGTTATCAGTTCTCAGTGAGTGCCCTTCAGATATTTGAAAAAGCTCTTTTTAGGACAGTTGGTCTTCGTCCGACGTACAAACCGCCTCGCACCACTCGTTCGAGATGTTCTCACCCGGCACCTCGATGGCAAGATGCTGAAAGGCGGAGTCCTTGGCGGCACCGTGCCAGTGCTTGACATTAGCGGGGATATGCACCACATCGCCAGGCTTTAACGCCCGTGCAGGCTTCCCCCATTCCTGATAGTATCCGCGTCCGGCAGTGACGATCAGCAGCTGGCCTCCACCCTGATCTGCATGGTGAATATGCCAATAATTGCGGCACCCTGGTTCAAATGTGACATTCCAGATCCCCAGTTGATCCTGAGAGATCCTACTGAGATAGCTCTTTCCATCAAAATACTGCGCGTAGTTTACATTTTCTTCGCCAACAGGGAACAGACCAGTGGCCAGAATTGTATCCAAATCCACGTTTTCAGTGTTCTTATTCGTCATAGCAGATTCCCTTTCTACGCCTGTGCTGCATCGCTTTTTCATATTTACATTATAGGAACAGTGCGGAGATTTGTAAAATAACAATTGTGCAACCTGCTATACAGATCTCGCATAGCAGTGCATGTTATGGTACAATATCATAAAGAAATTCTAGGAAGCACGAACAACTTCAGCAATGCCGTCTTGACGCATCTTTTCTGCTTGGCATCAGGAGGAACTATGACAGACCTCTCTTTGCTCACTCAACTTGTCACCTACGCTGACCACGGTACACTGTCAGCGGCGGCAGAACAGCTCCACACCTCGCAACCCGCTCTGACACGCGCAATGAAGCGGCTCGAAGATGAGCTGAACCTTCCCCTATTTACACGCAGCAAAAACCATATTGCGCTCACTCCGACGGGTGAGATAGCTGTGTGCTATGCACGCCGCCTGCTCGCAGAGGCGGAGGAATTTGAGACGCGACTCCGTGCCTACGAACGCAGTCTGCATACAATCACCGTCGGTTTCTGTTCCCCTGTGCCGCAGATCGTGATGACACCGCTCCTCAGCCGTATCTTTGACGGGATCACTCTCTCTGCCGACATGAAGGATGATCGGGACTTCTTCACATGTTTGCGTCACGGTACGTATCAACTTGCCGTGACACATCTGCCGCCGACGGATATGGAGACATTTCATGCAATAAAATGCGGACACGAGGATCTCTTCCTCTCCCTTCCGGCCGCTCATCCGCTTGCCGTCCGCCCGAGCCTCAAACTCTCACAGCTTGCAGGAGAAACGATTCTGCTCCTACAAAGCATCGGCTTCTGGATGAACACAGTACATGCAAAGACGACAGAAACGCACTATCTCATGCAGAGCGATCGTACGGCAGTCACGGAAATCGCCGCAAACTCCCCCTATCCGATCTTTCAGTCCAGCTACTTCATCACACGCGGCGAGACCATCCCAGACCGCATCAGTATCCCCCTCATCGATGCGGTATGTCACACGGACTATTATCTTGTCTGCCTCCGCGCACAGACAGCAAAGTTCCACCCACTCTTCGCAAAAGTACGGGAGAATACAATCACCTGATCCGATGCGTTCTCTTGCAGCGGGAATAGAAAAACGGCACAGCCAAAGCTGCGCCGTATAAGGAATCGCTGTACTCAGCGAATGTGCATCCGCTGTGCCTGCTCGCGCAGACGCGCGATGCGTTCCGCCGTCGCAGGATGCGTCGAGAACAGGCTCTTGAACGAGAAGTCATGTCCCGAGAACGGATTGATGATGCACATGTGTGCCGTCTCCGGCGTTGCCTCCGGGAGAGGCGCGCCGTGCACGGCATAGTACTCGATCTTTTCGAGTGCCGATGCGAGGTAGTTCGGGTTGCCGCAGATCTCTGCGCCGCCCTCATCCGCGCTGTACTCACGCGAGCGCGAGATCGCCATCTGGATGAGAGCCGCTGCGATCGGCGCGATAATCGCCGTTGCGATCATTCCGATGATGCCGCCGCGGTCGTCGTCGCTCGAGCGCCCCGCGCCGAAGATCGCCGCAAACTGGGCGATGTTCGCCGCGTAGGAGATCACGGTCGCCATCGTCGCGGCGATGGTCGAGATGAGGATGTCGCGATGCTTGACGTGTGCCAGCTCATGCCCGAGCACGCCCGAGATCTCGTTGTAGTCGAGGACGCGCATCAGCCCCGTCGTAACGGCGACAGCCGCATGGGACGGATTGCGCCCCGTCGCAAATGCGTTCGGCGCGTCCTCATTGATGATGCAGACGCGCGGCATCGGAAGCCCCGCGTTCCCCGCGAGCTTCTCGACCAGGCCGTAGAGCTCCGGCGCATCCGTACGGTCAATCTCCCGTGCATTGTACATGCGGAGCACCATGCTGTCGGAGAACCAGTACGAGAAGAAGTTCATCCCTATCGCAATGATGAGCATGATGGTCATGCCTGTATGTCCGCCGAATACGCCGCCAAGAGCGACCATCAGCGCCATCAGGAGCGCCATGAGCATTGTTGTTTTCAGTGTGTTCATAGCTTCATTTCCCCTTTATCTGTCAAATCTTTGTCCTTTTGACTATATCATACAGGGCATTTATGGAAAAAGGCTGAAATCTTCGCAGGGATTCGCTGATAAAGGATATGTCAACGCGGTCGTGCTGAATTTATCCGTGCTTCCCTTAAATTTCCTCGAAATTGACCAGTTTCGCATCAAAGATGCCCTCGACAGCGAGCACGCGCGCGAGCACATCATCGGAGATGTCGTGATCGATGGTGAGTACCATGATGTTCATGCCCTTGCGGTCAGACTTTCCCACCTGCATAGAGGAGATGTTGATGCCTGCCGCGCCCATGATCGAGCCAATCGTGCCGATGACACCGGGGCGGTTGATGTGCGGGCAGATGAGAATGCGTGCGTGCGGGTCAACGTCGACACGGAAGCGGTTGATGCGAACGATGCGCCCCTCCTCGCCGAAGAGCGCGCCCTGCACCTCGGAAGTGCCGCCCGATGCCGTCACGCGCACGGTGATGAGCGTCGAGTAGTGCGACGTCTCCTTCTCGCGAATTTCAGAGACCTTGATGCCGCGCGACTTCGCCACACTCGGTGCGTTGACGTAGTTGATCTCGCTCTCGAGGATGGGGTTGAGCATCCCCTTGAGAATGGCCGTCGTGAGGAAGCTCGTATTGACCTCAGTGATCTCGCCGTTGTAGACGACCTCGACCTGCGAGATGGGTCCCTCAGCGAGAGAGCACGCTGTACACCCGAGCTGTTCGGCGAGCGCGATGTAGGGGCGGATCACACGCATGACTTCCTTTGAGACAGGTGCCATGTTGACCGCCGCGAGCACCGGCTCACCGCGCAGTGCGGCACGGATGCCCTTTGCCACGTCCACTGAGACGCCGATCTGTGCCTCCACCGTGGACGCGCCGAGGTGCGGCGTGAGGACGATGCCGGGCACGCTGCGCAGGGGGCTGTCCTCCGCGAGCGGCTCACTCTCAAACACGTCGATCGCCGCCCCCGCGACAATTCCCTCGCGCACGGCCTCGGCGAGATCGTGCTCGTTGATGATGCCGCCGCGCGCGCAGTTCACGAGGCGGACGCCCTGCTTCATCCGCCGCATCTGCGCCATGGAGATCATGCCGCGCGTCTCCTTCGTGAGCGGCATGTGCACCGTGATGAAGTCCGCCTGCTCGATGATGTCATCGAGCGTCCCGACGGTCACGCCGAGTGCCTTTGCCCGCTCCTCGTTGATGTAGGGATCATAGGCGATCACATTCATGTCAAAGGCAAGGGCGCGCTTTGCGACGCCGCCGCCGATGCGCCCCATGCCGATGACACCGAGTGTCTTGCCGCGCAGCTCAACGCCGACGTATGCCTTGCGGTTCCACTGCCCCGCGTGCATGGTCGCATCCGCTGTCGGGATGTTGCGCGCCATGGCGAGCATCATCGCAACTGTATGCTCCGTCGCGGCAATCGTATTGCCGCCCGGCGAGTTGATGACGATGATGCCGCGCTCCGTCGCCGCCTTTACGTCAATGTTGTCCACACCGACGCCGGCGCGCCCGATGATCTTCAGTTTCCCCGCGCGTTCCAGGACGTCCGCCGTCACCTTCGACGCCGAGCGTACCATCAGCGCGTCATAGTCTCCGATCACATCCAGCAGTTCCTCATGCGAGATCTTATCGCGCACATCGACCTCATAGTCCGTCAAAAGACCGATTCCCTCAGGTGAAATCCCATCCGCAGCCAAAATCTTCATCCGTATGCCCTCCCCCATCCTATCATACACAGTAACGCCCCTATTATAGACAAAAGAAGAAAACAGGTCAAATCTTTCCGACAGACAACCGTACTCTCTCACATATACATATCGTATTATTCTGAGAAAAATTATCAAAGAGTATGGAATATTTTTATTTCTCGTTGACAATGTTCGACGCGTGACGATATACTAATTTTCATCTGGTAAGACAGGAAAACCTTCTATGATATTTCTTGTGGAAAGAGGCACACATGACATTATCCGCTCTCGTGCGCCGCTGCGCACAGTTTATTCCCGTATTCTTCGGCATCACCGTGCTCTCCTTCACGCTGATTCACCTTGCACCGAGCGACCCCGTCAGCGTGCGTCTCTCGCTGGGCGGCATCGCCGTCGATCCCGCAGCGGCAGCACAGATGCGCATGGAGATGGGGCTCGACCGCCCGCTGCCCGTCCAGTACGGCGACTGGCTCATGCGTTTTCTCCACGGAGACATGGGGACATCCTACCGCAGTGACCGCCCCGTTTCCGCTCTGCTCCTGCAGGCGCTCCCCTACACGCTCACTATAGCAGGTGGTGCGATGCTGCTCACGCTCCTCATCTCCCTGCCGCTCGGCATCGCTGTTGCCGCGTATCGGAACAGTGCGCCGGACTACACCGTCCGTTTCCTCACCTTTATCGGAAATTCCGTGCCGAGCTTTATCGTCGGCATCCTCCTCATGTTTCTGTTCTCCTATCAGCTCGGCTGGATTCCCGTGCTCGCCGGCAATTCCCCCATCGGCATGGTTCTGCCGACGGCGGCGCTCGTACTCATCATGTCGGCGCGCTACATACGGCAGATCCGCGCGGCAGCCCTCGACGAGCTCGCAAAGGACTACATCATCGGCCTGCGCGCGCGCGGAATACCCGAACGCCGCATTCTATTTGGAAATGTCCTCAAAAATATCATGGGCGTCGTCATCACGCTGACCGCCATCTCCGTCGGCTCTCTGCTCGGCGGCGTGGTCATCATCGAGACACTCTTCAGCCGCCCCGGCGTCGGCAGTCTCCTCATGACGGCGATCAGCAGCCGTGACTACCCCGTCATCCAGGCGGCCGTCGTCTGGATGGCACTGGCCTACTTTGTCGTCAACCTGCTCACCGACCTCTCCTATCGCCGTTTCAACCCGAGGATCAGGGGATGTTGAGGAAGGCCATGCTTGCCGCGCATAAAGCCCCGCTTCTCCTGCGTCTCCTCGCGGTCGCATCGGTACTCATCCTCGTCGTCAGTCTTTTTGCAGCACAGCTCGCCCCATACGATCCGTACGCCACCGATCCGCAGCTGATCCTGCAGCCGCCGGCCGCTGCACACCCCTGCGGAACGGACAACTACGGCAGAGATCTCCTCTCACGCATCCTCTTCGGCGCAAGGACATCCATCGGCGCCGCTCTGCTCATCATCCTCATCGCAGGCACGGGCGGCAGTCTCATCGGACTCCTCGCCGGATTCTTCCGCGGACGCACGGATGCCCTGCTCATGCGTATAACGGACATCGTGCAGGCATTTCCGAGCCTCATCCTCGCGATCGCCGTCGCGGGCATCCTCGGGGGCGGACTGATGAACGCCATCCTCGCCCTCATGCTGACAACATGGACGCAGTACGCACGCCTCGCGCGCAGCATGACGCTGGCAGCAGCAGAAGAGACATACGTACAGGCGGCATGGCTCTCGGGGTGCAGCAGGATGCGCATTCTATTCGTGCACATCCTGCCGAACATCGCGGGGACGCTCATCACCACTGCCGTCATGCACATCAGTACGATGATGATGGGGCTTGCCGCGCTCTCCTACCTCGGGATCGGCGTCAAAATTCCCGATGCCGAGTGGGGCGCCATGATCAGCGAGGGACAAAAATATCTGCGGCAGGCACCGTGGGCAGCACTTGCACCGAGCATCGTCATGATCTCCGTCATGATGGTATTCAATCTCTTCGGTGATGCCCTGCGCGACCATCTCGACCCAAAGATGCGAAAGCTATGATTTTCCCACAGGAGGAAGAACAATGAACAAGATGCTCAACCGCCTATGCGCACTCGGACTCGCCGCGCTCTCCTTTGCCCTCCTCGGCTGCGGCACACAGAATGCGGCAACCGGGAAAAAAATCATCCATGTCGGCGGAACGCTCGACGTAACGGACAGTACGATGGATCCCGCAAAGGAGTGGGCAGGCTGGTTCGTTCTGCGCTGCGGCATCGGCGAGACACTGTTTCGTCTGGATGACGAGATGCGTCCGCAGCCATGGCTGGCAGAGCGTGCCGAAAACATCAGCCCGACCGACTGGCGCATCACGCTGAAAGATAACGTTGTCTTCTCCAATGGGGAAAAAATGACCGCCGAGAAAGTCGCCGCCTCTCTGCAGCGCACGGCGGAGATCAATCAGCGCGCCGCATGGCTGCGCGGGGCAGAGTACACAGCGGATGGAGACGTCCTCGCCATCCGGACAAAAGAACCGTATGCGACACTGGTGAACGACCTCTGTGACCCGTACGCCATCATCCTCGATGTCGCGGGCACGGAGGATTTTGACCAGGCGCCCGTCGCCACGGGGCCATTCACCCTCGCCTCCTACGAGCCGTACCTCTCCGCCGTCATGACACGCAATGAGCACTACTGGGATGGTGCGGTACGTGCAGACGGGGTGACCTACACAAAGATTCCCGACCCTGCCGCCCTCGCCATGGCCCTCGAGAGCGGAGAGATCGACGCCGCCCTCGACCTCAGTCCCGAGAACGCGGAGACGATTGCCGCATCGGACAAATTCACCCTCGTCCGCACGCCGCAGACACGCGTCTACCAGCTCTATATGAACCTCGACCGTCTCACTGATCCAGCCGTGCGCACGGCGATCATGTGCGGCATCGACAAAGACATCATCGGAACGCAGTACCTCAAGGGTGCAATGACCGCCGCAAATGGTGCCTTCCTCCCATCGACACCCTACCGCGCCCCGGCGCCGCTTTCCTATGATCTCTCAAAGGCGCATGCATTCCTCGCTGCGGCGGGCTATCAGGACAGCGACGGAGACGGCATCGTCGAAAAGGACGGCGTTCCGCTCATCATCGGTCTCAGCATCTACCGCCGCCTCTCCTCGGAGGCAATCGCCACGGAAATACAGTCGCAGCTTCGCCGCATTGGGATCAAGATCGAGGTGGATCCGCACGAGAAGGCCAGCTTCTTCAACAGCGGCGACTTTGACCTCGGCATTTACTCTGTCGTCACCATGCCGACGGGCGATCCCTACGCCTTCCTGCGCGACGCGATGGGCAGTGCGGGCGTCGCCAACTACGGGCACTACCACAGCGCCGCTGCAGATCAGGCACTGACGCAGCTGGCGGTCACCTTCGATCCCGCACAGCGCATACAGCTCGTCAATCAGATCCAACAGCAGGCGATCGACGACCGCGCGATGGACTTCATCGGATTCAACACCATGCAGGTCGGCATGGCAAAGGGCGTGAGCGGTCTCCTCTCTACGCCGTCGGACTACTATCAGGTCACCAAAGACCTGGACAAAGAATAAATGGCTGAAAAAAATGAATGCCATGGGACGCCTCCCCTCCTGCGCATCGACGGGCTATGCGCAGGGTACGGGGACAGTGCCATCCTGCACGACATCACCCTGCAGGTCGCGCCGGGCGAGGTACTCGGCATCGTCGGTGCGAGCGGCAGCGGCAAGTCCACCCTGCTCAAGGCAATCATGGATATACGCGAAACATGGCTCATCCGCCGCGCGGGCACGATCCAATTCGACGGGCGCGATCTGGCTGCGTGCACAGCGGAAGACTACCGCCGTTTGCGCGGCGCGGAAATGGGCATCGTATTTCAGCATGCAGGTGCATCACTGAATCCGACGCGCCGCATCAGGACACAGTTTGCCGAGGCGATGCGGGCACACGGCACATTCACAGATGCGGAGATCACGGAGCGTGCGACAGAGCTCCTGCGCCGCATGGGCTTCACTGACGCCGATCACATCCTCGACGCCTATCCCTTCACACTGTCGGGCGGGATGGCGCAGCGCGCCGCGATAGCACTCGCACTCGCCCTGCGGCCGCGCCTCCTGCTCGCCGACGAGCCGACCTCGGCACTCGATGCGGCGCTGCAGCGGCAGGTACTGCAAATTCTGCGCACCCTGCGCGACGAGGACGACACAGGGATGCTCCTCGTCACGCACAATATCGGCGTGCTGCGCCACGTCGCCGACCGCGCCGCCGTCATGAAGGACGGACGCATCATCGAACAGGGCGTGACGGACGATCTACTGGCCCATCCACAGTGCGCGGACACGCAGCATCTGCTCGCCGCTGTTCCCCGAATCGGCGATCCATCACCGAGTTCATCCCACACACAGGTCATCCCCAAAAAAGGCACGCCCTGTGCAAAGCCTCCGCTCCTGCGCTTTGAAAACGTCTCCATGCACTTTGATGAGGATGCCGCACGGACACAGGCAATCGATGCCATGACGTTCTCCCTATATGAACGCGAACGCCTCGGTCTCGTCGGCGCAAGCGGCAGCGGAAAGACCACTGCAGCGAAGCTCCTCACAGGACTGCTCACCCCGACAGAGGGACGCATCCTGCTCGCGGGGAAAAACGTCGTCGGCGCATCGGGCCGTGTGCGCAAAGAGCTCTGCCGCCGTATCCAGATGGTGTTTCAGGACGCACATGGCTCGTTCAACCCACGCCGCAGCATCGGTGCAGCGATCGGCGAGACCATCCGCAACCTCTGCCCCCCCGATGAGGAGACCACCGACCACCGCGTCGCCGCCCTCCTCGATGAAGTGGAACTCCCGGCCTCCTACGCCACGCGGTACCCGCACGAGGTCAGCGGCGGCGAGTGTCAACGCGCCGCCATCGCACGCGCGATGGCAGTATCACCTGACATCCTCATCTGTGACGAAGCGACCTCGGCACTCGATACCTGTGTGCAGGAGAAAATCATCACACTCCTCCGCCGCCTGCAAAAAGAACACGGCATGAGCCTCCTCTTCATCTCCCACGATCTCCCCCTCGTCAGCTCCATCACCGACCGCATCCTCATTCTGCGGCAGGGGCGCATCATCGAGCAGGGCAAAACGGCGGACATCCTGCGGGCACCGCACGAGAGCGATACCAGGGAACTGCTGCACGCCGTATTATAGAAAAACAGCGGATCGGAAAGGTACTTCCGTCCGCTATTTTTATGCAATTACTGATAAACAAGTTTCCTATCTCCCCACCGCGTAAAAAATCACATGCGTGCCATCCTCGGAAATACCGATGATATCCGCACGCGGGCGGTCAAAATCATCGCTGCTGTTCCACACATAGAAGGCATACTTCCCCGTCAGCTCCTCCCATTTCGCCGGATGCGGCACATAGTCAAAGAAAATGCGCTGCCAAAGGGGAAGCGCGGCAAAGCGCGGAAGCACCTTGCTCTCGTCCACCACGATCCGCGGCACACGGATCGTATTGTTGATATAGGGATGCCGCGTGCGCAGTTCTGAGCGCTCGCGCCCCTGCAGTTCATATTTGCGGATATTTTCCTTCGTATCGCCAAAGGAAAGATACGATTCATCCCATCCCCGCCCGAAACTGACACGACTCCATACCTCAACATCATACGCCGTCAGCGGAATCTCGCGCGGAAAAAACTCGCGTCGGATCCCTGCATAGTTCTCTCGTCCGTTCGGCGAAAAATCGGAATAGAAAAAATACCCGATAAAGATCGACGCCGTCATCGCACCAACCACACACACTGAAAAGACAATCCCCAACAAGATCTGTCCCCATCCGCCGAGCCTTCGCCCGAGGAAATAGGCCAAGAGCGTGAGGAGCGCCATCAGAGCGGCGACATAGACCGAGCCGAAATCTTGGATAAATCCGCAGCAAAGAATTCCAATCAGGAGGAAGGCAATGGGCGGACGAAACCCGCGCAGATCCGCCCATACCATCTGCGCGATACGAATAAAGCTACTGGGTCTATGCATAATCGCCCCCTCACATTTTCTAATCTCTCTATCATGCTTATCATACCATAAACACCACAATAATAAAAGCGCCTGCCACGTACGACAGACGCTTTTTTTGAAAGCTGAGGCAGCACTGATAAATTCAGCACCAATTCGGAGAACGGTTTGATCAACGATTCCCTAACTTATACCGCCGCACCCTCGATACCGAACGCTCTCATGTCATCCGCCACATTCGTGATGCCGCCGATGCCGAACGTCTCCACAAGCACCTTTGCCACATTCGGCGAAAGGAATGCGGGCAGCGTCGGACCGAGGTGGATGTTCTTCACGCCGAGGTGGAGCAGGGCAAGCAGAACGATAACCGCCTTCTGTTCATACCACGCGATGTTGTACACTACGGGCAGCTTGTTCACATCGTCAAGACCGAACACTTCCTTCAGCTTCAGTGCGATGAGGGCAAGCGAGTAGGAATCGTTGCACTGCCCCGCATCAAGCACACGCGGAATGCCGCCGATGTCGCCGAGATTCTTCTTGATGTACTTGTACTTCGCGCAGCCCGCCGTCAGGATCACCGTATCCTTCGGCAGTGCCTCAGCGAAGTCCG
>ERZ773079.1808-NODE-1808-length-12424-cov-35.513623_pt1 | contig 12424 bp, 9 predicted proteins | sample MGYA00511355_ERZ773079 | MGnify/ENA primary metagenome ERZ773079 (study PRJEB29015, sample SAMEA2737979) | human oral metagenome | biome: human oral; feature: human-associated habitat; material: dental | place: China | collected 2117 ... | reverse complement strand
CTCGGGACGTGGAGCACGAGGAACACGCTCCTCTTCGCCTTCGCCACCAGCACGCTTGAAGTCCTCACGCTTACCGGCAAAGAGGGTGTAGGCGCGCAGCTCACACTCCAGCGAGCCGTTGAGCATCTTGATGCGGTCGCTGTGGCGCAGACCGATCTTATCGAAGTGCTCGAGCTTGTAGGCCAAGATCCAAGCCGTCGATCCGGCATAGTTGTGCTTGAGGCGCTCACCGATCATGCGGTAGAGCTCCTCGCCATCGCGCAGACGCAGACGCTCGCCGTAGGGCGGGTTCGTGACGATGAGGGCGGGAGCCTCGGGAGCGGGGCAATCCTGCATAGCACGATGGCTGACGGTGATGAGGTCGGCAAGGCCTGCCGTACGGACGTTGTGACGTGCCACCTTCACCGCCTCGATGGAGCTATCCGAGCCATAGATATGGTGCTCGAAAGGCTTCAGCTCACGGCACTCGGCCTCTACATCAGCGAAGAGGGCGGGATCATAGTCCGCCCAACGCTGGAAGGCGAAGCTCTTACGGAAGGAGCCTGGGGCGATACCACGGGCGATGAGGGCTGCCTCGATGAGGAGCGTCCCCGAGCCACACATGGGATCGATGAAGTCCGTCTCACCCTGCCAGCCAGCCAGAAGCAGGATACCAGCGGCGAGGACTTCATTCAGCGGAGCCTCCGTCTGCGCTGCTCTCCAGCCACGCTTGTGCAGGCTCTCACCCGAGCTATCGAGTGCCAGCGTCACCTCGTCGTGCGAGATATGGATATGGAAGAGGCGGTCGGGATTGTCCAGACGCACCATGGGGCGCTTCTCCCCACGCTCGGTGAAGAAGTCGACGAGGGCATCCTTAGCGCGGTAGCCGACGTACTTGCTGTGGGTGAAGGTCTCTGAGTAGACGACGGTGTCGAAGGCAAAGGTGTCGCCAGCCTGCATCCACTCGCTCCAGTCCAGACGCTTGAGCTGACGATAGAGCTCATCGGGGTCATTGGCGCGGAAGGAGGCGATAGGCAGGAGGATACGCAGGGCCGTGCGCAGACGATAGTTCGCACGATAGAGCACCTTCTTGTCCCCAGTGAAGGAGACCATACGGCGCCCCTGCTCGATATCGGTAGCCCCGAGGGCCTCAAGTTCTTGTGCCAAGACGGGCTCCAGAGCCTGCAGTGTCTTGGCGATCATACGTGATTCTTGCTTCATTAGTCTATTGGGAGAGAGGGATGGAGGCGACGGCCTCGCAGCGTAAAGGTACGACATCGGCACTGAAGCCCACCCCCTCCTGAGGTGATATAAACGAAGGAGGTCTGACGTAGTGCTCTACATCAGACCTCCTTACTAGTGTCGGGATACCAGGATTCGAACCTGGGACCCCCTGCTCCCAAAGCAGGTGCGCTAACCGGACTGCGCTACATCCCGAGCTTGGCATTTCGGAAGAGAAGCTGTGCTCACTCCTCCTCGTGGAGAAGGGGACACAGCTCCTTCTGGCGGTATGGACGGGACTCGAACCCGCGACCCCCTGCGTGACAGGCAGGTATTCTAACCAGCTGAACTACCACACCGTACTTGGCCGTTTGCCTTTTGATGGTGCAAAGATACATATTTCTCATCACACTACCAAGAGGCTTGTTGTCTCGCAAGGATTCGAACCTTGACAAACAGAACCAAAACCTGTTGTGCTACCATTACACCACGAGACAGCCTAATCACTCGCCACCCCAGCAGGGGCGGAGAATGCGATGCAAAGATAAGACATTGCCCCCAACTAAGCAAGCAGGCAGTGAAGAAGACACTGCTGACACCCCCACCCCAGAGGGTCACTTCCCCACGGATCGATATAAAAGAGCCCGCCCTCGGCGACGCTGTGGTCAGCCGAGGGCGGGCGTTGGGTGTGGTGAGCGACAGGGCTCACCTTAGGGAGCTATGAGCGAGGATTACTCAGCGCTCATGAGGACGATACGGTTCCAAACGTTTTCGTTGTAAGGCTGTACCGTGTCACCCTTCCAGTCGATCTTCAGACGATCGCGAGAGATGCCGTACTTCTTGACGAGGATGTCAGCGACAGCTTCTGCACGACGCTTAGAGAGAGCGAGGTTGTAGGCAGGGTTACCAGTCTGGCGGTCAGCATAACCAACGAGCGTGATCGTCTCGGTGTTGCTCTTAGCGTATTCGGCGATGTTATAGACGTTGACCATCTGGTTCTTGTCGACGACAGCGCTGTTGATACGGAAGTAGATGACGTTACCGATGACCTTAGAGTCAGCTACGGGGACAGCTACGTCAGGGCAGTTGACAGGGCGCTTAGCGAGCTCAGCGTTCTCAGCACGCAGGGCGTTGATCTGGCCGTTGAGGTCAGCGATGAGCGCAGGATCGTTAGGCGTGATAGCTTCGAATTCCTTGCGACCGAGGTGGAAGGTGAGCGAAGCACCAGCCTGAGCGATGAAGCTGGCGTTGCTGAAGCCTTCGCTTGCCGTACCAGCTACACGAGCTTCACCCGCAGAGGGGAGACGCAGGTCGGTAGCCGTGACCTTACCTTCGAGGTTGAAGTCTACGAAGCGAGCCAGGCGGAACTTCAGCTGAAGACCAGCGTCAGCCTGAGGACCGAAGCGGTGGCTGTTATCCTTGACACCAAGTACTTCCGTCTGATGCTTGTAACCCACACCAACCCCTACGAAGGGAATGAGGTGGAAGAAGCGATCTTCCTTGTAAGGAGTGAAGTAATTGATGACGTCAAACATGAAGTCATACTGAGCGGAGCCATAGATGACGTCGTTGCGGAGGTATGCACCAGCGACAGGAGTCGACTTGAAGTCGTAGAGCTTACCACCCTGGAGCTGGAGGCGCATCCCGAAGGCGGGAGTTACCCAGCGACCGATAGCGAGGTTAGGGTTGATGAAGCTAACGCGATCGCCGAACTTGACGTCGTAGTTGTAACCGCCGAGGCTGAGGGTAGCAGCGTCCCCGAGTTCGAGGAACCAGTGTGCCTTACCATCCTTGACGAAGGCAGTCTTGTGCGAAGGCTGCTGAGCGGGCTCCTGGGCCTGCAGGGCACTCGTCGCTGCAAGAGCGCAGAGTGCAAGCGTCATTATTTTCGTCTTCATTAGAATTGAATGTCTTGACTTGAAGTGATTACTTAGAGCGAATGATCACAACGCGGTTCCAGCCCTGCTGGTCAGCGCTATAAGGAGCTTCACCAGCTTCCTTCCATTCGACGGTGATCTTATCAGCTGATACGCCATACTTCTCCGTCAGGAGGGTAGCGACAGCCTTAGCACGCTTTTCGGCGAGGCCTGCGAAGCGGCTTTCGTTCTTAGCTACATAACCCGTGACGACGAGTTCACCTTCGCCCTTGTTGACGAATTCAGCAGCGTCGAAGACGGTGATGAGCTGGTCGTTGCTGACAGCAGACTTACCCTGTGCGAAGAGGATAGACTTATCAGCTACGAAGCGATCATTAGCAGCGGGAGCTACAGCCTCTACATCGGGGCAGTGCTCGGGGCGCTTAGCAAGCTCAGCGTTCTCAGCACGCAGGGCGTTGATCTGAGACTGCAGGCCATCGATGTAAGCCTGATCGAGGGGCTCAACAGGAGCGAAGCCCTGACGACCGACGTTGAAAGTCAGACCTGCGACAGCAGACAGACGGAGTGCGTTGGAGAAGTCAGGAGCGTAAGACTTACGGATGTGGAAGCCGTTGTACGTAGCTTCACCCTCGACGAAGATATTGACGCGGGGAGCGACGTGGAAGGACAGCTGGAGACCACCGTTAGCCGTAGCAGCGTGCGTGTTGGGCAGACCTGCTACCGTGTGGTTGAACTTGTACTCATAGCCGACCCCTACGTAAGGAATGATGTGGAATACGCGGTTGGGGTTGTAGGAAGAGAAGAAGTTCACTACATCGAACATGAAGTCGTAGTGACCACCGACGAAGTAGTTATCGTTGCGAAGCGCAGAGTTGAGCTTGCTGTAGGTGTAAGATTCACCACCGACGACCTTCAGACGGGTAGCATAGTAAGGGTTGTGCCACTTACCGAGAGAGAGGGCTGCCGTCCAAGAGAGACGGTCGGTGAGCTTGGGCATGTTGTTTCCTTCGAGGAACATGGCGCCTACACCACCGGCGAGCGAGATGAAGTAGTTAGCTCCGGGCTCGTGAGCGAAAGCTACACGGTGAGCGGGAGCCTCGATCGTTGTGGGCTGCGAGGTCTGAGCCTGTGCGGCCAGGGAAGAGATCCCTGCTAAGACCAGCAGCGTGTACTTGAGATTCATAATTTAACTATACTATTAAGCGAGTTAGCATATATAGGGACGATACAAAGTTAACCGATTTTCTCTATCGTGGTACTCGTGCTGATCACGCGCTCTTCTTTTTTACAATTCACACTATCGCCCACTATATGCAATTACCTTATAATCAAGCGTTAGAAGAGTAGTCCATCGGGCGTTCGCTTGCAGCGCCCTATCTTTGTGATCACAGACAATATATAATAGTAAACCACAGATGAAGCGATTCACCACTCTTTTACTCCTCGCCTTCGGGGCGATTCTCGGCCTCTCGGCTTGCTCCTCAGAGCCGGAAACGGATGCCCTCACCAGCACGGTCTGGACCATCCCCAACCTCACGACCACCTCGGGTGGCACCACGACGACGATCGACGTCTCCATCTCCTTCATCCGCAAGGGTCAGGCCTCCATTGAGGTCGGCTATGGTAAGTTCACCCAGAAGATCCAGGATGGGAGCTCTCAGACCAAGAAGCGCGAGCTCTCTGCTACGATGTCTACCAGCTACGTCTACCGCAATGGCGTCGTCCACCTGACCCGCCCTACCTACACCTCCGACGTAGCGCGCAGCATCAAGGGCACCGAGATCGAGACCATCATCAACCGCCTCGAGGCCGACGCTGCCGTCGATATCCAGGCTGGCACGATGACCTTCAACCCCACGGACAACGCTAAGCGCTTCACCGCTCACCTCAAGTCGAAGAAGTAAGCATCTCCCACTCCACCCTATCACAGCGCCCGCACCGAGTCAATGACTCGGTGCGGGCGCTATCCGTTTCACTACAAGCATTCGCTCGAAGAGCCGGTGCAAAAGCACCCGATCCGTAGTGCTATTCCTCCGAAACGTGCGAGCTATTTCTTTGTCTACGTACGTGGATCTAAGGTCTACGCACGATGATCCTATGGACTACGTACGTAGATGATAAGACCAGGCACGTGGATCAAAGTATTCCCAATGATTTGGCACGTTTTCTCGCCTCAGGCCGCCCTTTTTCTCGCGCTGGAGAAGGATCTTTCTCTTGGAGGGAAGCGCACACGCTTCACGAAGTGTCACCCGCACAAGAAAGGGAGTGAAGAGCGAGCCGTTGTAGAGCGCCCAGCACCGAGCTTTCGGGCACGGCGACAGTGCGCTGGGCGGACTCCTTATATATTATCGTATTTTTGTCCAGATTATGAGAGAGTTTATCATCACTGAAGCCAAGAGCGAGGAAGCGGTCCTCGTCGGGCTCATCACTAAGAACCAAAACGAGGAGCAGGCCCGCGAATATCTCGATGAGCTGGACTTCCTCTCCTCCACAGCTGGTGTGCGAGCCGTACGTCGCTTCACCCAGCGCCTTGATCAGCCCCACTCCGTCACCTTCGTCGGTAAGGGTAAGCTGGAGGAAATCCGCCTCTTCGTCGAGGAGAACGAGATCGGTATCGTGATCTTCGACGACGAGCTCAGCCCCAAGCAGCTTCGTAACATTGAGCAGGCTCTGAAGGTCAAGATCCTTGACCGTACGAGCCTCATCCTCGATATCTTTGCCTCCCGAGCTACCACGGCCTACGCTAAGACGCAGGTCGAGCTGGCTCAGTATCGCTATATGCTCCCCCGACTGACCCGCCTGTGGACGCACCTCGAGCGCCAGCGTGGGGGTGTGGGGATGCGTGGCCCTGGGGAGACGCAGCTCGAGACCGACCGCCGTATTATCCAGGACCGTATCGCCCACCTCAAGGCCGAGCTGAAGGTCATCGACCGCCAGATGTCGATGCAGCGCAAGAACCGTGGCAAGCTCGTCCGCGTCGCCCTCGTCGGCTATACCAACGTAGGGAAGTCCACGCTGATGAACGTGCTGTCGAAGAGCGAGGTCTTCGCTGAGAATAAGCTCTTCGCTACGCTCGACACGACCGTCCGCAAGGTCATCGTCCACAACCTCCCCTTCCTCCTATCCGACACCGTGGGCTTCATCCGCAAGCTCCCCACGGAGCTCATCGAGTCCTTCAAGAGCACGCTCGACGAGGTACGTGAGGCGGACCTCCTCCTACACGTGGTGGACATCGCTCACCCGAACTTCGAGGAGCATATCGAGGTCGTCTCCTCGACGCTGCGTGAGATCAACGCTGGCATTGATCAGCCGACGATCCTCGTCTTCAATAAGATCGACGCCTTCACCTTCGAGGAGCGTGATGCCGACGACCTCGGCGAGCGCACCCGTCGCAATATCAGCCGCGAAGAGCTACAGCAGACGTGGATGGCGAAGCTCGGTGAGCAGGGCTGCTGCTTCATCTCCGCTCGCACAGGTGAGGGGATCGAAGAGCTGAAGCAGCTCCTCTACGACCGCGCCCGTGAGATCCACGTGCAGCGCTTCCCCTACAATGACTTCCTCTTCCAGGATTACACTCTGGCCGAAGGTGATGAAGCATAGTACGTCTATCCCCTCAGCCCCCCAAGAGATGAGGACGACACGTCCATGCCTCTTCGGGGCAGAGTTCCCCGCCAAGCGCGCCACGCTCCTCCTGAACTTAGGCTCCCCCGACTCCCCGTCCGTCCCTGACGTGCGCGACTACCTGCGCACCTTCCTCATGGACCGCCGCATCATCGGGATCAGCTACCCGCTGCGCTACTTCCTCGTCCATCACCTCATCGTACCCCGTCGTGCGCCGAAGTCCGCTGCGAACTACCGCACGATATGGGATGCCGATGCGCAGAACTTCCCACTCATCTCCCACTCCGCCTCGATAGCCCAGCAGCTCGCCGAGCTACGCCGTGAGCCCGTAGCGGTAGGGATGCGCTATGGCCATCCAGGTACGGGCGAAGCCTTAGAGGCCTTGGCCGCCCTCCCCGACATCGAGGAGGTCGTCATCGTCCCTCTCTATCCCCACTATGCACGCAGCAGCTATGAGACCGCCGTGGCCTTCGCTCTTGAGGAGATCCGCCGCCTCGGCCTGCGCCCCATGCGCCTGCGTCTGCAAGCGCCCTTCTACGGGGAGACGGCCTACCGTACGGCCTTAGCCGATAGCGTCCGTGAGTATCTCACGGAGCCCTTCGACCGCCTCGTCATCTCAATGCACGGCATACCGCTCTCTCACATCCCGAAGGCGTGTCGTGAGCACAACGGCCACTCCGCCCACTGCGCTGACCGCCGCACTTGGCATGAGCGCCACGGCGAGGAGGACTGCTACCGCCTGCAGTGCGAGGAGACAAGACGCTACCTCGTCCAAGACCTCGGCCTCGAGCCAGAGCGCGTCGAGCTGGTCTATCAGTCCCGCTTGGGCTTCCATGACTGGCTCCAGCCGTATATGGCACGCCGTGTGAAGGAGTTCGCCCGCGAAGGTGCCGAGCGCATCGCCGTCGTCTGCCCCGGCTTCGTCTGCGACTGCCTGGAGACGATCCAGGAGATCAATGACGAGGGCCGTGCGGACTTCCTCGAGGCAGGAGGCAAGAGCTTCACCTACATCCCCTGCCTCAATAGCAGTACGGCCTTCGTCACGGCCCTCAGCACCCTACTTGACAAAACGATAGCTGAGCCCTCGGCACTCCTCAGCGCAGAGAATCAGCGCAAATACAAATACTAATCCACCCATCCTACCCTTTATGAAGAAGCTAACCGCTGGGATCGCATCGCTACTCCTCGCCCTCAGCCTCCCCATTGGGGGCACGGCACAGAGCAAAGCACCCGCCCCAGTCCATCCCGTCCCTACACGCGCCCAGATCGAGTGGCAGGAGCTGGAGACTTACGCCTTCGTGCACTTTGGCCTCAACACCTTCAACGACCTCGAGTGGGGCTATGGCAACACCCCCGCTAAGACCTTCGCCCCCGAGCGCCTCGACACCGAGCAGTGGGTGCGCACGCTCAAGCGTGCCGGCATGAAGGGCGTCATCCTCACCGCCAAGCACCACGACGGCTTCTGCCTCTGGCCCACGAAGACCACCGAATACTCGGTAAAGAACAGCCCTTGGAAGGATGGGCAGGGCGACCTCGTCCGTGAGCTCAGCGAGTCGTGCCGCAAGCACGGCCTGCTCTTCGGGCTCTACCTCTCCCCATGGGACCGCAATAGCCAGTACTACGGTCAGCCCGAGTATCAGAAGATCTTCCACGAGCAGATCAAGGAGCTCACCACGCAGTATGGCAAGCTATTCGAATACTGGTTCGACGGTGCCAACGGCGGTAACGGCTGGTACGGCGGCGCAGACACCACGCGCCAGATCGACCCCAAGAGCTACTACCGCTATGAGGCCGCCTCGAAGATGCTCCGCAAGAACAATAAGGACATCATGATCTTCGGCGGTACCGTGCCCACGATCCGCTGGATCGGCAACGAGCAGGGCTGGGCTGGCCAGACCAACTGGGCCATGTACGACGAGGACAAGGCTAAGCACTACAGCGAAGCTCAGTGGGGTATGGAGGACGCTAAGCAGTGGCTCCCTGGCGAAGTCGACGTGAGCATCCGCCCAGGATGGTTCTACCACCCCCGCGAAGACCATCAGGTCCGCTCCGTGGCTAACCTCGTCCGCCTCTACTACCAGAGCGTCGGCCGCAATGCCAATCTCCTCCTAAACTGCCCCATCGACCTGCACGGCCGTATCCCTGCTGAGGACTCTACACGCCTCATCGCTTGGCACGACCATCTGAAGGAGGCCTTCCGTGACAACAAGCTCCGTGGCGTCGCTGTCACCGCATCGAACCTCCGTAGCGGTGATAAGAAGTTCGCCCCCAACCTCTCCAACGACGGCAAGACGAAGACCTACTGGGCTATGGCTGACGGCATGACGAGCGGCTACCTCTTCTACCGCTTCTCCCGCCCCACGCGCCTCAATACCCTCGTCCTGCAGGAGTACATCGCCCTCGGGCAGCGTGTCAAGCGCTTCCGCATCGAGACGGAGACGAGTCCCGGTGTCTTCGAGCCCGTAGCTACCTCCGATAGCCTGACGACCATCGGCTACAAGCGTATCATCCGCTTCGCTCCCGTAGAGACGAAGAGCCTGCGCGTCACCTTCGAGGAGGCACGTGGCCCCGTCTGCATCGCCGAGATCGCAGCTTTCCTCACCCCTGAGGTGCTCGAGGCTCCCTCGATCCGCCGTGACGAGAGCGACAAGGTACACATCACCTCCGTCACGCCAGACGTCGTCATCGAGTACGCTATCGAGGATGCTAAGACCAAGCACTCCAAGGGCTGGCAGCGCTATAAGGGTCCCTTCACCCTCAGCGATGACCACGCTACGATCCGCGCCCGTGTCTCCACATCGACCAATAAGGACCGCCCCGAGACGACCAAGCGCCTTGGCTTCGCTGCCTCGCAGATCCAGACGCCTTCGCTGGGCGCAGATGACCGCAAGGCACTGCTCGACGGCAACGGCTACACGACGGTCACGCTCGAAGCTGGGCAGACTTCACTTGAGCTGCTCTTCAAGGACGCACGTCCCATCCAGAAGCTCATCTACACGCCTTCGCAGCAGCGTGATGCCTCGGGCCACGTCCGCTCCTACAGCATCTACGTCGACGGGCAGAAGGTCGCTTCGGGCAACTTCGACAACATCCAGAATAACCCCATCCCCCAGGAAGTCCTACTCCCCGCAGGTACCTCCGGCTCGCGCATCCGCTTCGTCGCTGAGGCGATCGTCGGCCAGGGTGGGCGCGTCACCCTCGGCGACCTAAGCATCGAGTAGTATGCCCCACGTGAGTCCACAGCCCTCCCGCCCTGTACGTGTCCTCTTCGTCTGCCTCGGCAACATCTGCCGCAGCCCATCAGCCGAAGGACTCTTCCGCCACTACGTAGCGAGTCAGGGCGCCGAAGGCGACTACGAGATCGACTCCGCGGGCCTCATCGCTCACCACGAAGGCGAGCTCCCCGACGGGCGTATGCGTGCCCACGCCGCCCGTCGGGGCTACTCCCTCGAGAGTCGCTCCCGTCCCATCACCTACGAGGACTTCTTCCACTTCGACTATATCATCGGTATGGACGAAGCGAATCGGGAGCGCCTACTGGAGCTGGCACCCACCGAAGAGCTGGCGCGCAAGGTCAGCCTCCTCCCCGAGTGGAGCGAGCGTAGCCCGCGCGACCACGTCCCTGATCCCTACTACGGTGGGGCGGAAGGCTTCGAGCACGTCCTCGACCTGCTGGAGATCTGCCTGCCCGACCTATACGAAAAGACCCGCCCCACCGCATAGGTGGAGCCGGCCTACAAAAGGAAAAGCGCCGTACTACCTCGTGGTAGTACGGCGCTTCTGCCTGTGGTGACCCCGACAGGATTCAAACCTGTAACCTTCTGATCCGTAGTCAGATGCTCTATTCAGTTGAGCTACGGAGCCATTCACTTCTCGAGAGGACTCTCTAAAGATTTCGCTTGCAAAGATACACCTAATTTCCGTTTCCACCAAACGAATCTGCAGAAAGCGACAAGACAACCGCATCAGAAGCCGAGGGCAGATCAAGGAAGTGGCTACCAGCCGTAAGCGACTCCTATGGCAAGACGCCCCGCTCTGGAGAGTGCCTTTGCCCTATGCTTGACGCGCTCACGACGATAGGTGGCGCAGATATTTATAGCACCTCGCAGATGAAGTACTATAGGGAGGTGGCCGAAACCAATACTCGTCTACGCTCAAACGACTATTGGTGTGGGGTGCAAACCAATAGTGGTTCGCAAATCAACCAGTAGTGGTTCACGAGTCGACCACTATAGGTTCGTAGTAGTAACCTATAGTGGTCAGCGCGTCGACCAATACTGGTCGCCCCACTGACCTATATTGGGTGGTTGCTCCGCGTAGGGATAAAAAGTTGTGGACGCGTAGCAGATAAGTTTGGGCTACGTACGTGGTCCTAATATCTTCGTACGTGGATATTTGGATTGACGTGTCTGGTCTTAAAGACTACGTGCATAGATACAGAATACCACTACGGGAAGGCGCTTTTTTCTTCACGAGAAGGACACTTTTTCCTCCACTGGATAAGAGAGATACGCGCGATAAGGCAAAGGCCTTGCGTATCGCTTCGGAGGGGCATATCGGGGAGTTGGGCGTGCGACGCCTTAGCACGCTAAGTAGAGGGCAGGACTCTCCCAAAACAGTCTCCAATAGTGCTTTGCCTGCGAACAACTATTGCTTCTACCCCACTACCCTACGACCCGCCATCCGAGCGAAGCGCATAAGCGAGCCGACAAATAAGCACGCCCCACCGACAGACAAGTGCTGCCGGTGGGGCGTAGCTGTATGCTTATGCGGGCTTAGCGTGCGAGCTCCTTCGCCAGCTCGAGGGCAAAGAGTTGCTCCTTCTGCGGCGTGTCCACGTGGTCGATCTCGCAGATGCGGTGGGCACGGCTATAGATAGGCTCGCGTACCGCGAGGGTGTCCTGCACGAAGGCAAGGAGCTCTTCCCCACTCTTATCGCGTATCGTCGGGCGTGTGCGCTTGCAGAGCTCGAGGCGAGCAGCGAGGATGGGCATCGAGCAGCGCAGGTAGATGACGTGCCCCGCCTCCAGCAGGTGATCCATCGTATCGGTATAGCACGGCAGCCCGCCTCCCGTAGCGAAGACGGTATCGGGCATACTCATCAGCTCCTCGATAGCCATACGCTCACGACGACGGAAGACCGCTTCACCGTGCTCGGCGAACATATCCGTGATGCGCTGGCGGAAGCGCGTCTCGACGAAGACATCCGTATCAAGGAAGCGTCGCCCGAGGGCTTCGGCCAGATGGCGCCCGATGGTGCTCTTACCCGAGCCCATGAAGCCGACGAGGAAGATGGGGTCGTGCATGCTACTTCTTGTCGGGGTAAGCGATGCGCGCGTGATACATCGTCTTGAGCTTGAGGTAGAAGACTTCCTTGATCTCCTGTATATCGTGGAAGGTAAGCGGCGTATCGTTCAGCAGCCCTTCGGCGACGATACCATCGACGATCTTAGCGATGAGACTGCGGATGCCCTCCTCAGTGTACTCGCCGAGACTGCGGCTGGCGGCCTCTACACTGTCGGCGAGCATGAGGATCCCCTGTTCCTTGGTGTAGGGGTTAGGCCCTGGATAGGTGAAGGGCTCTGGATCGACGACCTCGTCGGGATGCTCGTTAGAATACGAATTATAGAAGTAGCGTGTGGTGCTGCGCCCGTGGTGCGTGCGGATGAATTCAATGACGGGATCGGGCAGACTGTGCTTCTGCGCCAGCGTGATCCCGTCGAGGA
>ERZ773079.1807-NODE-1807-length-12428-cov-4.190657_pt1 | contig 12428 bp, 10 predicted proteins | sample MGYA00511355_ERZ773079 | MGnify/ENA primary metagenome ERZ773079 (study PRJEB29015, sample SAMEA2737979) | human oral metagenome | biome: human oral; feature: human-associated habitat; material: dental | place: China | collected 2117 ... | reverse complement strand
CGAACGAACTCCCGTCCCATCCGTTTTAAATTCTAAATAATTATTAGACGTCAAATCGCAGGATTGTTTAATCCGAAATTTGCTAGCAATTCAGATGCAATTATATGATAATCAAGGGCGCTGCTGGTACTAGACATCAAATTTTACCTGCTTACGCGTATAAAATTTAAAATTTTTAAAAATATCATTACGCAAGCTTAATTTCCTATTTTTAGTGCTATCTGTTAAGCGCTTAAATTGATGGAATTTATGAAATTTTACTCAATCTGCTTTTTTCTAAGAATCGTTATATTTTCAAGTTGAAAAAGCGGAATTTTATCAATGTCTCCATTTGCCATTTTAAATTTGTTTCATAATTGCTTCGTATATCTCACGACTCCTAGCTTGAGTCCGACGCAGAAATGCCATTTTGCTTTATGGAAATCTCGCATTTACATCTTCGGGATTAGCACTTAAATTTTGCGGTAAAATTCTAAAACTACTACACCTAAGAATTTTACCGTTTTAAAGCATTAAATTTTTACGATTTTAAGGTTAGTTGCAACCGTAGAAAAATTCGCGGTAAAAGTGGTGGATGCCTGTCGTGCGGATTTAGATGCTAGATTAATCCGCAAGCGCTACGCTTTTACTAAAATTTTGTCTTTGTAAAAATTTTAAAATTTCAATCGCTGTTTTTAAAATACTTCGGCGCAAACATAAATTTCTAGCTGCTTCGCTATATTTTGTAAGCTAGCTCGGAGTTTTAAAATAGCAAGTCGTCGTGCCTGCTATTTGCCAAAAACCCTAGCGAAAATCGCGTCTACGTTTTTGGTGTAATATCCGTAGTCGAAGCACTCTTTGATCTCGCTTTCGCTTAGCTTTTCTCGTAGCTTTGTATCTGCTAGCAGATTTTGCAAAAATAGGCTATGCCCTTGCTCATCTATAGCTTTTTTGCCCTCTTGCAGATCCGCCCAGACCTTCATCGCATTACGCTGCACGATTTTATAAGCATCCTCTCTGCTAACTCCTCGTTTAGGCAGCTCTAGCAGCACGCGCTGCGAAAACACGAGCCCACCGGTTAAATTTAGATTTCTCATCATATTTTCGGGATATACGAGCAGTTTTTCGATCAAGATTGTCAAGCGATTTAGCATAAAATCAGTAGTTATAAAGCCGTCGGGGAGGATAAATCGCTCGACCGAGCTATGGCTGATGTCGCGTTCGTGCCATAGCGCTACGTCCTCCATCGCGGGTATTGCGAAGCTACGGATCATACGACATAGTCCCGTTACGTTTTCGCTAAGCACAGGATTTCGTTTGTGCGGCATCGCAGAGCTGCCCTTTTGTCCTGGGCTAAAAAATTCCTCCGCCTCATAAACTTCGGTGCGTTGATAGTGGCGGATTGCGATAGCGATCTTTTCGCAGCTGGAAGCTAGGATCGCAAGTGCGCTCATTACCTGCGCGTAGCGATCGCGCTGGATGACTTGATTGGATGCGGGAGCGGGCTTTAGCCCCAAATATTCGCATACCAGCTCTTCCAGCTCTAGTGGAGCGTGGGCGAAATTCCCCATCGCACCGCTTATTTTGCCGTAGCTGATGACGCTTTTTGCGTGTTGCAAAAGCTCTAGCGCGCGATTTATCTCATCGTACCAGACCGCAAGCACGAGTCCGAAAGTGATCGGCTCGCCGTGGATACCGTGGCTGCGCCCGACCATCAGCGTCATTTTGTGCTTCATGGCTTGAGATTTTATCGCGGCTTTTAAATTTTGCACATCCTCAATGATAAGCTCCATGCTTTCTTTGATTTGTAGCGCGACGGCGGTATCGATGCAATCGCTGCTAGTCATGCCGTAATGCACGAAGCGGCTCTCCTGCCCAAGGCTCTCACTCACGCTCGTTAGAAATGCAATCACGTCGTGCTTGGTGGTCTTTTCGATCTCATCTATCCGCTCGATCCTAAAGCTTGCGTTTTGTAGAATTTTATCTTTATCGCAGTCACTTATTAGACCTAGCTTATTCCACGCCTTAACCGCCGCGAGCTCGACTTTTAGCCACGCGTCGTATTTGGCTTGCAAGCTCCATTTTTCAGACATCTCTTTTCTTGCGTATCTTTCGACCATTTTAGTAGCCTTTCGGTTAGAATTTCTTGTATAATGATGGCAAAAATTATATAAAAATGGGGCTGAAAGTTTAATATGGGTTATGAGAAAAGAAGCTTGGGAAGCTTTGAGGGACGCAAAATTTACGAAATTCTGCTTAGCCTCGGATACGATATGAAATCCGCGCAGCGCATCTGTGACAAGCATCGCGTAACCGATGCGGAGGATCAAAATTTGCATAAAAACTCCGTTGCTTGCGGAGAAATTTTTTTGATTGACTACAAATGCGAGCCGCGCGGACTGAAGCCGATCTTTGAGTGCGATGCGTTTGCGGCATTTGACAAGCCGAGTGGAATTTTAAGCCACCCCAGCGGGCGCAACTCGCCTTATAATATGTATGACGAGATCTGGTCGCTATACGGGCAGGACGCGTGCGTGGCGCACAGGCTTGATTTAGAAACCAGCGGAATTCTTATCGTCGCTAAGGATAAAGACGCGGCGCGCGAGCTTAAAGAGTGCTTCGAACAGCGTAGGGTGATGAAAAGCTATCTAGCGCTCGTGCGAGGGGATTTGCAAAGTGCTGCTTGCAATGGCGAGATAGAGAATTGCTATGCGCTAGGTTCGTATGAAATTTGCGGATCAAAATTTGCGGACGATGCTGTGAGTTTGCCAAGTAGCGTGTCGGATCTGCGCGATACACTAGCTCTAAAAGGAGTAGGCAATAAATTTGGATTTAATATCTTGTCTAATAGTGCGAATAGGAGATTATGGTGCGATGCTCTATCTGACGGCATGCAAGCTAAATTTGAATCTGGCGCTCCTACTGGCGATATTGGCAGCGGATCTGAATTTGATGCCTTATCCTGCGGCGTGAGTGATAAGCTTAAACCCGCTATCGCGATGAGTAGCGCGGATAACGGACATAAACCTTGCGCCTTACCTGCGGCTAAATCTTTGCTGGCTACTTCTACGGGATACGTAAATTTTAAAAAATTTGAGCCTGCAAAATACGCAAAATTTAGCGAAAAACTGAAATTTTTAAAGGATTTTGAGGGGTTTGTGATTGATGCTCCGATCGCTCCTAGCGACGAGTTTGCCGATCTTAAAATTCGTATGAAAATATCGCGCGACGGTAAGGAGGCGATCACGCTGATACGCCCGATGCGGTATTTCTCGGACATAGACGCTAGCCTGATCGAGTGCTATCCGCTGACGGGTAGGCAGCATCAGATCAGGCTGCATCTATTTGCCGCGGGTGCGCCGATATTGGGAGAGCCGCTGTATGGGCTTTCGCGAGAGCAAGCGGAGCGGATATTGGATAAAAAGATGGATGAGACAGAGCGGATCAGAACGACGGGAGCGCCGAGATTGTTGCTGCACGCGAATGTAATTCGCTTTGAACTAGGCGGCGAACGATACGAGATAAAAAGCAAATTTGACGCCGCAAAAGAGTTTTATAATCTCGCGAAAATCGGTAAAATTTAAGCAACTCAATAAAATTTTGAGGTGGCGGCGATTATTTTTATGACTAGGATTTTGCTTTTGCTGGTTTTTATAAAATTTTGTGATTACAACGGCGTTTAATTTATTAATTTCTCATCTATGGTCATTTGAAAATTTTAAGACGATTTTATTTTGCGATGGCTATATTGGGAAAAAGCGTTACAGCTATAAAAGCACATAATTCAGCTTGGCTAGACAACGGGTTTCATATATTTATTTTCGGTAGCGAAAATTACGGTAAATTTGAGCTCAGAGCGCATAAATATTGGATGTTTCAAGATAAGTTGGGCGGTAGTATAAAAGATTTTAAATCCGATGTTGATTCTTTTAAAAAATGCAATAAAGAATATGGAATATTTAAAAGAGAATTTGACGAATACGCCAATTTTATATTTAAGCAAAAGGACGGGGCGGGAAGCTCTGTTAATTTAGAAAGCTCGGCATTGATAGCAAGCATAGGGAGCAAAACGGTAGTTGCTTCTTTTGTGGAATATTGCAAGAGGATGCTTGGTTTGGGTATAGACCGTAGCATAGAACAAAAACAAACAATAGAAATATCGCAAGATATTGGCATGAGACTTGGATTGTAATTGTTAATTTCTATGAAAATTCGAAATGCCAAGGGTAGATTAGAAGGAATTTATGGATGATTTCAGTGTTTGTTTTGGCATAATCGCGAGTTTAATGGTACGTAAATTTAAAATCCGGATAGCAATATATAACCAATATGAGAGAAACTTTATAAATGTCAAAGTGAGAGAAGAGATGCGATATTTCTCATTGTATCGCTAAAATTCTACACCCATTCATTTATATAATCATAATTGCAAATTAGTGCGAAATTTGATCGGTAAGATGTGTGTAAGATTAAGACGCGGCAGTTAATTTTTATTATTTTGGCTTCTTGTATTTGCATATGGTAAAAGTGATAAAAAAATGCGTAAAATTTAGCCTAAAAGTAACTATAAAAATTTGTTTTATACTTTAAAATTTGGTTTATTTTTTCAAATAGCCATAAACGCCACTTCTGCTTCGCCGATATTAATGACTTCGCCTTTGCGCGTCATCACGCCTAGACCGTGCTCCATGTCCCACGAGCAGCTAAACTGAAAGCCGATTTTCGCGCCGTCTAGGATATAGATATTTTGCAGCTCCAATAGTTCGCTAAGCTCCTGCGGCGTAGCGACGTCAGGCATGAAATTGCTTTTCGCTTTGCTCGGATAGTCGTAGATCTCCTGCCATTTTAGGTAGTTTTTTAAAATTTCGCTTAAGATGCCCGTTAAAATTTCTTCCTGATTTTGTTTTAGAAACTCTAGTACGTCCGATTATGCGCGATTTGGCTTGTCCGTCTCCTCGCCGTCTTCATCTAAAAAGGTGCAGCAAAACTCGCCTTCTTGCTCTAAAGCTTTGCCGAAATACTCCAGCCGCAGCGGGAAACTAAAGTTCTCGTATTCCTCATCTTCAAATTTTGGCAAAATTTTAGGCTCCGCAAGATGTGCATTAAAAAACTCCGCGACCTTTGGGCTGCGGGTGAAAAGATACTCCTCATCCGCTTCGTAACTTTTGCGCAAAAATTTAAGCACCTCCTGCTCTGCGCCGCACTCGAGGCGGCACTCGCCCTTGCAATAATCGCTCACGTAGGGCGGATTTTTATTACTTCTGGCGTGCTTGTCCATCTCACCTAGCCAGCGCAGCATATTTGGGGTGTCGCCCGCCCATTTGTATTCATTCACCATGCGCGCCGATAGATGTATGAGGCGTAGATGCGGTATTTCTCATCGTCTGCGCCTCCGCCCATTTTGCCTCGATAAAGCGGATAATTTCCACCTTTGTAATCTTGGATTTTTTAAGCAGCGATCTGTCCAAGAAAACGCCGATCTCATCCATTATCTTTTGTGCGTCCATTGCTACTTCGTTATAAATTTTTTGCCGATTTGCCTTGTGATCTAGAAATATCAAATTTTTTTCTATCTTTTTAAAATTTTATCCATATTGACGCCATTTTGATCTAAAATTTTACCTTGCTCGTTTCTTTGTTTGAGCTGTCCGCACGCTGCACTGATATCTAGCCCTTTGCTCTGGCGGATCGTACATGTTATGCCGTGCGCGCATAGATAGTCTTGAAATTTCACCATATTTTCAGGGCTTGGTCTGCCAAAGCTCGAGCCTTCGTGCGGATTAAAATAGATCAGATTTACTTTTGCGCGGATGCCATGTAGAAGCTTCACTAGCGTTTTGGCATCGCTTGATTGGTCATTTACCCCATCGATCATTAGATATTCAAACATCACGCGTTTTCGCAGATCGATTGGGAACTCGCGCACCGCCTGCATGATCGATGCGATATTGTAGGCGCGATTTATCGGCATTAGTTTTTCACGCAGTTCGTCATCCACTGCATGCAGCGAGATCGCGAGTAGCACGCCAAGATCCATTTCGCCAAGCTTTTTTATCTGCGTAGAAAGTCCGCTCGTACTTATCGTTTGGCGACGCGGCGCTATTGCGAGTCCGTCGTTTTCTTTTAAAATTTGCACGGCTTTGGCAACGTTGTCTAGGTTATTAAGCGGTTCGCCCATCCCCATATATACGACATTGACGCGGCGCTCGTACGGGATCGCGTTCATTTTCTTGATGAGCCAAATTTGAGCCACAATCTCGCCTGGAGTTAAATTCCGTACGAAGCCACCTTTTGCTGTCAAGCAGAAGCTACAGCCAATTTTGCAGCCTACTTGCGAACTTACGCAGATTGAATAGCGCGCGTGTCTTATGATTTTTTCGTTTTCGTCTCGCAGCTCATCCTTCATCGGCAATAAGACACTTTCTATCGTCTTGCCGTCTTTGAGAGCGAAAAGGTATTTGATACTGCCGTCGCTACTTGTTTCGGATCTGATGCATTTAAGCGGGTCTAAATAAAAATTTTGAGCTAAACTTTGACGGATCTCTTTTGGTAGATTTGGCATTTGTGCAAAGTCATCCACATTCTTTTTGTAAATCCATTCGTAAATTTGCTTGGCTCTAAATTTTGGTTCGACGAAATTTTCAAGCTCTTTCATCGTAAAATCAAAGATATTTTTCAAATTAATGCCTTAGTTTTTAGATATTTAGTTAAATTTTCTTTTGCAGCGGCGTGATTTTTTAAAAAATCCGTGTGAGCATTTGAATCACAAAAATTCGTCGCACAAAAAATTCCGTAAGCGGGAATTTGAAATTTTTGTGCTACCTTAAGAACCGCAAAAAATTCCATATTTTCTAAAAAATAACCTCGCTCAAAGAATTTTAGCGCAGATTTTTTATCGGTCGTGATAAAATTTGAGCTATTAGTTATTGTTTCATATGAAACATTGGCAGAATCCCTAGCTATAATTTCATAGTTAATCGGAGAGTATGAAAGCTCATAAAGCGCCGATATCTCACAGTTTGCAGCCGATCTGCTTTCATAAATTTTTAGAATTTTACCTTCTTTATATAGCCCTGCAGAACCCACGAAAATGATTTCACTCGGCAAGCTTTGCCTATTTTCGCATAAAAATTTAGTCAAATTTATACTCATATCCATTAGCCCTACGCCCATAGGCAGGGCAAAATCAAAAATTTCATTTCGTCCGGCAGAGATTATCATTTACGCATTCACGCTTTCATTATTTTTCACTAATCATAGCAAAATGACGATAAATTTAAGGCTAAATTTTGAAATTTTTTCGTCGTAAAGTATCGGGTGAAATTAAAATCAATTTAAGCAAATATCTATGAGAGCTGTACTCTTACCTTTCATAATGGTAGCAGTGCAGGTGGCGGGTAGAAGATGTAAAAGTATCATAAAAAAGTTTATGATTTAGCTAAAACGAATAAATTTTATCTAAGCAAAAACGATGCTTGCAAAAAACTTGCAAGATAATAAAGGCTGAAATAAAATTAATTATTTGGTCGCTTTGGCGGCTAAGTTTCAACCCTGCGGTATAAATCTGACCAAATTTACAGTCTCACTTCGATGCCTTGCTCCTGCAGATATGCTTTTAGCGCCTTGATTTCGATCTCTCTAAAGTGAAAAATCGATGCCGCCAGGCATGCGTCCGCGCCTGCTAAAAATGCGTCCTTAAAATGCTCTATTTTACCCGCACCGCCGCTTGCGATGACGGGGATGTCGAGCGCGCTAAAAATCCGCGTCAAATTTAGCTCAAAGCCGTTTTTAACGCCGTCGCAGTCCATCGACGTGAGTAAAATTTCGCCCGCACCGCGCTCCTGCGCCTCTTTTGCCCAGGCAAGTGCATCTTTGCCGGTATCTAGCCTACCGCCGTTTATAAAAACGCTATAGCCGCAAGGCTCGCCGTTCCCAGCTAAAATTTCATCCTGCGAGCCGCGTGAGATCTCTCCAAAATTCCGTGCCTCATTGCGTAAATTCGCGTCCGAATTTCGTGCGCCGTCGTGCAAACTCTCGCTCAAATTCCTCGCCGCGCCATATAAATTGCCGTGCGAAATTTCACTAGAATTTCGTTTCGCGTCGATCGCGACCACGACGCACTGCGAGCCGAATTTATTCGCCGCTTCGTCTATCAAATTTGGATTTTTTATCGCGGCTGAGTTGAGGCTGATTTTGTCGCAGCCGACGTTTAGCAGGCGCGAGATGTCGTCGATCGTGCGTATACCGCCGCCAACGGTCAACGGGATAAAAAGCTCGCGCGCGACCCGCTCCACGACGTCCACAATCGTATCGCGCTCAAGATGCGACGCCGTGATATCGAGGAAGCACAGCTCGTCCGCGCCCTCCTCGTTGTAGCGTTTGGCTATCTCGACCGGATCGCCCGCGTCCACGAGACCTACGAAATTTACGCCCTTTACCACGCGTCCGTCTTTGACGTCTAGGCACGGGATTATGCGTTTTGCAAAATGATTCATCGCTCTTCTTTAGCTAAAATTTTGCTTTATTTTAGCTAAATTTGACTTATCTAATCATTACATAAGATATTTTTGGGTAAAATCGGCGAAAAATTAAGGTAAATTTTCGCCGATGCCGCAAACATCGGTGTGCTTTAGGTGGGTGAGTGACCGCCGTTAGAGGACGATAACCGCTTATCGTCCGTGCGGGAGCGAATGAGCGAAGCTTATCGCAAAGCGATGCGAGCGATGGGTTTGTTTGCAGCAGTGGCTTCGCTACTCTGCGGAGTTAAAATGGAAAATATTAAAGCAAAAAAATGCTTCGGGCAAAATTTTCTACACGACGAAGCGACGCTAAACAAGATCATCCAAGCGATTCCCGAGAATGTACAGAATGTCGTTGAGATCGGGGCTGGCTTAGGTGATTTAACTCGTAAGCTTTTGGAATTTTACAGATTAAAAAGTTTCGAGATAGATGAAGATTTATATCAAATTTTAAGCGCTAAATTTGCGCAGCAGATCGCTAGCGGTGAGCTTGAGCTCGTTTTGGGCGATGCTTTGCGGATTTGGCAGCAGCGGGGTCTTGAGCGCGGCGAATATTTTTTAGTCGCAAATTTGCCCTACTACGTCGCTACAAAGATGATTTTGCAGGCGATCGACGATGAGCTATGCGGCGGATTTTTGGTGATGATCCAAAAGGAGGTCGCTTTAAAATTCTGCGCTAGAGCAGGGCAGAGCGATTTTAACGCTCTTTCGATCCTGGCCGATCTTGCGGGCGGTTGCGAGCTTCTGTTTGACGTTGAGCCTGGCTGCTTCGAGCCTGCGCCAAAGGTGACCTCATCGGTGATTAGGCTTGTAAAGGGCAAAAATTTCAAGCCCGGTGCCGAGGAAAGCGCGGAGAGTTTCGGCGCAAAAAGTTGCGCCCGTTTCCAAAGTCTTGATGAATACGAGAAATTTAAAAGCTTTTTGCGCGTATCTTTCAGTGCGCCGCGAAAGACGCTTATTAAAAATTTAAGCGCAAAATTTGATAGAGGCTTAGCCGAAGAGATCTTTTTAAATTTGAAAATTCCGTCCGCGGTTCGGGCGCACGAGTTAAATTCCACCCTTTTTTTAGAAATTTTTAAAAATTTAAAGGCAAAAGATGGAAGAAAACAGAAATGAAAACGGCGTCGAACGACTCAAAAAAAGCAATCGCTATAAAAAACGCAAGGAAAATCTAAAAAAATCTATCGCAAGCGAAGGCTCTGCGGGCGATGTGGAATTCGGCGGCGAGCATGAAAACGGCTCCCGCAAAAATAAAGGCGCGAAAAACGGGCAAAATTCCGCTCGTTCAAAGGGTTCAAAAAACGGCTCCCGCAACGGATCGAATTCTGTGGGTGGCGCGTCAAATGGCGGTTTAAATGCTACGCATTCAAACGGCGCGAGCGGTGCGCATTTCGGCGGTGCATATCCAAAAAGCAACGAAAACGGCGCGGGCGGTTCAAATTTAAACCGCGACGGTCGTGCAAAATCAAATAGCAGCAGCGCAAAAGGCGCAAATTCTAGCGCCGCAGACGATGCAAGCTCCGCAGACGCTCAGAAAAAGAAAAAGCATAAAAAGCGCTCAAATATGCCAAAAAGTCTTACTGGCAACGAGCCGTGGCAAAAGGCGATGGACGATGCGATCGCGCAAAACAAGCTGATCCACGAGGAGCGCCTGCACCCGCTTAAAGACGCTAATCGCAGCGATGAGACGGTGCGTATCACGCCGCTTGGCGGACTGGGCGAGATCGGCGCGAATATGACCGTTTTTGAGACCAATACGAGTGCGATCATCGTCGATGTGGGCATGAGCTTTCCGGAGGAGAGTATGCTTGGCGTGGACATTTTAATCCCCGACTTCGATTATGTTCGCAAGATAAAAAACAAGATCAAAGGCATCATTATCACCCACGCGCATGAGGATCATATCGGCGCGATGCCATATTTTTTCAAAGAATTTCAATTCCCGATCTACGCTACGCCGCTTCCTTTGGGGATGATAAGCAATAAATTTGAAGAGCACGGCCTTAAAGCCGAACGCAGCTACTTCCGCCCCGTGCAGAAGCGCCAGCTTTATCAGATCGGTGATTTTGAGGTCGAGTTTATCCACATAACGCACTCGATTATCGATGCAAGCGCGCTTGCGATCACGACGAAGGCGGGCACGATCATCCACACGGGCGATTTTAAGATCGACCACACGCCGATTGACGGCTATCCGACCGATCTGAACCGCCTTGCGTATTACGGCGATCGCGGAGTTATGCTTTTGATGAGCGATAGCACGAACTCGCACAAAGAGGGGATCACAAAGTCTGAAAGCTCGGTAGGAAAGACCTTTGATACGATATTTTCAAGCTGTAAGGGGCGCGTGATAATGAGCACCTTCAGCTCAAACATCCACCGCGTCTATCAGGCTATCGAGCGCGGCGTAAAATACGGCCGCAAGGTCTGCGTCATCGGACGAAGCATGGAACGAAATTTATTTACCGCGATGGAGCTCGGCTATGTAAATTTAGACAAAAAGATCTTCGTCGATGCCGATCAGGTCTCCAAATACCCCGATAATGAGGTTTTAATCGTTACTACCGGCTCGCAGGGCGAGACGATGAGTGCGCTGTACCGTATGGCGACGGACGAGCACAAATACATTAAAATCAAATCCACCGATCAGGTAATCATCAGCGCCAAAGCGATCCCCGGCAACGAAAGCAGCGTCTCGACTGTGCTTAACTACCTGCTAAAAAGCGGCGCAAAGGTCGCGTATCAGGACTTCAGCGAGATACACGTAAGCGGGCATGCCTCGATCGAGGAGCAAAAGCTTATGCTGCGCCTGATAAAGCCGAAATTTTTCCTACCCGTGCACGGCGAGTACAACCACATCGTAAAGCACAAAGAAACTGCGATGGAGTGCGGCATCGAGGAGAAAAATATCTATCTGATGAACGACGGCGATCAGATGGAGGTTTGCGAAAAATACCTAAAGCGCGTCAAGACCGTCAAGACGGGCAAAGTCTTTATCGACAATCAGATCAACAAGCAGATCTCCGACGAGATCGTCAAACACCGCCAAAATTTAGCCGATGCGGGCGTCGCGGTCATCATCGCGCAGATCGACAAAAACGAAAAGAGGCTCATCCAGACGCGCGTCATCACCTACGGGCTCGTCGCCGATAATCAAACGGCGCACTTTACCAAGGAGATGCAGGGCATCATCGAGCAGTTTTTAGCAAATTTAAAAGATGAAATTTTGCTCGATCACTGGGCGCTGGAAGGCAAGATTCGCCAGGCCGTGCGAAAGCACATCTTTAGAAAGATCAAAAAATATCCGACCATTGTGCCGGTGATTTATTTGATGTAAGCGCGGCTAAATTTAGCGCGCAAGGAGGCTTTGATCTGCGGCGGTCGAGTGAAATTTTAATGGCGCCGGTTAGCGCTCGGGCGTGAAATTTTGCGATGTGAGCGGGCTTTGCAGCGTGGAATTTCAAAGCGGCATTAGCAGGTCTTGCAGCGCGAAATTTTAAAGCAGCTAGTAAAATTTCGAGCGCAAAATTTCGGCGTAAAGCAAAATTTAAAGAGCATCTAGCAAGCCCGCGGCAAGCGGGCAGGGCGGCGCGCGATTTTGTAGGTTAGAATTTTATGGCATAAATTTTAAAGGTGCGAAATTTTGACTAGCGCAAATTTAGGCACGGCGCAAAGAGGCGCAAAATGAAAGCAAATTTTAAAAAGAAGGTTAAATGAGTGAAATTTTAGATACGGCACGAGAGGTGCTGAGGCTCGAAGGAGCGGAGCTTTTGCGGCATGCGGATCTTATCGGCGGCGAAATTGAGCGAGCTGTAAACTTGATCCTGGCTTGCAAGGGCAAGGTGATCGTCACCGGCGTAGGCAAGAGCGGCCATATAGGCGTTAAGATCGCTGCGACGCTTGCCAGCACCGGCACGCCGTCGTTTTTCG
>ERZ773079.1804-NODE-1804-length-12434-cov-3.593020_pt1 | contig 12434 bp, 9 predicted proteins | sample MGYA00511355_ERZ773079 | MGnify/ENA primary metagenome ERZ773079 (study PRJEB29015, sample SAMEA2737979) | human oral metagenome | biome: human oral; feature: human-associated habitat; material: dental | place: China | collected 2117 ... | reverse complement strand
GGATATTGACAAAAATACCATTATAAAAATCCGGGATAACGCGTAATCGTTGTATATTTAGCGCTAATTTTTTTCCAATGTCACTCAATCCCGTTTCGGAAATCATTTCAGGTAATACCTGAAGCGTTTGCAAATAAAGCGAATTATTTGTCGATAAACTATAAATAAAATTATTATTTTCGTTATTTTTAACCGCGTCAAGCCAACGCTCAACTATCTCGATTTCGGGCTGTTTAGGTTTATAAGCATGCCGAGCATATAGCCAAGCTTGTGCTTTTTGTGCAACATTTGTGCTGTAATAAAGGTAATCTAGAAAAGCATCCGTGAGCAAGACATCATAAACCAGACCGCCCTCCGTTTCCGCCGAGCTAATTGCCTCCAACGATAGCGCCGAACGTGGTGAAATGCCGCTAGCCACTAAAGCGGCGTAATCACGCAGAAATCGTTTTTCCGCCGCTTTATCAGTCCACAAAGCATCATAATGGTTATCACCATAAAGCTGCGCCAAAAGGGCTTTAAACTGTAAAGGCCGCTCACCAATTTCATGCATCAAAGAAGCTTCGAGCATAGCTTGCCGCTCGGCAGCCAGTCGTGCCTGATCCGCCTGCCTATCGGCTTCTAATTTTGCGCGTTCTTCCGCCGTTAAATTGGACAAATGATCATCCGCCGGCAATACTTCTTCCGTTGAATTCGTGTCGGAATCAGCGAAGGCACAGCCGGACATCCCCGCCGAAAAAATCAGCAGCGCAATGAGTCCTTTAGCGATCTTTCTCATTATAGTTCCTCAAAATCACAAAAAAACAACCGCACTTCGATGAGCACCACAAACTGACGCTTAAGTGCGGTCAAAAATATCACTTTTTCATTTCAACCTGTTTGGAAGGGAGCGGAATAGCCTTGTCCGCTTCATCATTTTTTTCCAGTCCGACCCAATCCACCGCGATTTTCTCAACTTCTTTCAAGAAAAAATCCGGAGCTTCATAATCTTTCGATAAATCATCAATATTTTTTAGCTGCGGTTTACCTTCACGCTTAAAGCGATCGTTAATTTCTTTTAAACGACGGGCGTCATCTTTATCATTTTCCGCCTTACGGGCTTTATAATTTAACGATAAAAACTTACGCTCTCGACGTTCATCACGAATTTTTAAATCTTCTTTTAGTGCGGTAAATTCCGGATCTTTCGCTGTACGGGCAAGATGCTTCTCATTTAAAATACTTACGTTCTCACGTGCATTTCCCGCTTGCGAATAAACCGCTGCAGGAATTTTATCCCATGGTAAAGCATTATCTTCCTTTTCTTCACCGTTTTCCTTCGCATCAATCACTTCAGGAAAATTAATATCCGCCGTCACGCCTTTTAACTGGGTAGAACCTCCGTTGATACGATAGAATTTTTGTATCGTATACTGCAGTATTCCCAATGGAGTTTGATTTAAATCATAGACAAAGTTTAAAGAACGACTTTGTTGTACGGTTCCCTTACCAAAGGTATTTTGTCCGATAACGATAGCGCGATTATAATCCTGCATAGCCGCGGCGAAAATTTCGGAAGCGGAAGCACTAAACCGATTAACCATGATTAATAAAAGCCCCTTATATTGCTGTGTTCGATCATCATCTTCATGTACACGAATACGTTGATAAGCATCGCGAACCTGAACAACCGGGCCATCGCTAATAAATAAACCGGTCAAACCAACGGCTTCTGTTAAGGCGCCACCGCCATTTTCACGAAGATCTACAATTAAAGCACCAATTTTTTTCTTCTCAGCATCTACTAATAATTTTTTCACATCATCAGTTAAGCCTATATAGAAACTTGGAATTTTAATGACACCAACAGTTTCACCATCTACTTTAGAAACTGTAAGTTTTGCTGCTTGGTCTTCAATACGGACTTTATCGCGAACTAAAGTGACAATACGGCTTTTCCCACCTTTTGCAGGTTCAATTTCAAGACGAACTTTTGTTCCTTTTTTACCTTTGATTTTGTCAACGATATCTTCTAAACGCCAACCGATAATATCTTCGATTTCGCCTTTTTCTTGGCCCACACCAATGATTTTATCGCCCGCTTGCAATTTCTTACTGCGTTCAGCCGGTGCACCTGGTACTAAAGACTTAATACTGGTTTCGTCATCTTCAGATTGTAATGTTGCACCAATCCCTTCTAAAGAAAGGTTCATGCTTTCATTAAAGCTTTTGGCAGTACGTGGCGCAAGGTAGCTTGTATGTGGATCAATTTCTCGAGCAAAAGCATTAATATAAATTTGAACAATATCATCTGCTTTGGTTTGAGTTAATCGACGAATCGCTAAATTGTAACGTTTAGTGAGTTTTTCCTTAATTTCAGGCCATTTTTTATCTTTTAATTTCAGGCTGATTACATCATTTTTGACGCGTTCTTCCCAAAGCTTATTCGCTTCTTCTTCCGTTGCTGGGAAAGCGGCTTTTTCACGATCGATCTCAATTTGATCATTACCTTTTAAATCAGGTTCTTTATCCAATAGAGATAGAGCATAAGCATAACGCTCATAACGACGTTTCATCATCAGATCGTAAATAGCAAATGCTGCAGAAAGATCGCCCTCATTAAGTTGGTCATCTAATTTTGAGCCATATTTAGCACGTAAATCATCAATATCTGATTTTAAAAAGGTGTTATGGCTGTAATCTAAACTTTTAATATAACGATCAAAAATCTTTTCGGAAAAGGCGTCATCAAGCTGGAATTTACGATAATGTGATTGGGTTAAACGTGTTGTTGCACGCTTTGTTGCCAACTGATTTGCATCAGTTGCTGAAGGAATCGTAATATCACTTTGCTTTAATTTCGGCTGCACAGCAAAAGTGTCAGACGAATGAAGAAATAACGCACCTAAAATTGCTGTCGCAATAAGACTTTTGGTTGTATGTAATTTCATTTAACCTTTCCCGATAAGAAATAAATTATTAGGCAAATAAACGATCTGCGGTGATTGTCATCACTAAACCATTTTCAAGTTCTACGCGTGCGCCATCTTTTTCCACATTTAATACGGTCGCATTTTTCGCTTGTTCTGCTACTTTCACTTTTACTTTGCTACCTGCAGAAAGTGTAGTGAAATCAACCGCACTTAGTTTTACTTGCGGGGCTTTTGGTTTGCGAGTTGCTTGATTTGAATTTGGCTTACGAGCAGGTCGTTTTTGTTGTGCTTTTTTGGCTGCTAATTCTGCTTTGCGTTTTTCTGCAAATTTAGCTTTTGCTTCTGCTAATTGTTGAACCGCATGAGAAACGTGTTCTGCGTCTAATACACCAGCAGGGTTGCCGTATAAATCCACACGCTCAGCACCTTCACGGCAACCATGTAAATAGCGCCAGTTAGAAGTGTATTGACGTAAAGCCTGACGTAATTGAGTTTTGCTGATACGTTCATCATCTTTTAATGCTTCAGCAAGATCTTGGAAAAGACCAATTTTTAATGGTTTAGCTTCACCTTCTGCAATAAAGCAAAGTGGGAATTTTTCCACAAGATATGCAATGATCGCTTTTGTATCAGTTAATTTTTGAACGCCTTCAGCATTATTTTCAACTTGGGCTTCAACTTGAGAATCTGTCATTTCTGAGTTTTCCTAGGATAAAAAATAAAAACTTGCACAGTTTACCGCACTTTTATAAGGATTGACAATGGTTGGACAGAATAATTCCGTTTCTAATTCTAATGAATAACTTCACAAATTCCCTTAATTCAGGCTAAAATAGTCCACTTTTATAATTTCTGAAAACATAATGACAAAAACACCTGATTTTACTCATGCCACTTATAGACTAGTGCGTTGCATAGGATGCGATGCAACGGTGTCTGTTCGTCGTCCGCAAGAAGGGGAACACGCGCAATGTCCGCGTTGCCATCATAAATTGCAATCAGGAAGTCGTTGGTCACTTAAACGTTGTTCATTAATCGCTCTTTCTATCTTAATTTTAATGCCATTTGCTTTAGGCTATCCTTTATTGAGCTTAGATTTACTAGGTACTAAAATTGATGCTTCTGTTTGGAAAGGAATTTGGAAAATGGCAGTAGAGGGATATTCCTATACTGCATTTATGATTTTTATCTGTGCTGTTTTAATGCCTGTATCTTTTGCGATTCTAGTCATTATGTTGCAGCTTTCTAAATTACTCAAAATTAAGCCTCGTAATGTCTTATTATTTGTGGGTTATATTAAGCCTTGGGTCATGTTTGACGTATATTTAGTTGCACTCGGTGTTACCATGTTTAAAGTGCGCGAATATGCCACTTTAGAAGTGGATGTGTATTTAATTGCTTTTGTTTTTACTGCACTTTTAACCACTTTATTATTCATTAAAATTAATTTAGATGACTTATGGCATGATTTTTATCCCGAGCAGAAACCAGTTACTAAAAGTGATAAACCGTTAGAACTTTGTACAGCCTGCGATTACACTTTTTTTAAAGAAGATCAAGAATACGATCACCATCATCGTGCAATTTGTCCACGTTGTGCATCGCTTATTGAAATACCAGAGAGTGTAAAATTACAACGTGTTTGGGCGACATTAGTGGCGGGGATTATCATGCTTTTCCCTGCAAACTTGCTCCCAATATCCGGTGTTTATTTAACAGGAAATTTGTCACAAGATACCTTGATGTCGGGTGTAATGTCATTTATAAGCATGGGCAGCTATTTTGTTGCTTTCGTGGTATTCTTCGCCAGTATTTTTGTGCCCGTAAGCAAAATCCTGATTATGTTGTATTTACTGGCAAGCGTGCATTTTAAATGGAGACATTCAATTAAATGGCAAATGCGGCTATTACATATCATTCACTTTGTAGGACGTTGGTCAATGCTGGATCTTTTTGTGTTAGCCTTGATGATGTCTTTAGTGACACGTGGACAGATTATTAATTTTACCGTAGGCCCTGCGGCATTTTATTTCGGTGCAGCAGTGTTTTTAACTATGATTTCAACTTCTCAGTTTGATAGTCGATTAATTTGGAAAATTTATGACAGAAAACAATAAACCAGAATCTCAATCTATTGATGAGCAATCTAACAATGTAGAAGCGTTATTACGTAAGAATAAACGCATCTCACCGTTTTGGTTGTTACCTTTTATTGCATTATGTATTGGTGCCATTTTATTTTTCCAAATTGTGAAAGAACAAGGAAAGATGATTACGATTACATTTTCTAATGGTGCAGGGTTGGTTGCAGATAAAACACCGATTCGCTATCAAGGTTTGCAAATTGGCGTTGTGAAGAAGGTTAACTTTACTGACAATATGCAAAAAGTGAAAGTTGAGGCAAGTATTCATTCTGAAGCCACCGATGTGTTAAAGGAAAATACTAAATTTTGGCTTGTGCAACCGAGCGTATCGCTCGCGGGGATTTCAGGTTTAGATTCTTTAGTGTCAGGAAATTATATTACGCTTCAACCAGGTGATGGTGATTCAGAAGATGAATTTATTGCGGAAGAACAAGGGCCTATTGCACAAGTAAATCCTGGCGATTTATTAATTCATTTAATTTCGGATGATTTAGGTTCGATTTCAATTGGGGCTTCTGTTTACTTCAAAAAAATGCCAGTCGGGAAAATTTATGATTACCGCTTCAATAAAGAGAATAAAGTTGAAATTGATGTGGTAATTGATAAGGCCTTTGCGCATTTTGTGAAGAAAGATTCACGTTTCTGGAATATTAGCGGTATTAACGCCAATATTAATTCATCCGGTATGAATGTGGCAGTGGAAAGTTTAAATGCAGTGGTGCAAGGTGCCGTATCATTCGACTCGCCATCAGATAGCCCACAAGCGGTGACTAACAGCAACTATATCCTTTATTCTAATTTACAAGCGGCTAAACGCGGGATTGAGGTTGAGGTGACGCTGCCAGTTTCTGCAGGTTTACAAGCTGGACAAACTTCAGTTTATTATGGTGATGAGCAAGTCGGTTTGCTTTCGTCTTTAAGAACAGTTGAAAACAATGAAGATATTTTACAAGGGACATTATTAATTGAGCCAAGTCAGGCTAATCTCTTAAAAACTAATACGCACATTGTGTTGAAAAGTCGCAAGTTAGATTTAGGCGATATTGCTAATCCACAGAAATTCTTCCGTGGTGATTATTTCGAAATTATTCCAGGAAGTGGAGAAAGCAAAACGCAATTCGAAGTCATTCGAGAAAATGAGTTATTGCTCAAAGCACTAAATACTTTGGTTTTAACCTTAACGGCACCAGAGACTTATGGTATCGCGGAAGGGCAATCCGTGTTTTATAACAATATTGCTATTGGGCAAATTGTGAAACAGCACTTAAATGTTGATGGTGTCAAATTTGAAGTGGCGATTGCATCAGAATATCGCAATCTTATTCATGAAAACACCCAGTTTGTCGCTGCCTCTAATTTTGATGTGAGTTTGGGTATTGATGGCTTACGTTTTGAATCTGCAACTCCATCAAAATGGTTGCAAGGTGGCGTGCGTGTATTAGCGAAAAAAGGAAGTGGTGCACCGCATTCTACCTATCCACTTTATAAAGATATTAGCAGTGCAGAAACAGGCGTTACGGGCAATTTAGTGAATCCAACGATTGTGTTACATTCCACTAATTTGCCAAGTATTAGCAAAGGTTCTGTGGTGCTTTATCGTCAGTTTGAAGTAGGTAAAATTATTAACGTAAGACCGAAAGCCAATAATTTTGATATTGATGTGTATATTTATCCGGCTTATCAAGATCTTCTGACAGATAAAAGTGTATTCTGGGTAGAAAGTGCAGCACAGATTGATATTACGCCGAAAGGCATTAGTATCCAGGCATCACCGGTTGCGCGATCATTAAAAGGCGCAATTAGTTTTGATAATACGGGTTCAGGCAAAAATCAAACACTTTATCCAAGCGAACTACGAGCCAAATCAGCGGGGCAAGTGATTACGTTAATAACAGATGATGCAACCGCTTTAAGTAAAGGAATGAGTTTGCGTTATCTTGGTATGAATGTGGGTGAAGTTGAGCAGATTGCCCTTGATCAAAAAACAAATCGTATCACAGCAAAAGCATTAATTAACCCAAGTTATATGGGGATGATTGCAAAAGAAGGTACGGTATTTAAAGTGATTTCCCCACAAATCTCAGCAGGTGGAATTGAAAACTTAGATAGCCTTTTACAGCCTTACATTGATATTGAGTTAGGTAAAGGCCAACCAAAAACACAGTTTAATTTAGCGCAAACCGCACAACCTCGAAATAAATACAGCAATGGCGTGCCATTTATTTTGGAAACCAGTGATGCGATGAATTTAACAGAAGGATCACCTGTGCTTTATCGAGGCGTTGAAGTGGGAACCGTGCGTAAGTTTGAATTGAATTCTTTAGGTGATCGTGTGTTGGTACATATTGCGATTACGCCGAAGTATCAACATTTAGTACGTAAAAATTCAGAGTTCTGGGTTTCATCAGGTTATGATTTCAACCTTGGTTGGAAAGGGGCTGAATTTAATACCGGTAGTATACAGCAATTGTTGAAAGGGGGGATTTCGTTCTCGACTCCATCGGGTACGATCGTTCAACCGCAAGCAACGGCAAATCAGCGCTTTATGTTGCAAGTGAAGAAACCCGCTGAAGCACCAACTTGGAATTCTGGTGCTTTACCGGCAAATCAATAAAACATAAAAAGAAATAACCGCACTTTTGAATCATCAAAGTGCGGTTATTTTTTAGGTATTTTGAATAGTGTTATAGGTGTTATTGTCCCATATTTTTGACTGATTTTAAAAAGCCTTTGGCTGAAGTATAGACTTCATCTTTTCCCTGAGCATGTAAAATCATATCGGACATTTCTCGGAAAGCGCCTTTACCGCCTCCAAGTGCAAGCACATAATCTACGGCATTTTGCACATAAGGTGCAGAGTCTGCCACAGCAAAAGAAAGGCCACAGGTTGCAAAAGCAGGGAGATCGACGCTGTCATCACCAATATAGGCAGTTTGTTCTGCGGTAACTCCTGCTTGTTTCATGAGTTCCAAACAAGCACTTTCTTTCTCAAGCTTGCCTAAAAAGAACAATTTAATTCCGAGATCACTAATTCGCTTACGTAGAATCGCAGAATCTCTGCCCGATAATACGGCGACTTGAATACCTGCATCCATCAACATTTTGACACCAAGTCCATCGCGTACATGGAAACTTTTAATGGCTTCACCATTCGCATCGTAATGGAGTAGTCCGTCAGTTAATACACCATCGACATCGGTGATGAGCAATTTAATTTTCTTTAATTTTTCGTTAATCATTAGCTTGAGAACTCCACTAAGCCCACAACATTATTTTCGTCATTGACCACAACCAGTGAGTGAATTTTCTTCTCTTTCATCAAGTCTTCCGCTTTCGCTAAGAATTCATTTTCATGAATGGTTTTCGGTGAAGAGGTCATCAGCTCTTTCGCAGTCTTGTTAAGAGTATCGGCACCATTAGCGGTTAATGCTCGACGAACATCACCATCGGTAATAATGCCTTTAAGTTGTTGGTTTTCCATCACTAACGCTACGCCCATACGACCTTCATTCATAATGCTTAAACAATCAGTGAAGCTGGTATCTGGTGTCGTAATTGGCAGGCGAGTTTGCATTTGATCTTTCACTTTGCATAGCAAACGACGACCAAGGCTGCCACCCGGATGGAATTTCGCAAAATCAGCTGGTTGGAAATGGCGAGCAGTAATCAATGAAACCGCAAGGGCATCGCCTAAGGCTAAAGTCACTAACGCAGAAGTGGTTGGTGCGAGGTTATTTGGACAGACTTCGCGTTCTACGGTGATATCTAAAACATAATCCGCATGGCGAGCAAGCGTAGAGTTTTTATTGCTGGTTAAAGCAATAATTTTATTGCCGAAGTTTTTCAAACTTGGAATGAGTTTATTTACATCATCGGTTTCACCGCTATAAGAAATCAGCATCACGATGTCGATCGGTTTTAACATACCTAAATCGCCATGAAAGGCTTCGGTTGGGTGAAGGAAGAAACTTGGGGTTCCCGTTGAGGCAAAAGTCGCCACCATTTTTTTGCCAATTAGCCCTGATTTACCAATACCACCAATGACTAAACGACCTTCGCAAGCAAGAATAAGATCCACAACTTGAGAAAACTCATCATCCAAGCGTTGGCTTAGTTGTGCGAGCGCTTGGCTTTCAACAGAAAGGGTTTCTCGTGCGATTTGTAAATAATTCATAGGAGATCCTTATGATAGAAGTGCGGTTGAAAATAACCGTGTTTTATGGGGCTATTCTAACGGAAGTTATTAAAAATAAGAATGAAAATTTGACCGCCCTTTGAATTCCCCCTATACTACGCCGCGAGTTGGTTAGACAATCGCTGGTTTATTGAAGCCCTTAACCGTGTTCGCACGACCTAGTGGGACAAGTAAACGAGAGGAAAGTCCGAGCTACAAAGGGCAGAGTGCCGGATAACGTCCGGGCGGCGTGAGCCGACGACCAGTGCAACAGAGAGCAGACCGCCGTTTATTATTCGTAATAAAAGGTAAGGGTGAAAGGGTGCGGTAAGAGCGCACCGTGCGGCCGGTAACGGTTCGCAGCAGGGTAAACTCCACTCGTAGCAAGACCAAATAGGAATCCGATGAGTGGCCCGCTCAGGATTCGGGTAGGTTGCTTGAGCGGCGGAGTAATCCGTCGCCTAGAGGAATGATTGTCCACGACAGAACTCGGCTTATCGACCGACTCGTCCAATGAGAAAATAACCGCATACGAGCCTATTTTTGAACAAGGGTTTCGTGTGCGGTTTGTTTTTATCTGAAATAATTCAATCGTAAAAAATGATTATTTCAAGTTTGCTTATCTGATCATTCGTTAAACTATCACAATATTGACCGCACTTTTCGGGTTTTGGTCATCAATTTCTTCATCAATGAGAGACTGGTGGTAAAGTACGGCGATATTTTAAGTAAGTGATGAGATAAATGGCGAGCGCAAGGACGCCTAGGGTTGCGCCGACAAAGCCAATATCTGTCAAATCAAAGATTTGCATGACTTGGTTACCGATTAAGGCGCCGGCGCCGATACCGATGTTGAAGATGCCGGAGAAAATTGCGCTGGCGACATCAGTGGCGTCAGGTGCGAATTGGAGTACGCGCATTTGTAAACCCAGGCCGACGGCCGCGATGCCGATTCCCCATATGAAGGCGAGGGAAAACATGGAAACGACATGCTGACTTAGGGCGAGAAGTGCGAGGAGCGAAAGCGTGAGTAAACTCATGGCGCCGGCGAGAAATTTTGCTGGTGAGAGGCGATAAAGCCGGTTAAAAAGCAGGCCGGTAATAATGCCGGAGAGACCGAAAATCAGCAAAATTGCAGTCGCTGAATTAGCAGTGAAATGCCCGATGGTTACCATAAAAGGTTCGATGTAGCTGTAGGCAGTAAAATGTGCCGAAACGATGATCATCGTGACCAGATAAAGACTGAGCAATAAAGGGCGTTTGGCCAGTAGAGGCAAACTTTTTAATGAGCCGGCGTTTTTGCTCGGGAGGCGTGGTAGCAGATACCAGAGTAATAAGACGACAACTAAGGCGCCGCAGGCGATTAAGCCGAAGGTTATGCGCCAGCCGAAGGCTTGGCCGATAATACGTCCGAGAGGAAGACCTAATACGGTGGCGAGAGAGGTGCCAATGGTCAGTAAACCGAGTGCCTGAGTCTTTTTATTTTTCGGAGCAACGCGCATGACCAGCGAAGCGGTGATTGACCAGAACACTGCGTGAGCGAGCGCAATGCCGATACGGGAAATTAATAATATCTGAAAATTCCAAGCGAAAACCGACAAAATATGGCTTAAAATAAAGACGATGAATAATTTTATCAGCAGCCCTTTGCGCTCTAAATTGGCGCTGAGCAGCATAAAAGGCAGCGACATAAGCGAGACGACCCAAGCGTAAACGGTGATCATCAATCCGGTATGCGACACTTCCATCTGAAAACTTTGTGCGATATCCGAAAGCAAGGCGACCGGGATAAATTCGGTCGTATTAAAAATAAATGCGGCGCAGGCCATCACGATCACACGCCAATATTGTCGCTGTTCAAGTTGTTTTTGTTTTGACATTATCGCCATTTTCCTTTAATTAAATTTTTAATTTGGCGGCGGAAATCGCCGTTAAATTCGATTTGATATTGGGGCGAAGCGCAGTTGTCGAAAAAATGAATGGGGAGCGCAAGACCCCTATATTTTTCGCTGGATAAGGTTAAGCGAATATCGCATTGCATCGTGTTTAAGTCGATTTTGCCTTGTCCTTCGCCCTGAAGTGCGGTCAGTTTTAATTTAATTTTTTCAATATCAAGCCGACCTTGATGGAACGAAATTAAGCTACTGAGTTGTTCATATTGAGTATTTGCGTTTTTGCTCTGCATGATTTGTTCATTGTAGTTGAGAGGCAGATATTGGCTTACCAAGGCGATTAAATTGATGCCGATAATTTCGCCGTTGCGCGCATTAAAATAAAATGTTCCATCGGTGATGCCGCTATCGACAAGGGCTAATTGAACGTCGAAATCAACTTTGCCGCCAAGGAGGGGAGGCAACTGCAATATCGCCAGCAGGGATTCCGCCGGATAATTTTCTCCCGTGAAAACGACCGCACTTTGTTGATTTGCCGATTGAATCCGTAGTCTTGCGCGGCAATGTTCAACGCATTGTACAGGCGTAATTTCTGCGAGCATTTCACGCTGCGCTCCCGTGGTGGTTTGAATCTCAATATGCCCTAAATTCTGCTGATTTAACGCGGATTGCTCCAAAAGGAGTTGAGCATGGTCTTTTCCATAAGTTAACGTGCCTTTTTTAAAGGACAAGTCGATCTTTTTTTGTTGGTTATAAAAAGGCCGGGCAAAATCAAGCGAAAGTTTATTTTCGCCTTCAAAGCGCAATTTACCGTCGGAAACGACCGCACTTTCACTCTCCCATAAGAAGCTAAAGGCGCTATCGGCACGATTTTGCCGTGAAATTTGGCGTGCGGCGATTTGTCGAAAAGGGAAGGCTGATTGAGCGAATAAGCCGCTTAAGTTTAATTTGCCCGCCACTTCCTCGGCGTGCCATTGTTCATAAGTCACCTGTTTTAGCACGATTTGCGGAGGAAAAAAATTCAGTTCAACCGTGCCGACATGAACATCATGTTGCTGCAATTGCGCGGTTAGCTTTTCTTGTAAGCGGGACAGTTGATAATAGCCCGTGCCGGCGATGATTGAGACGAGCAAAAATAAGCCGATGAGCGTTTTTTTCATTTATTTATCTTTATCAATACGGCTTGCTACCGCGCTTTGTTGATTTTTGTATTTCGCATCCTGACGGCGATTATACGGACGTGCCGCTTCGCCGCTGAGCACTTCAAAACTCAGCGCGCCGATAACCATGTTTGGACGAAGGGCGAGCGGTAATT
>ERZ773079.1800-NODE-1800-length-12446-cov-7.538617_pt1 | contig 12446 bp, 11 predicted proteins | sample MGYA00511355_ERZ773079 | MGnify/ENA primary metagenome ERZ773079 (study PRJEB29015, sample SAMEA2737979) | human oral metagenome | biome: human oral; feature: human-associated habitat; material: dental | place: China | collected 2117 ... | reverse complement strand
TCGACAAAGGCATGCCGATAGAGCAAGTGCAGAAGCTCCTCGGGCACGCAAGGATCGATACAACCATGCACTACGCGCTGGTCAACCAGGACAACGTAAAGGCATCGCACAGAAAGTATTTGGAATGAGCACGATTAAACTTGGTGGCATCTGCAGGTATCGCACAGAGAGCATGCTTGTCGGCTCGTTGCCCTACGTAACAACTGAGTCGATGCTGCCAAATAAAAGCGGAATCGCTGGTAAAGCATCTGCGCCCTCTAGCAAAAAAAAAGCTCGCCTCTTTCGGAACGGTGACACGCTCATCTCCAACATTCGACCCTATTTCAAGAAGATTTGGCAAGCAGAATACGATGGCTGCTGCTCAGCCGATTTGCTTGTTTTTGAGCCTTCCAACTGCGACGCGGACTACCTGTATTGGCTGTTATCGAATGACGTGTTCTTCAGCTATATGGTCTCAACAGCCAAAGGAACCAAAATGCCTCGCGGCGACAAGTCGGCAATTATGCACTATGCGCTCGAGCACATGGACGTCAGTGAGCAGCGTGCGATAGCGGGTGTCCTCAATCCAATACGTGAGCTCATAGCGACTAATCAGCATACAAATGATTATTTGGCGGCGCTAATTAGGCTTGAGTTTGATAGGCGCTTCAGCAGAGAAACGCCAACTATTGACTTAGGCGACGTTATGAGTATCTCAACGCAATCGATTAAGCCCAATGATCATATAGGTGAAATCTGGGAACACTACAGCATTCCTGCTTATGACGAGATGCACCGCCCTATCTTTGAACTGGCAGACGGAATAAAAAGCAATAAATACGTCATCGATAGCGACTGCATTTTGGTCTCAAAGCTTAATCCTTCTACAAAGCGACTATGGTTGCCTCGCTGCACTTCAAAAACGTCCGTTTGCTCAACAGAGTTCATTGTCTATAGACCAAAAAAGGTCAGGTACAAAAGTTTCTATTATGCAGCCATCGATAGTGAAACCTTCTTGGCTTTCTTACTGTCTCATGTAACTGGATCAACAGGCAGCCGCCAGCGCTCCCAACCAAAGGCGACACTCAACTATCCGATGCCGAATCCAGATGCTAGGGAAATAGAAGACTTTTGCGAATTTGCAGATCCATTAATTGCTCAACAGCAAAGCAACGAGCAAGAAACTGATGATCTTATTAGACTGAGAGACACTCTACTTCCAAAGCTTATTTCTGGAGAGCTTAACATTGACAAAATCGTCTGATAACTTTGCTGAAGACCGGACTGCTTCCTTTGATTACAACGATGTGCTCCCTCCGCATACTCGCCTAGATATATGGGAGGTCTATGCACGTTTGGTACTGCAATTTATTGATGAAGCAAAATACGGTCATCTTGTCCATGGAGACAAGCCAGACTTACAAGATGTAAAGCATAATCTCGGAGTAGAAGTTACTCAAGCAATACCAGACTGCAATCAAGAGGCCGAAGCCTTGTATGCAAGACTACATAACCAAAAAGACGAGGCAAGCAAATCTAGAGCTATCGAAAGGATAGAGCAGCTTGGCGGGAAAGTGTTTAATCATGTTCTCTTTGGACCTAACGGCACGGACAATTTTGATTTGATAATTGATGCCTACAAAGAGAAATTGAGGAAACTCAATGCCGGTGGATATAAGCACTTTGAGCACAACCATCTCTTTATAAGGTCCGATATCTATGCTGATAGCGAGATGCTGGACAAAGGTCTGGCTAGCCTAATCGCCTTAAACATTCAGACTATATCTTTCGAACGCGTAATTGTTTCTGTTCCTAGCCATAATTATGACCTTGACCTCATTAATCGCATCTACAGAGACTTACCTTTTACTTTTACAGATCAGTATCTCATAGGCGAAAAAGCACGCTCAACCGTGATAAAAGCTGAAGCAGACTCCGCCGCCAAATAATCATTTGTGTGAGAGTTGATGCACAACTTGGCCTGAATTGCATCAAGCATTGACACGATTTTTCTCTGCTTGTCTAAGGTCGGGACATCAACCTCAATTCTTGCAACATCGTCTGGGTGAACTCGGAAAACCTTCATGCCGCGTACGTATTGTCTGAGCATCCTCACGAACAGGGGCGCATGCATCAAGTAGTTGAGATAGGCAGGGATTACCACATTTGGACGGTTCACATGGACGATGGTGGTTTCGGTACCACTGACTGCGGGCATATGCTCCGGATTGTTGAAGAGGAATGCATGTCCGAGATCATCAACAGTCTCGGAAGTCAGAACGTAGACAATATCTTGATCCTCTAGCCATTGACTATCCTTAATCTTCTCGTCAGAACGGATGTGGGGAATAGGCTTCTGGAGATGCTTTACATCGATGCGATAGGAAAAGCCCTTATAAAGATCACCGTAATGGATGTAGAGGTAGCCGCCCTTATCCAACATGCGTGCGCGCGGAATGCTCGCTCCACGCCTGAATTCACAGAGTTCTCCGAGCACATACCTACATCCCATACCCGATCGCCTCCAGGTTCCGTCTGATCTCATCCTGCAGGCGGTTAGATTCCTCAAAGCATTTGGCGAGCTCTCCAGTGAGCCTCTTCATCTTGTCGTCGAAAGGCTCTTCATCCTCCTCGACGTCGGCTATACCTACGTAGCGTCCGGGTGTCAGGATGTAATCCTGTTTAGCCACTTCATCCAATATCACCGCCGCAGAGAAGCCCTTTTCCTCCTCCAGCTCACCCTTGCGGAATGCGTCAAAGGCTCCGGAAATCTTAGCTATGTCGTCATCTTTGAGCTCACGCAACCGTCGGCTCACCATTGTGCCTAGCTCGCGAGCATCCACGAAGAGTACCTTGCCAGTCTCCGTCATCCTGTGCTTCTTCGCCTTGTCGATAATCCAAAGACACACGGGGATACCCGTACTGTAGAAGAGCTTGTCCGGCAGCGCGATGATGCCTTCGACCACGTCATCCCTCACCAGATTCGCACGGATGTCACCCTCGCCACTCTGCTGGCTCGAGAGGGAGCCGTTAGCCAGCACCATGCCCATACGACCACGGTCATTTAGATGGTGCACCATATGTTGTAGCCAGGCGAAATTAGCGTTGCCCACAGGTGGGACGCCATAGTCCCATCTTGGGTCGTCTCTCAGCCGGTCACCACCCCAATCGCTATCGTTGAAGGGAGGATTGGCCATCACGAAGTCAAAGCGCTTGTCCCTGTGCAGGTCATCGAAGAAGGTGTCGGCACTGTGTGTACCCAAGTCCGCCTCGATACCACGAATGGCCAAGTTCATCTTGGCCATCTTCCACGTGGTGGGGTTACTCTCCTGCCCAAACACTGAGATGTCACTGATCTTACCCGCGTGGTGCTCTACAAACTTTGCCGACTGAACGAACATGCCACCGGAGCCGCAGCACGGGTCATAGACCCTACCGTGGTAGGGCTGTACGATCTCCACGAGCGTGCGAACGATGCAGGTGGGCGTGTAGAACTCTCCGGCATTCTTGCCCTCCTGCTCAGCGAACTTCGCAAGGCAATACTCGTAGGTGCGTCCCAGCACATCCTGAGTGTTCTTGTCACCGGCTATTCTCACATTGGTGAAGAGGTCCACCACGTCGCCAAGCATGCGCTTGTCCAGCTCCTGGCGGGCGAAGTTCTTGGGAAGAATGCCCTTGAGAGAGTCGTTCTCAGCTTCAATCCGCCGCATAGCATTATCGATGGTCTTACCCACCTCCGGGGTATGCGCAGCGGCAGCAACCATCTCCCAGCGGGCATCCCTTGGCACCCAAAAGATACCATCAGCCTCGTACTCGTCGCGGTCCTCCTCGAAGTCCTCGCCCTCCTCCACGAGCTCCGTGTGCCTCTGATCGAAACGGTCGGATATGTACTTCAGAAAGATAAGCCCGAGCACCACGTTCTTATACTCAGAGGCATCAATATGGCCGCGCATCTTATTGGCCGCCTGCCAGATCTTCTCCTCGAATCCTATTTCCTGCGTGTTCGCCACTCTCTGTTTCTTCTTGCCTCTTGGCATTTGCCTCTTCCTATCTGAACGTCTGGCTGTCAGCCCAAAGCTCACACTGATCCATTACGATGTCCAATGCTTCCTGCTGTCCTTCGGGCGGGTACCTGTACTTCTTGAGTAAGCGCTTCACGGCACTCCTCATCTTAGCGCGGGCTGTCTTCTTCTCCTGCCAGTCGATGGTCGCGTTCTTACGTAGCGCATCAGTGAGCTCATGGGTGAGGGCAACCAGTTGGTCATTGGTGTAGACGTCCCTCACGGCCTCTGGCTTGGTGAGCGCGTCATAGAAGGCAAGCTCCTCGCCATCAAGTCCAAGCGTCTTGCCCTCTTCACGCTCTGCCATCATCTCCCTGGCCATCCCAAGTAACTCCTCGATGACCTCGGCATTGGTGAGCATACCGTTAAGGTATCCATTGAGCGACTTCTGGAGCATGTCCGAGAACTTCTGGGCTTGCACCACGCTCGTTCGCTTATACTCACGCACCTGCTCCTTGATGAGGCGCGTGAGCGTCTCCAGGGCAATGTTCTTTTCCTTCATCTTGGCAATCTTGCCAAGAAACGACTCGTCGAAAAGGGAGACGTCGGCATCGCCCCCCTCAATGAGATTGATGACCCCCGCGCTCTGCACGGTCTGCTCTAGGATGGCCTCGATCCGCTTGTTGAACTCGGCATAGCTCATGCCGCCCGAACCCGACCCCGCTTTGCCCAAGATGCGGAGTACCTGGATGCGCAACACCTGGATGAAGGCAGCCTCACGTTGGTCCTCCCCTGAGACCAGGCTCTTGCAGAGGCTCTCGGCGCTCGCAAGCAACTGAGCCTGCCTGAGAAACTCATTGCGGTGCTCCTCGCCTCCCCTGGCAAGCAACCAATCGGTGCCCTCGGCGATGCAGTCGGCAAGTCGCTCTCTACTCTGCGTCATAATGCGCCCGCGATAGTCAAAGCCATGCAGCAGGTCTCGACACACGGCAAGCTTCTCCAGAAACTTGGGGTAGGCCGTCTTGGCAACATCCATGTCACCGTAATTTCTGCGATCGCGGTTGGTGTAATCGCGCATGGCGGCCCTGAGCGACCCGGCGATACCAATGTAGTCAACGATGAGACCGCCCTCTTTACCGGGGTACACGCGATTGACGCGCGCGATAGCCTGCATGAGGTTGTGACCGCGCATGGGCTTGTACATATACATGGTGGCGAGCGAGGGCACGTCGAAGCCCGTAAGCCACATGTCTACGACGATGGTGATCTTGAGAGAGTCCGAGTCGTCCTTGAAACGGCGCTCCATCTCCTTCTTGTGGTCGAGACGGACTCCGCCCCTCCTCGGGGTACCGTGCGTAACGTCGTACCACTCCTCAGGATCCTTGTTGTTCGTGGTCATCACGACGCCTACCCTATCGTTCCAAGCAGGGCGCAGCTCCATCAGCTTGTAGTAAACCTTCATCGCAATGGAACGTGAGTAGGCGACGATCAGCGCTTTACCCGTGAGCAGGTCCTCGCGATTCTCTTCATAGTGGGCCACAATGTCACGACACAGGGCATCGATGGTTTCTGGCGTGCCAAGGATGGCGTCAAGACCACTCATGGCATGCTTGCTCCTTTCGGTGGCATCCTCGTTATGCTCGGCGGCGAAATCACTGTAAGCTTGGTCGAGGTCCTCAAGCGTGTCAGGGTCGAGCTTGAGCGCCACCACGCGGCTCTCGTAGTAGACCGGTACAGTCGCCTTGTCGTCCACGGCCTGCGTCATGTCGTAGACGTCAATATAGTCACCGAAGATCTCTTGAGTGTTGCGCCCGTCAAGGGCAATGGGTGTGCCCGTAAAGCCGATGTAGGAGGCGTTGGGCAACGCATCGCGCACGAGCTTGGCGGCCCCGATTGAGACCGTACCATCATTGTGGATAGTCTCGGTAAGGCCGTACTGCCCACGATGCGCCTCGTCGATCATCACAACGACGTTGCTGCGGTCGGTGAGGGGTTCCGAGCCCTCTTCGAACTTCTGCATCGTGGTAAAGACGATGCCGTTTGCAATGCGGCCGGAGAGCAGCGCCCGCAAGCTCCCGTCGCCCCCGTCACGCGACTTTGCCTGGACTGGCGTCTGCCTTAGGAACTTGGCACAGCGGCAAAACTGGCCAAAGATCTGGTCGTCAAGGTCGTTACGGTCGGTGATGATGACGATCGTGGGACTGTCGATGCGCTCCTGTAGCATGTGAGCGAGGAACACCATCGAGAGGGACTTGCCGGAACCCTGCGTGTGCCAAAAGACGCCGATTTTTCCGTCACCAGCCACGGCCTCGACGGCACGTTCTGCCGCTCTGTGTACGCCAAAGTACTGGTGATAGGCGGCAAGGATCTTCACGATCCTATCGTCAGCGTCGTTGAAGCAGATGAAGTTATGCAGGATGTCGCAGAGACGATCCTTGCGAAACACGCCGTCGATGGTTGTCTGCCAGCGTGTGTTGTTCTTCGTGTAGTCACCATCTTCGCTCTTCCATTCGCTGAAGCGGTCCTCCGAACTGGATATAGTGCCCACCCGTGTCTCAGCCATGTCGGTCATTACGCAGAAGGCGTTGGGCACGAAGAAGGAGGGTATGGCCTTCAGGTAGTTGCGCAGTTGCAGGTAGGCCTCCGAGGCATCGGTCTCTTCCCGTGAGGGGCTCTTCAGCTCAAATACGACGAGGGGTATGCCATTTACGAACACCACGATATCTGGACGTTTGTTCTCGTGCTCTACGTAGGTCCACTGATTCACCACTTGGAACGTGTTCTTCTCAGGCTCTTCATAGTCGATGAGACGGATGATATCGTTTCGCTCCTCTCCATTTTCCTGGTCGAAGAATCGAACTTCCACACCGTTTTGTACGTAGTCAGAGAAGACCTCGTTGCGCTGCTCAAGAGAGCCTGCCTCCACGGCGTTGAGCCTGCGTATGGCCTCAGAGGTTGCCTGTGCGGGAAGTTCCCGATTGATGCGCCAAAGGCTACTCTGAAGAACGTCAAGAAGGAACACGTCATGGTAGAGTCTATCGGTCCTTCGGACATCAGGACCGTAGAGGTGCTCGTATCCGAGCTTGTCAACCATATGCTCGATGATAGCTTGCTCATAGAAGTCCTCGTTGAACGAACCAGCCTCGCCGACGTGATTGTCACTATCCATCGATGTCCTCGTAGTAGTTGCCAATGAGTTGCACATGCAAGGTAGTTGAATAAAATTATCTGAACTCTGCCGCATAATCTGATCTTATCACTGACACATCACACATGCGATATCATCAAGCTCACCTCACATCCATATGCTGCGAGCATGATAAACGTACAAATATTCTAATACCAGGAGGAGGGGACCCTTCTGAAGCTGACAGGGAAAGAAGCCGTCAGCGGTCCTCACCAGCAACAAAGCGATTGGCCAAATCGAGAAACTGGCAGATGTTCAGAGAGTAATTTGGGTATGCCTTGCAAAGGTTTTGCAGAGAGAATGCCTTCACAAGAAGGACGTCCTGAAAATCTCCCTTCTTCCGCTCCTTTTGGAAGTAGGTCTCCTCTGCCCGTACGCCTTCATCCTCTGGGTACGCATACAGCCGCGTGCATTGTAGCTCGTAGTCAATATCAAGTACGAAATAACCCGCATATGAATAGTCTTCTCCGCCAAGGATAGTCACTGAGCCGGAACATGCCCGAAGCTTTTTTAGAATTGACATCTTGTCTTCGATCCTACGAAGCTCCTCCCTCTGCTCTTTCAATGCTCCAATGACTTCTCCGCTTTCAGAGGTACACTCCTCCTCTGCAAGGAGAGCTGCGACGAGCGCGAAGAACCTCTTCTCTTCATAGGTGCCCCCACCAAACTTCATGCCCTGTTGGCAGATGACGTCATATGTCTCAAGTGCGCTTGCCCACGCATGTTGCAGCTCGGTCCTAACCTGTGTCTCACAGAAGAGGCCGGTTAACCCAACTGATGGAACGTCATGCCTGGTAATCAGGTGAACGCTCCTATACCCATCATCTTTGGGCGTTCTAATATAATCCTTAGTTCGATACAGCCGCACGCGTGCATCCCGCACTGCAGTAACAATTCTGTAGACATCGTGCTTGGTAGGCACAATTACTCTACATCCCGCTATGTCATTCATCTCATTCAGCTTCATACTAAGATCGGGCCGCTGAAGCTTCTTGACGATCGTATCCATTCGTTTTAGCCGACTAACAACAAGGGTGTTATTACCCCCATCGGCCAGTTCCCTGGAAACAAGCTCTCGTAAAGTTCCCTCCATCTCTCCGATAACCTCTTTATGGGCGGAACGCCAAATATCCGCAACCCCAAACGCCCAGTGACGTTCTTCCTCGGGCGCATCCCTGCAGGCAAGGATGCGCCCAGCTCTCTTCACCTTAGACTTCGTGACACCAGTTCTTGTCATGACCCTAAGAATAGGGGGTTATCGCACCGGCGCGAGGCATAGAAGCCCTCTATCGCCTCATTGGAGATGACCACACTGCAGCGATCGCTATCCCCACACCCCTGACGCGCGTCGCTCCACGGCGCCTCCCCATGCGAGAGTCTGCTAAGCTGATCGCCTTCATAGTCGCCGAGCACATGTAAGGTCCGGTCAACGAACGATCGCTCGTGCGCGCTAAGGGGTTGGACGATCTTGGGATTGGGAGCAATGTCCCCCGGTCCGATGATGAACCTTCCCCTATGCCTACGGTAGAGCTCAAGGGAGACGGGGCCGTTCACCCACGCCTGAAAGGTCTCGGGAAAAAGTGGACGGTGCGTCTCGACGAGGGAAAGCGCGTTGCTGTAGAAGGCGAGCTTCTGCAGCTTCATGGTCGAGACATATCCCGTCTTCTCAAGAATATATTCAGAAACATCAAGTATGCTCGCCATGACCCCTCCCCCTACGGAACCGCATCCGACAAAACGTATGATGGGTCTGCCTCTGCCTTCTGATGACAATATATTTTAACCAGTGTAGCCCAAAAGGACGAGACGTTGGCCAGATCCGTATGGGGAATGGAAGGATGATACGGTGCAGCCAATCACCACAGCGATGATGGTGAGGGCAAGCCAAGCGTCATTGGGCTCCTCGGGAGTTTGTGTGAGTGAACTCATCAGCGAAGACGCCAAGCTAGCGGCGGCGGCGCTCGCGCAGAGCCTGTTTTCCCGACCAAGGGGGAGGGGGCCAGCGAGGGGACGCCGCCGGCGCGCCATGGCGGTCGAGGCCCTCGTTCCACCCGACGCAGCTCGCGTCGCAATAGTGTACACAAATGCCCCAGAACGGCTCCGAGAGGCCGTTCTCGCCGATCTGTGTACACTCCTTTGTCCCCACGCCTGTCCACTACGGCGCACCTCACGGAAAGGCGCACTCTGCACTCGCCCCTCGATCGCGGCGAGACCAAAAAGCGCATTCTGCTCCAGCGCCTCACCAAAAACCGCAGTCTGGTTAGTCCGGGGGTCGTAGAATGCGCCTTTCCGTGAGAGTCCGCGCCCAGAATGCGCTTTCCCGTGACGTCCCAAGACTAGAATGCGCTTTTCCGTCACGTCGCGGTGCCCGGGAGGTGTGGGGCAACCCCCCGCCAGGCTGCGGGGCACTATGGAGAATGCCTCAACTGGGCAAATGCGCTCGAGCAACCCCCCGCCAGACTGCGGGGCGGATTGCGCGAGGGTCCGCGGATCTCGGTTCGGAGTCTGGCCTCACGGAAAGGCGCACTCTGCCCGACCGGCGGGCTTCAGAATGCGCCTTTCCGTAGAATGCGCTTTTCCTCACCTGGGCAAACGTCGAGCCATCTCACGGAAAAGCGCACTCTGCAGCCGACGCAACCGCAATAGTGTACACAAATGCCCCAGAACGGCTCCGAGGGGCCGTTTTCGCCGATCTGTGTACACTCTTGCGTCCCCACGCCTGTCCACTGCGGCGCACCTCACGGAAAAGCGCACTCTGCAGCCAACGCAACCGCAACAGTGTACACAAATGCCCCAGAACGGCGCCGAGGGGCCGTTCTCGTCGATCTGTGTACACTCTTTGTCCCCACGGCCGCTCGTGCGACCGGGTAGGGCACGGGTCCCACAACGTCGACGGCCCCATGGCTCCCGTGATGCCAGGGTACTTGGACCTGAGGCCCACACTGCCGGGGCGGCGGCACATTTGCGCTGCCAGGCGCTCCTCTCGCCGCTCGTTGCCCTAGAATGTCACAGGCACGGTATACGCAGGATGCCTGAACAGGGGCAGTTAGGGTGGTCATCTCGGCTGGCGCGCTTCAACGCTTGGGGTTTGTAAAGGAGGATAGTGGGCACACAAGAGGACGAAAGACCGAAGGGCACAGCCCAAGAGAGCGCAACCGACCGTCTGCGCCTGGTCATGGGTAAGGCAAGGCTCGCTCGCGTGCAGGCGGCCCGCGTGATGGTGGTGGGCCTGGGAGGCGTAGGCTCCAACTGCGCAGAGGCGCTCGCGCGGGGCGGCGTGGGCTCGCTTGTGCTCGTGGATCGTGATGTGGTGGCCCCCAGCAACATCAACCGACAGGCCGTCGCCTACCAGAGCACCGTAGGCCAGGCCAAGACAGAGGTCATGGCGCGCATTGTGGCTGACATAAACCCCACCTGCGAGGTCACGACCTTGCGAACCTTTCTTTCCAAGGAGAGTCTCGTGCCTGCGCTCTCTACCCTCCCGTGCCCAGACTATGTGGTTGACGCCATTGACACGATAAGCCAGAAGCTCATCCTCGCCCGCTGGTGCCAGGATGAGGGCCTGCCGCTCGTGAGCAGCATGGGGGGTGCAAACAAGCTCGACCCCACGCGTCTGCGCTTCTCCGACATCGGGTGCACCACCAACGATCCCCTCGCACGCATCATGCGCAAGGAGTGCCGCAGACGTGGCATTCGACACCTGGAGGTGCTGTGGTCCGACGAGCGGCCCCAGGAGCCGGAAGGCAAGGCAGTAGCCTTGGGCGAGGGTGGCTTCGTGCGCGAGGGCGCCTCGATACTTGGCACGATGAGCTACCTGCCACCCATTATGGGACAGATGATCGCAGGTCGTGTGATCAGTAAGCTTGCCGGGCTCAGCTGGGGGCGACAGGTATGACTGCTGGCGACGGAGACGAGACGGGCAAGGGAGCAACTAGGCTCTTCGATGCCCACTGCCACCTGGACCTCATGTCCAACGCCGCTCAGGTCGCACGGGACGCCGCAGCTGGCGGCCTGGCCTTTCTTGCCGTAACGGTGGAACCTAGAGGTTACGAGGCGGCTCGCCTCACCTTGGGCGAACTGGCCAACGTTCATCTTGCAGCCGGCCTACACCCCTGGTGGGTGGCCGACGGGCGTTGTGGGCCAGATGACGTGAAGCGCGCAACAGAGCTCGCCGCGCAGACGCGCCTCATTGGCGAGGTTGGTCTAGACTTCTCGCCTCGACACGTCCCCAAGAACACAGAGGCGACCCAAATGACAGCCTTTCGTAGCATCTGCCAGGCTGCCGCGAGGACGAGCGATCCCGCCACCCCTAAGGTCCTCTCGATCCATACGGTGCGTGCGGCGAACAGCTGTCTGGACATCCTCGAGGAGACAGGCTGCCTCAGGCGCTGCCGCTGTGTGTTCCACTGGTTCTCGGGCAGCTCAGACGAGCTCCATCGCGCCGTTCAGGCCAACTGCTGGTTCTCCGTCAATGAGATGATGCTCAGGACACGGCGCGGGCGCGAGTACGCAAGGCAGCTCCCCCTCGCGCAGCTCCTTACCGAGACCGACCTCCCACCACACGCGGGCGAGCCTTTCTCGGCCATTGCCATACAAGAGTCGCTTGAGCGCACCATAGGTGCAGTCGCAGCCATTCGCAGGCTGAATCCCGAGGAACTGCGCAAGACGCTCGCCACGAACGCGCGAGCCCTCCTCTCGTCTCCCCTCAGCTAGCATCAGAGTCAGTAGACTTTAAGTTACCGTTTGCAATTCCAAAGTTAGTGCCCGCCAGATTGGCGGGCACTTACGATCTAAGCTCAACTGGGCAAATGTCGCTATGATAGTGCCCCGCAGATTGCGGGGCACTAAGCGCCGGGCGAGCTTCGGGGCGCCAACCGCCGGGCGAGCTTCGGGGCACTAACCGCCTGACAGGCTGCGGTGCCACTTGGCCATGAGACTAGCTCGCGCGATGCCTCGTATAGTAACCTACGCCCGCATCCTCGACAGCACCGGGGTTACGCACAAGCTCGGGAGAGACGCCTCCGCCAACCGATGCCGACGTCACTATGGCCCTTGTTATCTCAAGGTCGCTCGGCAGGTCGAACATCGTCTTCTGCAGCGTCGCCTCGCAGATCGCACGCAGACCGCGGGCACCCGTGCCGCGCTCAAGGGCCTGATGGGCAATCTCTCTCAGCGCATCCTTCGTGAACTCAAGCTCAACGCCCTCGATCTCGAACATGCGCTTGTACTGCTTGACGATGGCGTTCTTGGGCTGGGTCAGGATCTCGACCAGATCGTCC
>ERZ773079.1794-NODE-1794-length-12460-cov-4.644498_pt1 | contig 12460 bp, 7 predicted proteins | sample MGYA00511355_ERZ773079 | MGnify/ENA primary metagenome ERZ773079 (study PRJEB29015, sample SAMEA2737979) | human oral metagenome | biome: human oral; feature: human-associated habitat; material: dental | place: China | collected 2117 ... | reverse complement strand
CGAGGGTCTTGCCGGTGCCGGTCTTGGCCTGGCCGATGATGTCGTGGCGGTCCAGCGCGGGACCGAGGGTCAGGGCCTGGATCGGGAAGGGGTGCGTGATGCCCTTGTCTTCGAGGGCGTCGACGATGGGGTCGGTGACGCCGAAGTCCGCGAAGGACTTCTTGTCGAGGTCCTCGCCCTTGCCGGTAATGTCCGGGGTGGCCTCTTCGACCTCGGGGGCTGCGGGCTTGATGTTGCCGAGGCGGACGACGCCTGCGGAGTATTCGACGGACGAGGCCGGGGTGGCTCTTTCGGTGGCGTCGACGTCGGGGGTGGGCACGGTTGCCTCAGTGCTCGTGTTGGTCACGATCTACCTTGTCTCCCGGGCTTTCCGGGGTTGGGGTCGGTGCCGATCGCGCATTATCTGGCGCGGGGATTCTCGTCCGCGCGTACGTGTTATCTATTCAAAAATGCGACCGGTCGTCCGGTGGTCGTCTTTCAGTGTAATCGTGTGGGAGCAGTTCGCGGGGGAGGGGCTGGTCACAGGGGCTGCCGTCAATCGGGAAGAACAGGGTCCCAAGGGCGGGCCGCGCGGCTTGTCAGGCACTATGCTGGAGCCATGGCACACGAGTTTGATTCCGTCCCCGCCGACGACGCCGAAGTCCTTGGTATTCTCGCCTATTCGTCGCTCGCGTTTATGACGCGCTTGGCGAAGGACGGTGAGCAGGCCCCCACGTTCGAGGCTCACGTGGAGCATGCGCGCATGGCGGCGCGGTGCTTCAAGCTGTACCAGCAGTTGGAAGTGTGGAGTGAGCATCGCGGCTTTGATCTGCTGGCGGCTGGTGACGCGTTCTCTGGCGCGTACGATGACCTGGATGCGCGCACGCGGCCCACGACGTTCGCGGAGCGCGCTGTTAAGACGTTTATTACGCGCGGCATGCTGGGTGACATGCTGATCCGCGTCGCGCAGGTGCACGGCCTGTTTGAGGGGATCGAGGACGTGTGGCCCTTCGAGCAGGGGCACTGGGTGCGCGCGCACCTGGGCCCGCAGATCGAGGCAGACGAGCAGTTGTCGTCGCGTCTGTCCCTGTGGGGTCGCCGGGTGGCAGGCGAGGCTCTTGGCCTCGTGCGTGCGACGCTGTTCACCTACCCGTCGCTGGCGGCGTCTCCGGAGAACGTTGACGAGATCACGGAGTACGTGATTAAGCGTCACGGGGAGCGCATGACAGACATTCACCTGAAGGCTTGAGGCCGCGGGATTAACGAGGCCGGGGTTCTGCGGGCGGTATCGTGACCGCTCGGGTTCCCCGGCCTCGTGTGTCTGAGTGCGATTCAGTGGATCGCGAAGCCGACGCGGCGTTCGGACTTGTCGGCGACCTGCACGTATCCGAGGGCCTGGGCGGGCACGAGGGTGCGCTGGCCCTTGGTGTCGGTGAGGTCGAGGACGCCGTTGGTGGCGGCAAGGGCCTCGTGAACCTTGGCCATGAGCTCGCTTTCGGTCATGTCGACGTCGAGACCGAGCTGACGCGTGTTGTCGCGGATGCCGATGAAGATCTCCATGATGACTCCTTGCTGGTAAATGTCGTCACGCCCATCATATGTGCCGCAGATGTGGGTGGGGTCTGCGAGTATTGCGTTATGAGCGAAATTCAGGTCAGGTTGCGCAGCCGTGGCGCCGATTGGTGGCGTCTGCCGGAGCTGAACGCGAACCAGCGCGCGGTTGTGGAGGCGGCGCGCTCGGGCGATGTGATCGCGCGCGGTGCGCCGTCGTCGGGGCGCTCGACGTGTGCCCTGGCCGTGTTTGAGCAGGCGGCCTCCCGGGGCCGCAGCGCGCTGATTCTCGCTCCCGATCGTACGCGAGCCGACGTGCTGACTCCGCGCGCCCAGGGGCTCGGCCCGAACGTGGTGCGCCCGGTGCGCACGCCCGCCTCCTTCGCCTATCAGGTGGTGGCCACGTGGCGCACCCAGCGCGACGTGCCGTTGGAGGGCGTGGAGCTGGTGACGGGTGCGGCCCAGGATCAGATGCTCGCCGACGCCCTGGAGTCGGTGGAGGTGCCGTGGCCCGAGGACATTGGCCCGCAGATGCGCGCGATGCCGGCGTTCCGCGCGGAGCTGCGCAATTTGGTGGCTCGCGCGGGTGAGGCCGGGATGGACGCGTCCGCCCTGTCCGAGGCCGGGGCCAGGTTTGGTCGGCCGGAGTGGCAGGGGGCGGGGGCGATCATCGCCGCGCTGGAGGAGGGACCCGAGCACTCCCCGGAGTACCCGCAGACCCTGCGTGTGGACCTGTCGCGCATCCAGGCGCTCGCGGCTGAGCTGATCGACGCGTGGGAGAGGGATGCGCCCTCTCGCGGGGTGCAGGCGCCCTGCCCGGTGCCCGACGTGGTGATCGTTGATGACCTGCAGGATTGCACGCCCTCGACGCTGCGGCTTTTGGAAGCCTGCCGCGACGCGGGCGCCCGGATCGTCGCTTTTTCTGATTCCGACGTGGCCGTGGCCGGTTATCGCGGAGGCGAACCGCACTTGGACCGTAGGCTCGCTTCCCTCCTCGGCGTCGAGATTGTTGAGCTCGGCCAGGTCTACGACATGTCCCGTGCCGTGCGTGAGCTGGCGCGCCAGGCTTGTACACGCATCGCTCAGTCCGGATCGCCCGCTCGGCGCGAGGCCAGTGTCTCGGAGGATGCGCCGCAGGGGCTCCTGGTGACGCACCTGGGTGCCACGCCCTCGCAGATGGGTGCGCTCATCGCACGCGCCCTGCGAGCCCACCACCTGCACGACGGCATCGACTTTTCGGATCAGGTCGTCATTGTGCGCAGCTCCTCGATGGTCGCAGAAACCAGCCGTTACCTGGCGCGCGGCGGTGTGCCCGTCGCGGGAGGTGGCCGGGCCTTCGACTTCGCGACCCAGCCGACGACGCGCCTGCTGCTGGACCTGGTGACCATGCCGACGGGCCAGAGTGATACGGAGGCGGCCGCGCGCCGCGAGCTCGCCGAACGCCTCCTGCCCTCGCCCCTCGTGCGCGCCGATGCCCTCGCCGTTCACCGTCTGCTGCGCCGCCTGAACGCCGCGCGTGCCCAGGCCGCCGAGGAAGCGGGCGACGAGGCCGCACCGATCCCGCTGACGATGGCCGACCTCGTCAGCGACCCGCAGACGTGGAGGCCCGCCCTGGAGCATGCCGAGCAGGCGGGCGGTAGGCGCGCCCGCGCAGCCGCCATGCTCGCGCGCCCCCTCGAGACCGCGGTGCGCCTGTGGGAGCTGGGGTGCAGTGGCAGCGCGCGCCCCCAGGAACGCCTGTGGTCCCTCTGGGAGGCGTCCGGGGTGGCTGGCGAGTGGCGCTCGCGGGCCATCGCGTCGGACCAGTCGTCGGGCTGGTACGACGATCAGCTGGACGCCGTCGTGGCACTCCTACGCGTCGCGGACGTGTGGGAGCAACGCAACCCAGCGGGTTCCGCCGTGCGCTTTGCGTCCGAGCTGCTGGCCGGCTCGGTTCCCATCGACACGATTTCGCGCGTGGGCGTGCGTCCCGGTGGCGTCGAGGTTCTCACCCCCGCGCAGGCGATGGGCCGCCACTGGCAGGTCGTCGTCCTCGCTGGCCTGCAGGATGGGGCCTGGCCGAATCTGCGCCTGCGCGATCGGATCCTGCGCGCCGACCTGCTCGCGGACGCGGGCGCGGGGCGCGTTGCCGTGGGTGAGGATGGGCGCGAGGAACTCATCGATTCGACCAGGGCCGCTCGGCGCGCGGTGCTGGACGACGAGTATCGCCTCTTCGTCGCGGCTGTGACGCGCTCGCGCAGTATCGTGCACGCCGGCGCAGTGCGTTCGGAGGACGCGGCCCCCTCGGTGTTTTTCGACCTGGTGGCGCGCCTGGCGGGCACGCCCCGCGAGAACGACATCGTGCCGGTGGATACGGTAGAGGCGCCTCTGTCCCTGTCCGGGCATATCGCGGACCTGCGGGCGCGCGCCGCCAACCCCGATGAGCCGGCTGACGCGCAGCTGGCTGCCACCCTCCTGGCCCTCATGGCGCGCGAGGGGATTGCGTCCGCGCAGCCGCATCGGTGGCTGGGCGCGGGCGGCACCCCCACGACGGACGAGGAGTACACGGGTGCGATCACGCTGTCTCCCTCGCAATTCGAGCGCGCGCTGGCGTGCCCGCTGCGTTGGTTCCTCACCACGATCGGAGCCGACGCGCCGTCGAACGCCGCTGCCAGCCTGGGCACCCTGATTCACGCCGTGGCTGAGGAACACCCGCACGGCACGCCGGAGGAACTCACCGAGGCGCTCGAGGCGCGCATCGAGGAGCTGGGCTACAACCTGGACACGTGGGCGGGGCGCGTCGCCGACCGGCACGCCCGCGACATCGTGAACAACCTGGCGTCCTACGTCATCGGCGTCCCCGGTGAGGTCACGGTGGAGCAGACTGTGTCGGCCGAGGTCGAGGGCGTGACCATTCGAGGCCGCATGGACCGACTCGAGCACGTCGATGAGGGCGTGCGCGTCACCGACCTGAAGACCGGAAAGAGCGGATATTCGGCGAAGACCGTCCCCGATAATCCGCAGCTGGCGGCGTATCAGATGGCTATGCTTGCCTCGGGCGAGAGGGTCGCGGGAGCACGCATCGCCCTGCTTGGCGGCGACAAGCCGAAGTATTTCGATCAGCCGCGCCTGGAGGGGCAGGTCCTGGAGGAATGGCACGACAAGCTCCGGTCTGTCTCGGCAGATGCGCGAGGCCCCTACTTTGAGGCGCGTCCTTCGGATGCGGCCTGCGCGTACTGTTCTTTCGAACGGCTGTGCCCGGCGCGCGAGCGCGGCCGCAAGGTGGTGGAGTGACGTGGGAACGGACAGTGCGATGAATCTTGGCGCCCTGCAGATCCAGGCAATCGTCGACGCGACGAAGACTCCGACCCCGGAGCAGGTGCGTGTGGTCGAGGCTCCGCGCCGCCCGCTTCTCGTCGTCGCGGGCGCGGGGTCGGGCAAGACCGAGACCATGTCGATGCGGGTCCTCTGGCTCCTGGCGAACCACCCAGACTTGAGTCCGTCGTCGATCCTTGGCTTGACCTTCACACGCAAGGCGGCCGGCGAGCTGGGGGAGCGCTTGCGTGAGCGCATCCGGCTGCTCTCTCGCGAGATGCCCCAGCTGCGTGAGCGCCTCGACGAGGACCCGGTGGCGCTGACCTACAACTCCTTTGCAGAGCGCATCGTGTCCGAGCACGGGATGCACATCGGCCTCGATCCGGACTTTTCTATGCTGTCCGAGGCCGGGGCGATCGACCTGATGACGCAGATCGTCGAGTCGTGGCCCACCGACCTGGACGATACGCTCACCCCAGCCGGCGTCGTCGGACAGGTCTTACACCTCGCGGGCGAGATCGCGGAGCACGGCTACACAGTGGAGCGCGCCCGTGAGGTCCTGGAGGAGTTTGGGCGTGAGCTTGAGCAGGTGGGGCGAGGGAACGAGAAGTCTCGTCAAGCGATGGATGTGAACTCGCGTCGCATCGCCTTCTTGGGCCCGATCACCGCCTACCAGCAGCGCAAGCGTGAGATGGGTGTCCTGGACTTTTCCGATCAGCTGGTCCTGGCGACGCGCATCGTGCGCGAGGCACCGGCGGTGCGCGCGTCCCTGCGCGAGGAGTTCCGCGCGGTCCTGCTCGACGAGTTCCAGGACACCTCGGTCATCCAGATGGACCTGCTGTCGATGCTCTTCTCAGATCACGCGGTCACCGCAGTGGGCGACCCGAATCAGGCGATTTACGGATGGAGGGGGGCCTCAGCCTCGTCCCTGGAGTCTTTCCTGGAGCGTTTCCAGACGGGCGTGCCCGACGAGGGGCAGACGCTCACGCTGTCAACTGCCTGGCGTAATGACGTGTCGATCCTGGACGCTGCGAACAGGGTGGCGGCGCCTCTGCGTGAGGTGCCCTCCTTCCAGGTGGGCAAGCAGCAGCTCAAGGCGCAGTCTCCCGTTCTGGTTCCCAGGGGTGGGGCCGGGGCCGGAGCCGTCGACATTGCTTTCACGCAGTACTACGACGAGGCGCTGGACGCAATGGTCGATTTCGTGCATCGGGTGCGCTCGCAGCCTGTCAAGGCCGGCAAGCAGCGCAGCGTTGCTGTGCTGAGCAGGCAGCGTCGAGATTTTCCGTTCATTGACGATGCCCTGCGTGAGGCTGGCATCCCGACGGAGATCGTGGGCTTGGGCGGTCTACTCGATCAGCCTGCCGTGCAGGACGTGCGCGCAGCGCTCGAGCTGGCCTACGACGTGGAAGCATCCCCGTGGCTGGCTCGTCTGCTGGCTGGCATTGACCTGGGTGCAGCCGACCTGATGGCGCTTGGTGACTGGGCGCGTTTCCTGGCACGTCAAGAGGGCGTTCACCCTCATCAGGCAGTTCTGTTGGATGCGGTGGATTCCCCTCCGAAACCCGGGTGGGCGGCCGAGGGACATCCCGCGATCAGCGAGGAAGCGGTGCGCCGAGTGCGTCTGCTGGGCGAACGGCTGCGTCAGGTCCGTGAGGGGGTGGGGCGTTCGATCACCGAGCAGGTGGAGCGGACGATCCTCATCATGGGCACCCTGGACGACGTGATCGCGGACCCACTGTCGATGGGAGGCCGCGCCGCGCTCGACGAGTTCATTTCTGTGGCTGCAGCCTACGAGCAAGAGACTCCGGGTGCGTCCCTCGGGTCTTTCCTGGCGTATCTGGACATGGTGGAGAAACGCGAGGATGGGCTGGATGCTCCGCTGGGTGAGCCGGACCCGAACGCCGTGCAGATCCTGACCGTCCACGGCTCGAAGGGCCTGGAATGGGATGGAGTTGTGGTGTTTGGGCTGGCCGATGGCTCATTCCCCCTGCACAAGAGTAAGAGTCGGTCGTGGACGGATGATCCTCCCGCGAACACGGCGTGGGTGACCGATGCCGGCTCGTTTCCACATCCGTTGCGAGGAGATCGAGCAGATCTGCCGCCTTTCGCGTTCGACGTTGAGGGGGCAAAGAATCCATCGACTGCCTTCAGGAAGTGGCTGGAGGGCGAGTACGGTGCTTCCCTCGGGGAGCACGCGGAGCGCGAGGAGCGTCGCCTGGCCTACGTGGCCATGACGCGTGCGCGCAGCGCTCAGCTGTTGGTGGGCTCCTGGACGTCTGGGTTCAATAAGAAGGTGACGCATCCGTCGCGCTACCTGATGGATGCCAGCGCCCAGCTCTTCGAGCACGCGCCTGGCGCCTCGTCGGGCACGGTCGGCGCCATCGAAGACCCGCAGATGTGGTCCAACGGGCGGTGGCATGACCACGCCGTGAAGTCCTCGGTGGGGGAGGGCAGGTGCTTGATGATGCCTGTCCCTCAAGCCGAGGGGGGCAGCGAGCAGGGCACGGGTGCGCGGGTGTTCGAGACCTTCCCGCAGGAGCCGGGTCCCTCGCGTCAGCGCGTTGCGGCTGCCGCTGCAGCAGTGCAGGCGCAGATCGACGCGATGCCTCAGGAGCAGGACGTGTACGAGGCCTTGGCGCAGCTGGGAGATGACCCCGCGGTGCGCGATACGGTCGCCCTCATCGAGGAGTATCACCTGGGGCTGGAGACGCCGGTCGTGGACCTGTGGGCCGAGCGCGTTCCCGCGACGTCCGTGTCGGCGCTTCTGCAAGATGCGCAGGAGTTTGCGCGCGACATGCGTCGACCGATGCCTGCTCGTCCCAGCTCGTTCTCTGCGCTGGGCACGGTGTTTCACGCGTGGGTGGAGCGAGAGCTTCACCTGGCCTCCGCGGACCCGGCCTCGGAGATGACTGCGGGCGCCGGTGTGGGCGTGGGGGAGGATAGCGCGCTGGATGGCGGCGACGATGGGGTGGACGAGGCCCTGCTGACGGATGGTGAACGCGAGCGCCTGGAGCGGCTGCGCGCGAACTTCCGCGCCTTTGTTGCGGGCGAGTTGGCCGACTACCGTGCCGTCGCAATCGAGGAGGCTTTCTCAGTCGAGGTGGGCGGCGTGTCCGTCCAGGGGCGCATCGATGCCGTGTTCGAGCGCGTACGCGGGAATGGGCCCCGCTACCTGGTCGTCGACTGGAAGAGCGGCCGCCCGGTGACCGCCACGACCAAGCCGGACAAGATCGCCTATTTCGTCACCCAGCTGCGCCTTTACAAGCGTGCGTGGGCGGCCCGCATGGGAGTGGACGCTTCTGACGTCGGCGCGATGGTCGCCTTCCTGGCGGGCCCCTCGCACTACACGCTCGAGAACCTGGAAGACATGAGCGCTGGAGCGGAAATTTCCCTGGATGAGGCGCTGCGAGGTGTACTCGCAGACTAAAATCCCTCTTTAATCCAGCTGAATGAGTGACAGATCGGCAAGAGTTTGAAGGAAACGATTGAAAAACCTTTTGCCCGCGTTCCTACGAAGTTTCATGAGATAGTCAGAGTTAATGGGTGAATGTGATCAAAGCTAAAATCAGGGTTGTGTGCCCAGGTTGGGGAATGGTATAGTTGTCCTGTCAATTTCAATGACGAGAGACGGCACTTGAGGGTACGTTCCCCAAAACGCGTTACAGAGAGGCGACGCGACCAGTGGAACTCCCGGTGCCCTGACAAGGAAGGAGCGCATCGTGCGCCCCACTATCTCCAAGTTCCTCGCACTCGGTGCGACTGCCTCGGCCTTCGCTCTGCTCGCAGGCGCGTGCGGATCGGGAAGCACCTCGTCCAGCGGTGGTTCCGGTTCCGATCAGGTCCACCAGATGTACACATGGGTCTCCACGGACAATGATCGCGCCCAGTGGCAGTCCTTCGTCGACGCGGCCAAGGAAAAGGACCCCAACTTCACCCTGACCTTCGACGGCCCCGCCTTCAATGACTACTGGACGAAGGTCAAGACCCGCATGGTCGCCTCCGATGCGCCCTGCATCCTGACCACTCAGGCTGCCCGCGCGCAGGAGCTCTCCGGCCTCCTCGAGCCTCTCGACTCCTACATGGAAGCCGCTGGCATTAAGGCCTCCGACTACAACGCTGCGATGATGCAGGGCATGACGGTTGACGGCAAGGTCCTGGCCCTGCCCTACGACGCCGAGCCCGACGTTCTGTACTACAACCGTGAAATGTTCGAGAAGGCCGGCCTGCAGGCGCCCTCGACCTCGTACACGACCGACCAGTTCCTCAAGGATGCCAAGGCTCTGACGGGGGACGGCAAGTATGGCATGGCGGTCAAGCCGCTCCTCCTGGGCAACGCGCCCGGTGACTTCGGCATTTCTTTTGGTGGACAGGTCTCCAAGGATGGCAAGAACACGCTGACGGATCCCAAGTTCGTCGAGGGCGTCCAGTTCGCGTTCGACCTGGTCCACAAGGAGCAGGTCGCGGTTGCTCCGAACGCCGCCGACAACGATGGCCCCGCGCAGACCGCCTTCACCTCCGGCACCGCCGCGATGATCGTGGACGGCCCGTGGATGTACGGCTCCTTCGAGAAGGAGCTGGGCGATAAGCTTGGCGTCGCGGTTCTGCCGACCCCCACGGGCCAGCCCCGCGCGGTCATCCAGGGTTCCGGCTTCGGTATCTCGAAGTCCTGCCCGGACAAGCAGGCGGCCTTCAACGTTCTGAAGGAGCTCGTGACCCCCGAGGTCATCGGCACGGTTGCTGACAAGCAGGGCACCGTCCCCTCCGTCGAGTCCGCGATGGGCAAGTGGGCGGCCAATAAGCCCGAGGACAGTGCCGAGGCCGTGCGCGTTCTCCTCGAGAACGGCACCCCGCTCGTGACCACGTCGACGTGGAACCAGATCAACACGTCCTTCCAGCAGTACTCGCCTGAGGGCTTCCGTGGCACGAAGACCGCGCAGGATATCCTCACCGATCTGCAGAACTCCGCTGGCTGATCCCAGCTCCCCCTGAACGAGGCCGGGGTCCGCTCGGTTCCCCGGCCTCGTTTCGTGGGTTCCTTCCCGTTAACGCTAACGACAGCGTAAGTGCGTCTGTGGAACCCACTGACATTCGACGGAAAGGTGTGCATAGCTCATGAGCGTTGACACTGTACAACCCGGCCGCAAGACGCCTTCGGGCGCGGCGGACGCGGGGGAGGCGAAGGCCTCCAAGCGCGACAAATCGTCTGCGCGCGCTGAGGGTCGGCGGGGCGATGGCCTGCGCACCCTCGTCTATCTCTCGCCCGGAATGACGGGCTTCCTCCTCTTTATCGTCCTGCCGCTGATCGCGTCCCTCGTGATCTCCTGCTTCGACTGGTCCCTCTTCGGTGGAGGCCGCTTCGTCGGAGTAGAAAACTACCGGCGCATGCTCAGCGGTGAGGATCCCGCGTTCTGGACGGTCATGCGCAACACCGTCGTGTTCGCCGCATGCTACACGGCCCTGAACCTGGTGATCTCAATCGGCCTGAGCTACTGGCTCCAGCGCGTACCCGAATGGCTTAGCCGCGTCCTGCGCGTCATCTTCTTCATCCCGGTCGTTACCCCGATGGTCGGAAACGCCCTCATCTGGAGGCTCATGCTCTCTGACCAAGGCGTCGTCAACTCCGCGCTCGGCGTCTTGGGGATCGAGCACATTCCCTTCCTCAACCACCCTGCCTTGGCGATGGGATCGCTGCTGGTGATGAGCCTGTGGCAGGGCCTGGGCTACAACATCGTGGTCCTCACGGCTGGCCTCAACGGCCTGAATACCTCGGTTCTCGAGGCTGCGACGATCGACGGCTGCAACGGCGTCCAGCGTTTCTTCAAGGTGGTCTTCCCGATGATCTCCCCGACCGTCTTTTTCTGCACGGTCATGACGGTCATCGGTGCCTTCAAGGTGTTCGCTCAGCCCTACTTCCTGACGCTGGGTGGCCCCGGCGAGGCGACCAACACTATCGTGCTGTCGCTGTACCGCAACGGTTTCTCTTTCGACAAGCTCGGTTACGCCTCCGCGATGGCGTGGGTACTCTTCGTAATCGTTATGACGGTGACGGCCGTGCAGTTTGCCGGTCAGAAGAAGTGGGTGAACTACGATGCATAACAAGCGCATCTCCACGGTGATATCGGTTGTCCTGCTGGGGCTGATCGCCGTCGCGTTCCTCTTCCCCTTTGCGTGGATGGTCGCAACATCCTTGAAGCCCACGACTGAGGTCTTCAGCTTGAGTCTGTCGGGCAGCCGGATCGCGTGGGACAACTACCCCTCGGCTCTCAACTCGATTCCCTTCGGTCGCGTCGTCCTCAACTCGTTCATCGTCTCCCTGTGCGGTGCGGGCCTCGTGGTCGTCGTGTCGGTGCTGTCGGCCTACGCCTTCGCGCGCCTGCGTTTCAAGGGACGCGATCACCTGTTCATGGTGTTCCTGGGAACGCTCGTTCTGCCGCAGGAGGTCCTCGTGATCCCCCTGTACATCGGCATGCAGCGCATGGGCCTGGTGAACTCCTACTTCGCGCTCATCGTGCCCTTCGCCTTCGGTGCGTTCGGCGCGTTCCTGATCCGTCAGTTCCTCCTGTCCCTGCCCCTCGAGTTTGAGGAGGCGGCACGCATCGACGGGTGCAGTGACTGGCAGATTCTCACGAAGGTCCTGCTGCCCCTCCTGAAGGCGCCGATCACGGTCGTGGGCGTCTTTGCCTTCATCGACTACTGGTCATCCTTCCTGTGGCCCCTCATTGTGGTCAATGATTCGTCGCTGGCGACGATCCCGCTGGGCCTGCAGATGTTCTCGGGTGAGCGCGGCACCGACTGGGGCCCGCTGATGGCAGCGGTGACGATGACGACGATCCCGTCGATCCTGCTGGTCGTGTTCCTGCAGAAGCAGCTGGAAAAGGGCGTCACCCTGGGCGCCTTCGGAGGACGGTGACGAAGATGAGCGAAACGATGAACGATTCCGAGCGCTGGAGCTCGCTGGCTCGCCCGACCCCGCAGTGGTTCGAGGACGCCCCGCTGGGGATCTTCGTCCACTGGGGCCCCTACTCGGTCCCCGCGTGGGCCGAGGACCACGGCGAGCTGGGCGTCGAGGAGGACTGGGAGGCCTGGTTCACCCACAATTCCTACGCGGAGTGGTACTTCAACACGATTCGTATTCCGGGTTCCCCGGCCGCGCTGAGGCACAAGGACCTGTACGGCTCGGCCTCGTACGACGCGTTCCTGGATGCGTGGGGTCCTGATGCGTGGGATCCGGCCGAGTGGATGCGACTCTTTCATCGCGCCGGCGCCGGGTACGCGGTGCTGACGACGAAGCACCACGACGGCGTGACCCTGTGGGATGCCCCCGAGACGGGCGCGCGCAACACCGTGCGACGAGGCCCGTGTACCGACCTCGTGGCCGGCTTTACGAACGCCGCGCGCGACGAGGGGCTGCGAGTGGGCCTGTACTACTCGGGTGGCCTGGACTGGCACTATCGGCCCGCGCGTCCCATCCTCTCCGAGGACGACTGCAAGGATCTGTGCCGCCCAAAGGACGCCGACTACGCGCGCTACTGCTTCGTGCACGTGCGCGACCTCATTGACCGCTACCAGCCCGACGTCATCTGGAACGACATCGACTGGCCCGACGAGGGCAAAGACTTCGGCGAGCACGGGCTGG
>ERZ773079.1789-NODE-1789-length-12484-cov-20.268163_pt1 | contig 12484 bp, 8 predicted proteins | sample MGYA00511355_ERZ773079 | MGnify/ENA primary metagenome ERZ773079 (study PRJEB29015, sample SAMEA2737979) | human oral metagenome | biome: human oral; feature: human-associated habitat; material: dental | place: China | collected 2117 ... | reverse complement strand
CGGCGAGGGCTTCGGCGTAGTCGTCATGGTGGGTGCCGGCATCGAGGGCGTAAAGATGGTTCCGTCTGTGGTTAGGCTGGCCCTTTACCCCGATGTGCTTACCGAAGAAAGCATCGAAGTACCCATTTCTGCCGAAAGCTTGCCAGCCGACAAAGTGTTGCGCACCTTCCCTTCGAAAGTGAAAGTGCATTTCATCGTGGGCGTTAGCCGTGTGCGCTCCATCACAGCCGATGCTTTCAAGGTGGCTGCCAACTACGCCGAACTAGTGGAACACCCTGCCGACAAGTGCACATTGTATTTGCGAAAAGCGCCTCCGGGTGTGCGTAAGGTGCGCTTGGAAATCAATCAAGTGGACTATCTCATCGAACAAAAGTAGATAAATTCATGGATTTTCTGCACCCATCGCCCCATCTTCGCATCGCCCTAACGGGCGGCATCGGCAGCGGTAAATCGTTCGTTGCAAAGCGTTTGCGCGCTCGTGGCATAGAAGTTTTCGATTGCGATGCATCGGCCAAGCGCCTTTTGCGGACTTCGGAGCCGCTGATGGAGAGTTTGCGACAACTTGTGGGCGACCATCTATATGCCGACGGACGTTTGCAGAAACAGGTATTGGCAGCCTATCTGCTTGCCTCCGACGAGAACAAGCAACGCATTAACGCCCTTGTTCACCCAGCCGTTGCACGCGATTTCGAACAATCGGGCAACCAATGGCTCGAAAGTGCCATCTTCTTTGAAAGCGGTTTCGATGCAAGGGTGAAGGTAGACAGTGTGGTATGCGTTACTGCACCGCTTGAAGTGCGTGTACAACGAGTGATGCAACGCGATGCACTCGACCGCGCTAAAGCACTGGAATGGATAGAATGCCAATGGCCGCAGCAGCGCGTTAGGGCCATGAGCCACTTCGAAATAGTTAACGACGGCGATGAAATCTACTCCGCTCTTACCATCGATCGGGGCTATGTAAATCATCAATTTGGTAACCATACGTCTGTAAAGGTGGGCCGTTTTAATCAAGTCATCGGTAATGGTTTATTGTATGATGATACATTCGATGGTATTCAGTTCAACACGGGTAACGACAAAGTTCAACTTCAATTAGCCCATGGCTATGCGACGGCAGAGAATAATGAAAACCGTTTCTTGCCAGAACGGGATCAATATAATTATGCAGGCCTCAAAGGTACATTGAATAAGCATATTGATGTAGGTACGTTCTACTCTCGATACAGAAGAGATACATCCGGTCGTTATAATACATACGGTAATTTGTATGGTGTAAGCACAGATATGAATTTTAATAAGGTTTGGGTCGGTGGTGAATGGGCGAAAGCGGTTGGTACTGCACATAGCCATGCTTGGACTGCTGGTATCGGCTATGGTAATTACAATGCTGCAAAAAAAGGAACTTGGAATGTAAAGGCGCAATACTTTAGCTTTGATCAAAATTTAGCACCTTATGCGTCCAAATGGAAATTCCCATTTGATGCCAATAATTATCATTGGGATTATAATGCGACACCACCATCTGTTATGATTACATTCCGTGGTTTTAGAGGATGGATGGCCACTGTGGACTACGCATTGCAAGACAATGTGAGCCTCAATGCATACTATGGATTTAAGAATAGAACACATCGAATCGATGGTTCGCTTAATGAATACTTACCAAACTACTACCGCGTAGAGTTAAATTACCAATTCTAATCAAATAGATTGGCACAACTTAATAAAATGCAAAAAGATGGCGAAATAAGATGGCAAAATATATATTTCGTCATCTTTTTTGTTATATTTGCGGTTTTTCTACAGGTGTTGAGGTTATCTTTACAATCCTATGAAAATCCAATGAACTTTACACTAAAATATAAAATATTTATTATAATATGTTATACTTATGTTATATTCTGTATATAACGGTTATCACTTATAAGGGGTTAGGGAGATACTTGTTAGTAGGACCGAATTGCAGATGTGTATGGTTCTTTTTTTGAGAGAGGTATAGTTATGAAAAAACAATTTGCCGCTATCTTTGCAGCAACAGCTGTGTTGGGTGTAACAACTGCGTTCGCAGCGAACCCATTTTCCGATGTAACCCCTGATTCTTGGGCATATCAAGCCGTGTCTCAATTGGCTAGCACGGGCATCATTACTGGTTATCCAGATGGTACTTTCAGAGGCGAAAATGGCATTACTCGTTTCCAAGTAGCACAAATGGTGGCGAAAGCGCTTGCTAATCAAGATCGTGCAAATGCGGAACAACAAGCCTTGATTAACCGTTTGGCTGACGAATTCTCTAACGAATTGAATAACTTGGGTGTTCGTGTGGCTCGTTTAGAGGACCGCGTGGGTAATGTGAAAGTAACTGGCGATATGCGTCTTCGTTATCTTGGTTCCCAAAAGAAAGATGGTAACTATGTAAACGCTGAGGGTGATTACAGCAAAGGTTCTCAATTCGACGCGCGTGCTCGCATTCAATTCAATGCGAGGGTGAATGACCGCACAGATGCTGTCGTTCGTGTAACATCTGGGGACTTTGAATTTGGCGATGCAACTAATGGTGGCAATGCAACGGCTACTATTGACCGCGCTTATGTAAATCACAAATTTGGTGAACGCGTGTCTGTGAAAGCTGGTCGCTTCGACCAAATGCTCGGCAACGGTTTGATTTACGATGACACATTCGATGGCGTTCAATTTAATGCAGGCAACGACAAAGTTCAATTCCAAGCAGCCTACGGCTATGCTGTGGCAGGCGTTTTTGACGGTTTAACTAAGAAATCCAACAAAACTTTCACCTATGCAGGAGTTAAAGGTCAACTTAATAAACATATGAACCTTGGTGGCTTCTATGCGCGTAGAAATGCACACAAATCCGGCAGTGGTGATCTCAAAAACATGTATGGCTTCAGTACAGATCTAAACTTTGATAAAGTTTGGATTGGTGGCGAATGGGTGAAAGCTGCTGGCGTTTCTCACGGTTCTGCATGGACTGCTGGTCTTGGATATGGCGACTACGACCAAGCAAAACGCGGTTCTTGGGACGTAAAAGCACAATACTTCAACTTCGGCCAAAACTTAGGCGCTGCATCCTCTACATGGGACATTGCATACGATACAACTAATACCGCATGGATGGCTACACCAGCGGGTACAATTAGTGCAAGGAACTACCAAGGCTTCAAAGGCTGGTTATTAACTGCTGATTACGCATTACAAAAGAACGTGGGCTTAACAGCATACTACGGATTTAATAACAAAACAAACAAGGCTACTGGCGATAACGAAAAACTTTCCAACTACTACCGTGTAGACCTTAACTACCAATTCTAATCTGATTATTGGTATCGTTCATAACTAAAACAATCCCCTTGATGAGTATCTAGGTACTCTTATCAAGGGGATTTTAAATTAGAACACACCTGTAGTAATTAGTAAGACGAGCCTGATATAGTGTCTCTAGAAATAGAACAGGCGTGTTCTAATTTGTAAGATAGCTTGATATGGTCTCTCCAGAAATAGAACAGGCCTGTTCTAATTTTTAGGAGAGGTATTAAAGGGCTTCGTCAATACTACAGGCCTGTACTAATTTTAAAAAGGTATGTTAAGGGAATCAACAGATACTACAGGCCTGTACTAATTTTCAGATGAGATATTAATAGGTCGAGGTATTATCTCTAGAATTAATATACCCTCTCGTGATATATTACAGATAAGTAGTATTTTTACGTTCATATGTATAAGGAGATACTCTATGTTTCGCTTTCAAAGTGAGTTACTATTGCGTTTACAGAAACAATTTCTATCTGAACATGAGGCTGAATTCAAATCTATTGAGGATTTGATAGAAACATTTATGACTCGATATAATCGTGGTGATTTTAATGATACGATAGAAATGAAACTACGTGATTTATACGAGGCTGCTGAAGAGGCTGATACGACTGAGGAATCAAAGAAATTCTACAATCAGATTCTTGCGTTATGTCCTGACGAAGTAGATGCTAAACGGGAGCTTATAGCTTTTGAGTCGCATCCAAGCTTTCAACTTCATCAGCTACAACAGCTAATAGAATCGTTGAAAAAACCTAAGAAAATGGATTGGCATATAATAGAGGCACGTCCTTATATGCGCTGCCTCATCGATATGGGGATGATATATTTAGAATACAATATGTATAATGATGCGATTGCATGCTTTACGCCTGTCTTTCACGGGGACAAGCAAGACCATTCAGGATTCCTTGTGTACATGATGGTTGCTTGTTGTGGCGCTGCCAATTGGGATCGTGGTCGCAAGGTGTATGAACGTTATCTTGCATGTTGTGATGATATACAAAATGCATTTAATCAGGCTCCGGATATCATGTTACCGATGCATATGCTGTATATTTTATTGGCTTTACAGTGTGGTGAAAGCAAGGTTGCTCATGATGTATTAGCAGATCTTGTTGATGAATATGAAGATATTGAGTGGTTATTACAAGATGCAACACGGTGGAACGATTTTGTAGAAGACCATTTAGAGGCTATTATGTATATGGTAGACCAAGTGAGCGACATAGATTCTGACCCACGAGAATTAATAAGTTTATATACTGCTATCTCATTTTTACCAACCCAATTGGTGGATTTTGAAAGTCCATTATGGCAGACTCTATATGATGCGTATGAACGCGTTACCGGTCGAACTGTTATAAATCGGTACTCTAATGATAGTTATATAGGAAAACGCGAGTCCGCTCATATGAGCCCCGTAGAGGTTGCTAAAGGCGGAGCCTTGCGTGGAAATCCGGTATATGACAATATACGGTTCGGTGCACAGATTACACTTTCACAAGCCGGCCTATACACAGTAGATGATTTTAAAACAATTACTAAACAAGAAGTATTGAGGCTACCGGGCATTGGTAAAAAAACGGTGGAACAACTAGAGCATAATGGTGTTATATTTAAAGCCTAAGATTAAATGTATCGAGGCATATCATAAAAACGCAATCTCAGAAAATGTGGTATAATAAGTTGTTAAATAGTATACAATCATTATTGAGGAGGCCTCATGTTTCAACGTATATGCGCAGTGGCTATGTTTATAGCAGCGCTGTTTATATCTATTATACCTAATGCTGATGCTCGGCAAGATACTTATGCTTTCACCTATAATGGCAATAACTGGTATGTGGACCGTGATTCGATTGACCGCAGCAAACCGGATGGGCTGTTACATTTCACGGTGTATACCATGATTGGCTTGCGTTATGATGTGGCCAGTGGCAGTGAGTATTATAATGCTGATGTATATTATTATGATCAAAAATTATCTACTGAAGGTGGTCAGTTATTATATCGCAATCCAGGGATTTTGGCGTCGGCTCGTGTGGCACGTCAACAACCGAATGCGCCTAAACAAGCACCAAAACCAGTGGTGGCACAGCAAACAGCGGCACAATCGATGGCGACTCAAACAGCAGCGCCAACGGCACCGCAACCAACTATCGTTAAGGCTTTGTCGATGCCAGTTCAAACACCTGTACCTGCCAATGGTCCTGTGAAAGTAAACACTCAAATTCCAATTGTGTTACCAACGGGCCCTGTAAAAAAGGTGGCAGCTAAAACGGTGATGACACTTCATAAAGCACCTCAACAAACAACAGGTTCTACATCTGAATCTGATGAAACAGGGGTCAATCGAACTCATAAATAATTTAAAACTGCAATTTAGTCCTACATACTGAGAATGTATTAGTTCCAGTATATACGACTAGGTTGCAGTTTTATTTTGTCAAAACGACGACGCAGGCCGTAGCAAATGGAACAATTTTTAAGGTGCGCCTCGATGAAGTGGTACGTAGGTAACATTCATCTAAATTGGGGTACTTTTCTGAAATCGGTCTGTAATAATTCACAAATACATATGTAACAACGTTAATTCCGCTGTAAATCTATACATTTATGGCGGAATTTCTTGTTTGTCTAAATACTCATTTGGGTGTATATTCCAAGTAAGCCTAGGCAGAAAGGATCAAATATGAACGTGAAACATGTGGTATGTCCCCAAAAGGTATTACAAGCGGTGACAGATCTTAGTTTAGTGCGCGTCTGCCAAGAGCGCCGTGTATCGGTGCTCAGTACGGAACGAGCCGTGTGGCCTATCGAGGAACTGACCATCGATTCGGCACAAGTCGAGCTATGCCGGCGCTATCGACCACTCATCATGAGCTATGCGAACCGCTCGAGTACGGCTATGCTAACCGATGACGTGGAATCATTTTTGTGGATTATCTTTATCGAATCCATCTATAGCTTTCACACATCAGGTAAGGTACCTTTTTCTGGTTATGTGAAAGCCGCCATTCGCTATGGGTATTTCAACTTTTACAAACAATCGACGCGGCAATGGCGCCATGAGTTAACTTTGCCCCTATGTACTGGCGACGATGTATCAGAACTCGCCATGGATCAGTTCCCCGATGATGTAGATATCGAACACGACATTATCGGAATGGTGACAGAAGACGAATTGCGCAATCGTCTGTGGGCCGCTTTCAGAAAATTGCCACGGCAGCAACAACAGCTATTGTATGCCCTCTATCGTGATGGCAAGACCTGTGTCGATATAGGCAGTGAAACATGCCAGTCTCGTCAAGCCGTACAACAGCGCCATCAAAAGGCTATCGACCAGTTACGATACTATATGATGGTAGCGGATAATAAAGAATTCGATATCCAGGATATGCAGAACATGTATAGTTATAAGTAAAATTGCTGATCTAATATAAATTTTTGATTTATATATTTACAGTTTGTAATTATAGGTATACAATTAACTCATAAGTGCTGCTAAAGCATCTTTATATAACATGTGTTATGAATCAATTTTTACAAGAGGAATTCCTTGCTATTATTACTCCTTTAACAAAAGAAGAGGTCATGATGATGCACAATACAACGTATCAAAATGTAAGTAATAACGAATCTATTTCTTGTAACCCTAATGCTGTATATGGCGATGTGGATCACCATATATGTTGCTTAATCCCTACCTATATTGATGGTGGTGATTGTACCGTCTGTTATTATGTAGATGGTCGGTGTGAAATCATCCATAAACCACTGAAAATGGTATTGCGAGAAGTAGCGCACCACGAAGGGGTGCTAGCAAACGGCATACAATCGTCGAGGCGGTCAAAGCCGATGTATACGGATCCAAGGACATTGGGGCCGAACATGACATTTGCGAGCCTAAAATCGCGGAAACCAATTGGGCGTGATGTGGTGTATGGTTTATTCAATGTAATCATTCCATTCCAATACCATATTGAGCCAGGACCAGAACCGCATACGACCTATATCATCTTAGGAGATTTTGATCCTATACTCGTATTCCATTCCCCTGACCACGTGCAACGCAAATTACGCGATGCTTTATTAGAACACCTCGATTATACGAGACGGATACTCGCTAAAATGAGTACCTGTGGCAACCCGTACGTGGTGGCCGAAATGTATGGTGCATCAAGAACGATATCTCGCGTGTAATACTATTTTGAGAGTAATACCTATGGTGTAAACTAACAAATCGATAATCTTAATAACAAAATAGTGCATTGGGTAAAGAAACCAATAAGGGCGATGCTCGTGCTGCGGCATTAGCTGCATTACACCCCATGCAATTTGATTTTAATAATCGAGTACAAGTGATGGGCGGTTATGGTCATTACAAAAATTAAATAATAAATGATAGTTAAATATTCTATAGTATGGAAATCATAAGTGAATCCGTTATAGAATAAATTTAGTATGTAAGCGGATAGTTATCCTTTGTGATGTACTATCCGCTTTTTATTTTGTTTAACATTCTTGTAAAATTTGTATGCTATTAAGGAATAAAATTCTATAGTGAATTTTGTATTGTTAGGAGATATTACAGATTATTATTAAAAAATAAGTATAAGGAAGATCTAAAAAATCGGAACTTAATATTAAATTCATGATTTTACAAATCAAATCAAAGTAGTATAATAAAATATGAAGATAAAATGAATTTTTTGGTATATAATTCATTTTGCGTATAATTTGTGAAATGGAGATTGGTAAAATGAACAGACGGAAACGTTTATTAGCTTTATTAATTAACGGTGTGTTATTATCTAGCTTGTGTATGGTAGCTAGTGCTGCAGACACTACACCAGGTTCAGGAAATGGTGTTGCTTATGGTACAGGCAGTAAGGCACCAGAAGTACAAAATGTGGCTATCGGTAACAGAGCCCTTATTGAATACAGCAATGGTACTAATCGTCCTGCAACAGGAGATATAGCCATTGGCTCTGGTGCACATACGAATAACTATGTTAACCAAGGTGGCGGCATCGCAATTGGTGAAGGCTCATTTTCAGAAAACATGGCGGGCAATCAAGAGGCTAATTTTAACTTTAAACAAACTACATTTCAGGGATCTGGTTTCTTAGGCTTGAAAGCACCCTTTGTCCCCGCAGATCCAACTAAAGTACCAACTGGTGTAGCTATTGGTCAACATACATACGCTCGTTCAGGTAGTACTATGATTGGTACCCATAACTATAAGGGCAAGATTGGTGATACTGAGGTAGATACGAATAATGTAAATAGCATGCGTGAACATGGCATAAGCGTTAATGCTACGACCGTAGGCGTAAATAGCTTTAATGGCTCTGCTTTTGGTACTGTTACAGGTGCTTATAATGCGATTACAACTAGCTATAATGGTGGTAATCCATTTACCAATTCTGATGCAGCTAAAAACTTTGGTGCTACCATTACGGGCGCTCTTAATACGATTGAATCTAATACAGCAATTAGCGATTACTCTGGTGTAGCGAATAATGTAGTAGGCCTTGCAAACCGAACTTTCAATAGCAATGGTTCTATTATCATGGGCGCAGGTAATGAAATTACAAATTCCATAACCGATATTTCCGTTCCAACTTCTGGTGGCAGCTCACCTAATGCATTAGCGTCTACATTGCGTACAGCAGTTAAAAATTCTAAGGGAGGTGGCGCTACGATGGCCATCGGTGGTGGCAATAAGGCGGACTACACATTGCGTACATCCATGGTCGGTATCAATAACACTGTAACAGGTGCTGATGGTGCTGAAAGTGCAGACAACCTCGTTATGGGCGTAGGTAATACTGGGTCTAACGTACAACATTTAACTGCAATTGGTTCTAAGAACACTGTATCCGGCGCAACTAACACCCTTGTTTTCGGTGATAACCGTACCATAACAGGTGCTAATCATACTGTGATTTTGGGGTCTAGTGATAATGGTACAACAACGACTGTAAATGATGCAGTCGCTGTAGGTCATAACACAGAAGTATCCGCAGTAGGCGGTGCTGCTATCGGTAGCAATTCCAAAGCAACAGTAGCAGCTGGTGCAGTTGGTTATGATATCCTTACTAATGCGCCATCTACTGATGGATCCTCTACATGGAAATCCACAGCGTCCGCTGTATCCGTTGGTGATGTAGGAAATAATGTAACACGTCAAATTACATCCGTTGCAGCTGGTACAAACGATACAGATGCGGTCAACGTAGCACAACTTAAATTGTTGCGTAACAATGTCAGTGGTGACATCACTAATATTCAAAACAACATTACCAACATCAATGGTAATATGACTCGTTTGGATAAACGCATCAATCGAGGCGTAGCTGGTTCTGCTGCCTTGGCGGCATTACATCCGCTCGACTTTGACCCTGATGCCAAATGGGACTTTGCGGCTGGCTATGGTCATTACCACAATGGCAATGCGGCTGCACTCGGCGCGTTCTATCGTCCTAATGAGGACGTGCAATTGAGCGTAGGTTCTACTGTTGGTAATGGGGAAACCGTTGTGAATGCAGGTCTTTCTGTGAAAGTCGGCGCTCATAGCAATGTATCCCGTTCTCGCGTAGCCATAGGCAAAGAAGTGTTAGAACTTAAGAAAACCGTAGCTCTTCAAAATGCACAAATCCAAAAATTGACAACCCTTTTAAATGGTGTAGCTGGTACCAATATGAAAGCTGACCGCACTACACTATTCCCAGATGTGCCAAGCAATCACTGGGCTTACGAAGCCGTTAGCGATTTATCTCGTCGTGGCTTAGTAGAAGGATACCCAGATGGTACATTCGGTGGTGACCGTATGATGACTCGTTATGAATTTGCACAAATCGTATACCGTGCTATTCAAAATGGTGCACAAGTAAATGAACAACTGGTAACAGAATTTAGTCCTGAAATGGCTTTATTCCGCGTAGATACAGTAGCAAAGAATCATCAGGGACAGGCAATTATTGAACGTGTTCGGGTTAATAAAAATAATATATAGTATCTGTTTTGTGTTTTTATATGTCAGGCTTATAGGAGAAAAAGTGTAGGTGAAACATCAATTAACCCTTGTAATTACAAGCTAAAATGGGATTTCCCATTCATACAATACAAACCGATAATAGTCGTGAATTTATAAACTATGGAGCGTTTTCTAAAAGCACATAGTCGATATGCTAATTAGATATAATAATATTGCACAGAAAGTTTTAAATTTTAAATCACCGAACCAAGTTATAACATTGTACTTTATGAATCAAGAGGTATAAGTATTTGTCACAAATGTTTGATTACTTTAGATTATGAATTAATGAGTATCAATATTGTAATTGACATAAAAGATAAATATATAATATAATAAGATATCATAATATATTTGGTAATCAAACAAATATGTAAAAATCTGAATAATTATAGATTATTTTAAATTAGAAATAGAGGATTACCCTTATTGTTTCCTCATTTTTGTGGTTTATCTATAAAAAGGATAGATTTTTTGATTTAAGAATAGTTGTAAATATACTATACTGTTCTAGAATGTACTAAAAGTAAATAGTTTTTAGTTATGTTGTTATCTTGTTATTTGGTTCGCATGAACTAATAAATATTTTAATAGTTTATTGTTGATTAATTTATGTTTTGTGTTTTATTTTGGAAAGGTATGTTTTAGTATGTTGAAACTTCAAAAAAAATCAATGATTATGTTAATGACCATGGTTTCTTTAACAGGTTCTGTATTCGCCGCAGGTGTTAATAATACTGTAGATTCTGCAGCTGCAGCACAAGGGGCAGAATCTTTCGGTAGAGATAATACCATTTCAAGTACTGCTACGAGTGCTTTTGCTACAGGCTATAAGAATACAGTAGAAGGTCAAAATGGATTTGCTGTTGGTACAAATAACTTGGCGCAAGGAGTGAACAGTTTTGTTGGTGGTGAAGGTGCCAAAGCAAGGGGGAGAAATTCTTTAGCATTTGGTGCTACTGCAGAAGCTATTACTGAAAATACATTTGCAATTGGGTCGCAAGCTAGAACTAATGGTAAAAATACTATTGCGATTGGTAACGGATCATATGCTGAGGCTGAAGGGGCAGTGGCCCAAGGCAGTAGCACTCAGGTAAACATCAAGGATGGTGTTGCTATTGGTTCTAATTCTAAAGCAATGACTGGGGCGGTGACTACAACTAAAATCAATTCTGAGACATCTAATGGAATTAAATTTACCAATCATGACTTTGCGGGTAGTACGCCAAATTCTATAGTATCCTTTGGCAATGCAAGTTTTACACGGCAACTTCAAAATGTCGGTGCTGGTAGAGTATCTGAAACATCTACAGATGCTATTAATGGATCTCAATTACATGATGTTGCACTTGAAGCACAAAAACATACTACTATTAAACCTGGCGATAATATTACAATTGCCGAAGGAACAAATGGGAATGGTGGTAAAGAGTATACTATAGGTTTAAGTCCTGATTTTATTAATCAAATTAATAACTTAAGCAGTGATAGTAGTAGTTTACGTAATATTATTGACGCTAATCAAAAAGAAGCGCACAAAGGTATTGCAGGAAGTGCTGCACTTGCAGGTTTACATCCGTTAGATTTTGATCCAGACCATAAATTAGATGTTATGGCCGGATATGGACATTATCATAATGCTAATGCTGTTGCTATTGGTGTTGCATATCGTCCGAATGAAGACTTAATGATTACTGTTGGTTCTACCGTTAATGGTGACGATGATACTGTTTTTAATGCTGGTATCTCTTATAAAGTGGGAGCTAAGTCTACAGTATCCCGTTCTAGAATGGCAATGGCCCGTGATTTAGCTGATGCTAAACGTCAAATTGCTGAACTACAAGCTGACAATGAAAAAATTAAATCTATTTTAAATTCTGTATTAGGACTTGAGGATACTCAATTATCTAAGGTGAATCATTAATTTGTGGAACTTTAAAAAGTTTCTATTAAATATTGATTCTTAGTTAAATATTGGGGCGTTCACCCTACGAGTCTTCTTTGGCACCAATCATATGTATGGTTGGTGCCATTCTTTTTGCTCAAAAGTAGAATACGTACTCTAAATCTACCAAAGTGGCGAAGTCCATAGCTTATCCGTTTTAATTC
>ERZ773079.1787-NODE-1787-length-12494-cov-8.012541_pt1 | contig 12494 bp, 4 predicted proteins | sample MGYA00511355_ERZ773079 | MGnify/ENA primary metagenome ERZ773079 (study PRJEB29015, sample SAMEA2737979) | human oral metagenome | biome: human oral; feature: human-associated habitat; material: dental | place: China | collected 2117 ... | reverse complement strand
CCGACCGTCTGCGTTCTTTCCCGCATGAGTTCTCCGGCGGTATGCGCCAGCGCATTATGATCGCAATGGCTATTGCGAATGACCCGCGTGTTCTGATTGCGGATGAGCCCACCACTGCGCTGGATGTGACCATTCAGGCGCAGGTGCTTGAGGTGATGGATAAGGCGCAGGATGAAACGGGCGCGGCAACTATTATGATTACCCACGACCTGGGTGTCGTTGCCGGTATGGCGGACGATATTCTGGTGATGTACGCGGGTAAACCGGTGGAAATCGCGAAGGCCGAGGACCTGTATAAGTACCCCAGTCACCCGTACACCATTGGCCTGCTGGGTGCGGTTCCGCGCGTGGACCGTTCACAGAAGATGTCGCTGGTGCCGATTGAGGGCACGCCGCCGAACCTGATTAACCCGGTGGAGCATTGTTCGTTCCGCGAACGCTGCCCTGTGGCTAAGAGCGGTGGCCAGTGCTGTAAGGATGAGGCTGGCGAGCCCGAGCTGATGCCGCTTGACGGCGCGGGTGAGGGGCACCTGTCATCGTGCAGCATATCCCAGGATCTGATCAGTAAGACGGCTGATGAGCTGTACTCGATCCCTGAAACCCCCGTATCGAAGTTTGACGGTATTCCGCGTGAAGAGCGTGCTCCGGTGCTTGAGGTGCGCAACGTGAAGAAACACTTCCCGCTCATGAAGGGCTCACTTATTAAGAAACGTGTGGGCACCGTGAAAGCGGTTAACGGCGTTACCTTCGATATCCGTGAAGGCGAGTGCTTCTCTATTGTGGGCGAGTCGGGGTGCGGTAAGACTACCACCCTGCTGGAAATCATGGAGTTCAGCAAGAACACTGACGGCGAGATCCTGATTAATGGCACCTCCACGAAGGATAGTAAGTCGGCTAATGAGATCCTGAAACTGCGTAAGAACCAGCAGATGGTGTTCCAGGATCCCACCGGAGCACTGGATCCGCGTTTTACGGTGTACGAGGTGCTCGCTGAGCCCCTTGAAAACCAGGGGATGAAACGTGCGGATATTAAGAAACGCGTGATTGAGCTGATGCGGATTGTGGGTCTGCAACCGGATCATGTGAACCGCTTCCCGAACCAGTTCTCTGGCGGTCAGCGTCAGCGTATCGGTATTGCCCGTGCGCTGGCGGTGAACCCCAAACTGGTGGTATTGGACGAGCCTGTTTCGGCGCTGGACGTCTCAGTGCAGGCGGGTGTTATTAACCTGCTGGAGAAGCTCCGTGCCGAGCTGGGGCTCAGCTACCTGATGGTGGCCCACGACCTTGCGGTGATCCGCCACGCCTCTGACCGTGTTGCGGTCATGTACCTGGGGCGCATTGTTGAGATTGGTAGCGTGGATGAGGTGTTCGATAACCCGGTTCACCCGTATACCAAGGCTTTGCTGTCAGCTATCCCCGTGCCAGACCCAGAGGTTGAGGCGAAACGTGAGCGCACCATGCTGGAAGGCGATCTGCCGACTCCGGTGAACGCGCCGGTGGGCTGTGGATTCTCTAGCCGTTGCCCTGTCTTCAAGCTGTTGCCTGAGGATAAGCAGAAGGTGTGCCTTGAGAAACTGCCTGAGCTTGAGCCTATCGAAGGTCAGGACCACGCATATGCTTGCTACTTCCCCGAGGGCGTTTCTCAGGTATCCCCTGAGGACGTTGTTCAGGCGGCGTAGCTTTAGAGTCGGCTTTGTCGTAAGCCGCATGTGAGCTGAGGGGCGGCCACCAGATGGTGACCGCCCTTCGGTGCGTTTTCAGCATGGGATAGGGAAGAGATGCCAGAAATGACGGTACTGTGACGCTGAATGAGTGTTCTTTGGGCCGCTGAGGACACTAAGAAGCAGCAATAATTACGTCATAAATACTGATAACACAGGAATCTTGTGAATATATATGCGAAATGTATATTTTTTTATCTATTAAGAGGCAATCCGTGTTCCCTCAGGGCAAAATTGTGGTGTAAGATACTAGACTAAGACCAGGTACTGTAGTTCAGCACACAGAACGTGCACCTGGTTGATTCATCAGGCACTTGATGGTACGAGTGCATTAGTGAAAGTTGGGCGATAGCTATGGAGAAGCAGTATATCTTCAACCGCCGCACCCTGTTGAGCGGTGCTGTAGCAGTCACTACTATTGGCTTGCTGGCAGCCTGCGGTGGAGGTTCAAAGAAAGAAGATAAGGTTAAAGCACCCGGTAAGGGGGCTAAAGCCGAGGAACTGTATAACATCAATTCGCATCCGGTGTCCGACTTGAAACAGGGCGGAGAGCTCCGTATTCCGGTGACCGCTATTGGGCCAGATTTCAATATATGGAGTCAAGGCGGTAACAGCTACTCTACCGCCAGGGTACTTAGCACCATGCGTACGGCTCGCCTTTATAAGGTCGCTGCTGATGGTGCGTATACACTTGATAAGGACTATTGTGAGAAGTTCGAGGTTGGCAAGAAAGGCAACAAAGTAGCTGTTGCTATTAAGATGAACCCAAAGGCCAAATTTAATGATGGTACCCCCATCGATATTAAGGCCTTGCGTGCCACCTGGAAGATCCACCAGGAACCCGGTGGTAAATACAATATCGTAACTTCGGGGCCTTACCCTCACATTGAAAGCATTGAGCCTGAGGGCAAGGATGGTGTCATCCAGGTTGTCTTCAAGAATCCCTACTACCCGATTGAAGATCTTTTTGCTTACATCGCACATCCTGCGTTAGAAGATCCGGAGGTCTTTAATAAAGGATTTGTTGATAAGCCACGCCCAGAGTACAGCTCGGGCCCGTTCACTGTAAAAGAAGATGGATGGAATTCCTCATCTAAAACTTTCACTGTGGTAGCAAACGAGAAATGGTGGGGTGAGAAGCCCCTTCTAGACCGTATTATTTTCCGTGCGCTTGAGGCAGGCGCTTCTCGCGCGGCATTTAAGAACGGTGAAATCGATGCCGTTGTTGCCTCTACTCCTACCGCATATGCTGAACTTAAGGATACTAATGGGGCGCAGATTCGTCGCGGACAGCGTTTGTTCTCTGGTGGTCTGAATCTGAATCCAAACCATATTAAGGATGCGAAGGTCCGTAAAGCAATTTTCGTTGGCACTGACCGGCAGGCTCTGGCAAATGTTAACTTCCAGGGGCTTCCTTACGAAGAAGATGTTCCCGGTTCAATGGTTCTTATGCCGTTCTCTCCATTGTATGAGGATAACTTCCCGAAACCTGAAGGCGGCGATCGTAAGGCTGCTGCCCAGAAGATCCTGGAGGAGGCTGGGTATACCAAAGGATCTGACGGTTTCTACGAAAAGGACGGTAAGAAGCTTGAGTACCGTGTAACTGTTTTCAGTGATGACCCCACCAGTAAAAATGTTGGGCAGAACTTCGTCGAAATCATGAAGAACATCGGACTGCACATTGAGCTGAACCCTGAGGCTGGTCTCAACTTCAACAAGGTGATTAGCAACAAGGAATATGATATTACGTTCTCGGGCTATGGCGTGGGTGCAGAACCTACGACGGGAACCCAACAGTTCTACTATTCCAAGGATAACAATGGTGTAGGTACCCCCGAGATTGATAAGCTGATCGAAAAAATTCTAGTTGAGCCTGACCCTCAGAAGCGTGCCCAAAAGTGTAATGAGGTTGAGAAGAAGCATATGAGTGAAGTGTGCACTCTGGGTACTGTGTATAACGGACCTCTGTACACAATGTGTAAGGAAAAGATAGCAAATTACGGCACTTTCCTTTATGACGAAAGCAACATCGACTGGGCAAAGGTTGGCTGGCTGAAGTAAACATCTAATAGCCCTATCTTATAGAGGGTGTGGTTTCCCGTTTTCTGGGAATATCACACCCTCTTGTGGTGTCTTGAACGTGTACTTTCTGCAGAAGTGTGTGCGGGAAGAAGGCGGTTCTTCGGTTGCCCGGAGGGCAGAAAAGCCAAAATATGCATACAATGAATATTGTAAATAAAGGAATATTACGTATAAATATTCATATATACTGTTAAATATCCCACAAAATCTGCTTTTTCTGCCACAACCATAAAATGCGGGTGTAAGGTACTGAGATATAACCTGAACTTATAGCTTAACTTTGGATAAGTCCAAACCCGTAAAGCATATAAGCCGGGTGACGCACCGGAGCACTTGGTGCAGCAAATGAACTTGTAGACGTGAGGCAATAGCTATGCAGAAGCAGTACATCTTCAACCGCCGCACCTTGCTGGGCGCTGCAGCCGCAACGACTACCGTGGGCCTGTTAGCTGCCTGCGGCGGCTCGAAGAAAGAGGATAAGGTTAAAGCGCCCGGTAAAGACGCTAAGTCTGAGGAACTGTACAATATCAATTCGCATCCGGTGTCTGACTTGAAGCAGGGCGGTGAGGTGCGTATCCCCCTGGGATCCCTTGGGCCGGATTTCAATACCTATTCAACAAGCGGAGATTCCTACGACACGCAGATTGTGATGAGCTCAATCCGTGCAGCGGGACTGTGGAATATTACGCACCTAGGAAAATACGAGCTGAATAAGGATTTTGCCCTCTCCTTCAAACCTGTAGAAGAGGGTGGTAAAGACGTCGTTTACATTGAGCTGAATCCCAAGGCAAAGTTCAACGATGGCACCCCTATCGATTACAAAGCGTTGCAGTCCACCTGGAAGATACGCAAGAGTTCCGACGGTGACTACAATATCATCAGCTCAGGTATCTATGAGTATATTGAGAGCGTCGAAAACAACGGGGGTAACTTTAAGGTAAAGGTCACTATGGCCAAACCATACTACCCGTTAAACGAGATGTTCGATGCGATTTTCCACCCCGGCATGGAAGACCCGAAAGTTTTCAATGACGGGTTTGTGAATAACCCGCACCCTGAATTTGGGTGTGGTCCGTTTAAGCTGGCTGATAAAGGCTGGAACTCTACCGAGAACACCTTCACTATGGTGCCGAATGAGAAATGGTGGGGCGAGAAGCCCGTGCTTGACCGGGTGATCTTCCGGGGCTTGGAGGAAAGCGCGAAGGTTGCTGCCTTTAAGAACGGGGAAGTAGACGCGGTTGAGTCACGCACCTCCACATCATATGCCGAACTGAAAAATACTGCGAATGCTGAGTTGCGCAAAGGTCAGCTGCTGTATGCGGGTGGTCTGAATTTGAACCCCAAGCGGATTGAAGATGCAAAAGTGCGGAAAGCAATTTTCCTGGGTATTGATCGGAAGGCTCTTAGTAATATTGCCTTTCAGAATTTGCCGTACGAGGAAGACCCATCCGGCTCAATGTTGCACCTACCGTTCGAGGAGTATTACGAAGATAATTTCCCGAAGGCAGATGGGGATGCAAAATCTGCTGCCCAAAAGCTCTTAGAAGAAGCCGGATACACGAAGGACGGCGAGTACTACGCTAAGGGCGGTAAGCAACTGCGGTATAAAATCACAGTGTTTGGCGATGACCCCAGTAAGAGCAGCATGGCGCGTAGTTTCGCTCAGGCGATGAAGGAGATCGGCATTAACTTTGAGGTCGAAACTCGCGGTTCTGCGGAGTATTCGAAAGTTACCGGCTCTAAAGAGTACGACATTATAGTGTCGGGCTTTAGCCTCAGCGGTGCGGATGGCACTGCTGCCACCAAGCAGTTCTACTACTCTAAAGAGAACGACGGTGTGGGCAATGCCGAGATCGACGCAATGATCGAAAAGATGGCGGTCATTAAAGACGACGCGGAGCGGAACAAGATGTGCAACCAGATTGAGAAGAAGCACATGGCTGAGGTCTCGACTCTCATCACGGTATTTAACGGCCCCGACCTGATGATGTGCAAGAAAGAACTGGCGAACTACGGACCGACTCTTTTCAAGCCCATTGAATGGGAAAAAGTGGGTTGGCTTAAATAAATAAGTCGCGTATTGCGACCCTTGTAGGGGCGGGCTCTTCGTTCATAGAAGTGGTCCGCTCCTATAAGTTTGACCCTAGCAGCCACTGAGACATGGTCCGTCGGCTGGGAGATGGTTTTATACCAAAATCATTGGTGTGCGTCGCTCTTGTCGGTCTCCGGTAGGGAAGGGATCTCACAATGCTGTGTGAACAAGCGGTGTGCAAGCCGCAAAGTATATTGATATGCCCTTTACTTTAAACTTAAAGTGAACATCAAGAATAAAGTTCCTTAAATGAATCAAAACATAGTAAAGCGCATTTTATGCCCTTAAAATATGCATGGTTGTGTGAATAAATCGGCAGCCTGAGTGCGCCACAGGTCACTTTACGGCTAAAATTGCCGCTATAATTAACTCCAAGAACTCTACTTCTTTGGGGCACCCCGCCCCACATCAGGCTATCTGTGTCCTCAACGATGACAGGCTGAATGTAGCTAGCAGATGCCTTGCCCTACTTCGAACGCTAGGAGATTCGATGACGAACATGTCAATCAATCGGCGCACCCTGCTCACTGGCGCGGTTGCACTGGGGACCGTCGGTTTGCTTGCCGCATGCGGTGGTAATAAAAAGAACGAGACTAACTCTGCGCTTGGTGCTGGGGACGATATCTCAAAGGCCGTATCGTTTAACCCCAAAGACCGTTCGGAACTCAAAGAAGGCGGCGAGCTGCGTCTTGCTTTCGACGAAATCCCTAAAAATTTTAACCCCTTCAACACCAACGGCTATACTTCAGGCGCCATCGTTATCCAGGCCGCTATGAACTCAGCGTACGCTGGCGGGTACAAGTATGACTATACGGGTAAGCCCAGCTTAAACACTGATTACATTACGGAGTACAAGGCCGAGACTAAGAACGGCGTTCAAACCGTTACTTTCAAGATTAACCCCAAGGCAAAGTTCAACGATGGCACCCCCATTGACATTGAATCGGTACGTGCAGCCCACAAGATCTTTACAGCGCCTGCTGGCGAATACCAGGTAACCGACGCTCCCATGTGGAAGCAGGTAAAGAGCGTTGAAGAGAACGGTGACAAGTTCTCGGTCAAGGTCACTATGGAAAAGCCCTACTATCCTATTGACGGGGGATTCGTTATTGCCACCTTTATTCACCCGGCACTGGTAGATAAGAAGCTCTTTGATGAAGGGCTCATCGACAAGCCTCTCGATAAGTACTGGGCAGGGCCTTTTAAGGTTGAGAACTGGGATGTTTCTCAGAACTCCTTGATCTTGACACGGAACGATAAGTGGTGGGGGCAGAAGCCTCTGCTGGAGAAAATCTCTATTCGTTCTCTGGGTGAGGCAGCCTCTTTGGCAGCATTCAAGAACAGCGAAATTGACGTAATTTCTGCCAGCTCGCATAATGTCTACGCCGATGTATCAAAGATGTCAAATATTGATATCCGTAAGGGTACTGCGCTGGGTGTTTCAGACTATGAACTTAACCCGGATAAGATTCCGCTGCCCGTCCGCAAAGCAATTGTGGCGGGTATTAACCGTGAGCAGATTCAGAAGATCCGATTCGAAAAGATCGGGTGGAACGAGAAAGCCCCCGGGTCTATGTGCTTCCTGCCCCTGCAGGAAGGCTACAAGGACAGCTACCCTACCGAGATTGGTGAGGACGTGGCGAAGAAAATCCTGGAGGACGCTGGCTATAAGAAGGACGGCGATTTCTACGCTAAGGACGGCAAGAAAGCGTCGTACGAGCTGTTCACCTTTGGGGATGACCAAGACGTCAAGACGACCTCACAGTTCTTCTCGGATCAGATGAAGAAGATCGGTATTGAGCTGAAGATAGTGAATCGTGCCAATTCTGAGCTGACGAAGGTCTCAACCGAAAGGTCCTACGGTATTAAGTCTGCCGGGTATGGCATCACCACCAACCCGGTAGATTCCGCGTACTATTTCTACCGGTCCGAGATTAATAACGGACACGGTAAAGAACTCGATTCCCTTGCCGATAAGATGATGGCTACGGAAGATTATAAGAAACAGCTTGAGATAGCAACCGAGCTGGAGAAGCGTCACCTCGCTGAGGTCGCTATCTACATCCCTGTCTCTAACGGCCCCAACTACCAGGCGTGCAAGAAGGGGTTGGCAAACTACGGGCCTCGCCTGTTTGCTACTTCTGCATATGACCCGGATGTATGGATTAACGCTGGTTGGGAGAAGTAGCCTTTAGGCTAAGCACCTAAAACCGGCCAAGCGGGGTTCCACCATGTGTACATGGTGGGACCCCGCTTTATAGTGGGCCATTATATTCTAAGGAGGGCACTAGCGACCTTCTGGGATTTCTTGAACGATCTCCACCCACGAATAACACCTTGTAAACCAACCCCGTGCGGCACAAGCACTTCCGTATCCTGCGTTGTGTGAGGTGGGAACCTCGGCTGCGATATGATAAGGATTTACTGCACATTCGGTTATCGATTCTCTGGGTGCTTCACAAGGCCTAGTAAAAACAGAAAAAGCCCCGTGTCCTCCCCAATAATAGGGGAGAACGCGGGGCTTTTATCGGGTCCGTAGGGCTACTTTGTAGTCACCCGAATAACTGTGGACTCAGGCGTTGCTGCGCCAGGCAAGCCCTCAACATCGGCGAACTTATTCGTATTCGTGATCAGTACCGGGGTGATGAGCGGATAGCCCGCCTCTTTAATGACGGCCGGGTCAAAGGTCAGCAGCTCTTGGCCAGCCTTCACGGAATCGCCCTTAGCAACTTTCACCTCAAAGCCTTTACCGTCAAGCTGCACGGTATCCAGGCCCACATGAACGAGCATCTCAACACCGTTCTCGAACTTCAGGCCCACGGCGTGGCCCGACGGCAGAGTGGCGCTCACCTTTGCATCAGCCGGAGCCACCACGGCGGTACCGGTCGGCTCAATGGCCACACCCTTACCCAGCTTACCTGAGGCAAATACCGGGTCAGGCACCTCTTCCAGCGCCACAGCCTTACCCTCCAACGGAGCAGTCAGCTCATACACAGTGCCGGACTCAACCGCAGGCTTTGCCGGGGCTGCCTTTGCGGCAGCTGCTGCGGTGCCAGTCTTCTTCGCGGCGTCTGCCTCATCGGCACCAGCGGCCTTAGGCTCACCCTCAGACCCGGTCTCGGCAGCGGTCTGCCCGTCTTTCTTTGAGCGCGACTCGTACCCAAACAGCAGCACGCCGGTCATTGCACCGAAGAAAGCAATTGCCAAGCCCAGAGCATACAGGGCGGAAGGCTGCATTGCGGGGATCGATAAGAGCGAGGTGAAGGCGAATGCGTGCGACTTGACCCCCAGCAGTGAGATGGTGGCGCCACCGACCACAGCCGGTACCAGAATGAGGGGGATAACCCGCTTGTAGCGCAGAACCACACCGTAGAGGGAGGGCTCGGAAATACCACCGAGCAGGCCGGACATAGAAGCACCTACCGCAGTCTGGCGAAGCTCCTTATCCCGTGAAGCCCTAATAGCAACACCGGTGACCGCGCCGAAGACGGCGAAGTTGTAAGCACCCATGGGGGACTGGATGAAGTCAGTACCCAGGGTCTGCAGGTTGTTAATCATCACGGCGTTCAGCGGCCAGTGCAGGCCCAACGGAACCATGAACAGGTACAGACCTGCGATTAGCGCACCCACAGCTCCCGGAGCTACATCGTTAACATTCTTCAGGAAGTCGGAGATACCCATAGCCACGCCAATACCGATGGGACCCACCACGAAAGCGGTTACGGGCACCAGAATAATAACGGACAGCATGGGGACGAAGACCATCTGCAGCATATTCGGAATGATCTTCTTCAACAGACGCTCCAGAGGCGCCAAGAGGGCAACCGCCAGCAGGGGCGGGAACACCTGGCCGGTGTAATCATAAGCGTACAGCGGCAGGTGCAGACCCATAATGGACACGTCAAGCATCTTAGTATGCTCGTCAGCAAGTTTGGTGAGGCTCTGGAAGGTACCGGTCATCAGCGCCGCCGGAATAGCAGCGCCAACCCACATATTCGCGCCCAAACGCTTTGCGGCGGTTGCGCCAAGCATAATGGGCATGAAGTTCAGTACCGACAGCGCGGCCGCCTTGATGATATACCAGAAAGCGAACTGCTTCATCCATTCGGCTTCGAGCGCCTTAATGGCGTCTTTATCAGAAAGGCGCGGCCCATTCACAATATCGATGTTCACACTCTGACCGGTCAGGTCAGTGTACTGACCGAAGAAGCCGAACTGCTGCAGGAACACGATCAAGGTAAGAATCATGGAGGTGCCCAACAGCGCCCACAGCAAGGGACGGAAGGAATCGGAGAGCACATCGAAAACATTCGTCAGCCAGCCAGCCTTTTTACCGCCGGATGATTTAACCTTGGAGTCATCATCCTCACCCAAGTTCTTCATACCCGGTAAGGTCAGCATCTCGTTATAGACCGCCTCAACGCGGTCACCAAGTACCACCTGAGTCTGACCAGACTGCTCAATAATCGACAGCACCCCGGGCAGGTTCTCAATCTTGGTGCGGTCCACCTTCTCATTCGAAGATGGGGTAACACGCAAACGTGTTGCGCAGTGCGTAAAATGGGCGATATTCTCGGGGCCGCCTAGGCCCTGAAGAATCTTCTCGCCAAGCTCGTGGTTCTTCACGGTTCATCCCTTGGATAATTAGCGATATTGTCTGTGCGGGCTGTTGTCAAAAGATGCAACCTGGAAAACAAAAAAGACCCGAGTCAGCTCCTTCACCGTGCGCAACACCCGTATAAGGGTGCCCGAATACGCGGGTGCCACCAACGTAAAATACGCCCAGCAGCGGAGTAACTCAGGTCTTGCCTGCCAAACCAGTAACAACCCTGTGCTAAAGGCTGTTCAAAACAACCTTAAGTTTTATTCAGTACTGTAATCGGTTTTGCCTCAGAAAGCAAGAAGAACCAAAAACTACACACAGACCCACAGGCGCGGCAAAATCCAGACACGCCGTGCATCCGTGCACCCTCTAAGATGCACAAACACACGGCGTGCTCACCAAAGCCCCAGTTGCTACTTCTGCGGGAAGAACCGCAAAGGCGCCACCTCAAGGTCTGGGTAATGACGCTTCTGCCAGCGGCGCGAGCGGTGCGCATTCACCTCAATCAGCGCCGCCCCTAAAACACCAGCACCCACCGACAGCCACAACAACAGCGCCGACGGAGCCTCAAACTGGTGGTACCGCACCAAAACCGGAACCAATAATGCTGCAAAGAATACGGCAAGCAGTGCCCCAAACAGCAGGATACGTGCCTTGTTAAACGGCCTAGCCACTGCCGCAAGGTTCCACAATCCCATAATCACCAGGGTGATGAAAGAAGCAGTCTGAACCTGCCGCATATCGGTTCCCGGGAACACCAGAAGCGCCGCCAAATTCACGGTCAGAAGCATCGCCACCACAATAATAGAGTTCGGAACCGTATAGTTCAGCACACGGTGCAAAAACCCCGGAACATAGCGGCGTGAATTCGGCAGCAGTGCCAGCGCGAAAGAGGATGCCCCAACAATCAGGAAATCCGCGGTCGAGTACTGGCGCGGTAAGAACGGGAAGATCAGCCCCATCAGACCGAAGACCACGCCCAGCAGGATCGCAAAGCCCGTCTTGGTCAGGAACAGGTTCGCCACCATCTCAATATTCGCAATCACCTGGCGGCCCTGCTCCAAGGCAGCGGGAAGTGAAGAGAACTTGCCGTCCAGAAGCACCAGACGTGAGACAGCCTTCGTCGCGGGTGCCGCGTTACCCATCGCAATACCAAGGTTGGCGTGTTTGAGGGCGAGCGCATCGTTAATGCCGTCGCCGGTCATCGCCACCACGTGCCCCTTCTCCTTGAGGGAGATCACCATGTTCTTCTTCTGCTCAGGCGAAACACGGCCAAAGATATTGTATTTCTCCGCCGCCTCAGCAAGCTCCGGGCCGTCCTCGGGCAGTGTCGAGGCGTCAATAGCGCCAGCGGCCACATCCATGCCAGCAGTCTTAGCTGCAGCGCGCACAGTGAACGGGTTGTCACCGGAGAACACCTTCAGCGTCACACCCTGACGCCCAAAATACTCCACAATCTCGGGGGCATCAGCGCGCACATTCTCACGGAAAATTACGAACAGCACAGGTGTGTGATCGGTCGGTATGCGCTGCACCGGGTTGCCGTCATCGTTACGCACCACTGTGGAGGCATGCGCCAAAACCATAGTGCGCAGCCCCAAAGACGCCAGCTCAGCGGCGCGCTCACGCTCAATAGTGCCCTGATCCAAAAGCGCCTCGGGGGCGCCAAGCAGCCACGCCCCTGATGAGGCGAACTCAACCGCGCTAAAACGCAGCGCCGAAGAAAACGGAACCACTCCGCTGGTCTTCTCAGCAGGCGCATCCGCAAAACCGCCGGTGAGCGCTTTTGCCGTAGGGTTCGCGTTCTCGTCGGCACCAAACCATGCCAGCGCCTCATCCCAGCCCTTCGGCAAGGACGCACGCCACTGGTCGCCCTCCGGTGCCTCGGTCTGGGCCGGGGTGCTCAACGGGCGCACCGAATCGAAAATCACGCCGCCCTCAGTCAGGGTGCCCGTCTTGTCGAAGCACACCGTATCCACGCGGGCGAGCACCTCAA
>ERZ773079.1783-NODE-1783-length-12505-cov-8.358394_pt1 | contig 12505 bp, 14 predicted proteins | sample MGYA00511355_ERZ773079 | MGnify/ENA primary metagenome ERZ773079 (study PRJEB29015, sample SAMEA2737979) | human oral metagenome | biome: human oral; feature: human-associated habitat; material: dental | place: China | collected 2117 ... | reverse complement strand
AGAGCTGCGGACTTTTAATCCGAAGGTCGTGGGTTCGAGCCCCACAGGGGGTACCGGCAAAACCTCAGCATTCCGCCGGAAGGTCCCGGCCGGCCGGGACGCCGGAGACGCCCATTTCCCCCATGTCCGCTGCGCTAGCGCTACCCCCAATGGCTACCCCCTGAGGAGGCTGGCGTGGCGCGCGGCAAGGGCGAGGGATCTGTCTACATGGACTCCCAGGGCCGGTGGACGGCAGTGATCGCCCTGCCCCCGGACCCTGTGGCCGGCCGTCGGCGCCGCAAGTACATCCGGGCCCGTACCCGGGCCGAGGCCGTGCGCCGCATGCGCCAGGTACAGCTGGAGGTGGCGCGCACCATACAGCGAGGGCCACCTGCCTGACTTCAGATGGCGGCCGGAAGCCTGTCGACGATGCCGGCAAGTCGTTCACCAAAGTCGGAGCCGTATGGCAGCAGAGTGCTTGTCCCCCGCATCTCGTGCAGGACGACGGGCTCCCACTCACACGGGTTGTCCAGGACCGCGTACCGGCTCTCGGGCCCGATCTGGGCCTGGCTCAGCAGCGTGAACGCGTGCTCGAACGAGCGCTCGCGCTGCTACCGCCGAGCTGGACATGAGGTCTGTGATCTGTCGGAGGATCTTCGTCGTGAACCGCTCTCCCCCCTCGCGCTCGCGAATGAAGGCGCGGCCCTCCGCGCGTACCGCTGCGAGAGCTACGAGGTTGAGAACGTCGCCGATATTCTCGTTGGTGGCCCAAGCCGTGATCTCACCGCCCTCAGTACCCGGGTCGTCGGGAACGAACGCTCCTGCCGGTCGGGCAATCCTGTCCCAGGCTGTCAGGAAGGACGGGGAGTCGGTTGCTGCGCCGGCGGTGCGGAGATGAGACATGGTGGAGCCGTCGTCGGTGATGCCCCACCCTCCGGCGCTGGCGCGCACGGACAGGACGACGCCGTTACCCCATCACCGTGGGGCTGATCGCCCCGGCCGCGTAGCGCGGCCTCTCGCGCTTCACCATGAAGACCTCCCCTCGTAGGCCGGGCCGACCACGACCGTTCCACGAGGAACACACTGACCCATCGAGAGTTCTCACCGGGGAGAGCAGGAACACACAGGATGCTACGTGCTCACGGCCAGGATCGTGTGCGGTAGGGGGTCCTGATCGAGGTACCAGCCAGATGACCTCTTGGGCCCCTCTGCCACCAGCCGATAGAAGTAAACGCTGCACTCGGTCACACCGTGGTGCGGGCTCCACCTCTCGTTGCGCGCTCGCGGTTGCTCTGTCGTCGTCCCACTCGAAGTCAGGTCAGGCTGCCGCCTCTGGCACCTGGTCTACGTTGACTGCGCCCATGGCGGGGCTGGTGCTGTCAATCCAGTCGTCACCTATGGTCTCAGCGTTGACAGTGTTAGTCCTCGTCGGTCTGCACGAGAATGAGGTCGTGAGGCGGCGTGTCGTGGGGAAGCTCGATGGAGCCGGTGGTTCCGCACAGGGCGACGACGGTCCGCGCCGCGGAGGATGCGGTGTCCCACAGCATGTGAGTGGCCCACCCGGCGAAGTGCTCGGTGATCTTATTGAGGCCCTCGGGAGTCTCATCGCCCCATATCGTGGTGTCGGGTGCCTTGGTGTCCGGTGCGAACATGATCCGGGCAGTGGCTCCGACGAGCTGCCCATCTTGGATGGTGAAGAGATCGCCGAACAGTCCGAGAGGGACTGGACCGTCGGCCCCGCCAGGACCGGCTAAGCGCACCTGCATGGAGCCGATGGCCCACCGCAACGGAGTATCATCAGCGTCGGTGGGCTGGCAGACGACGCGGAAGACCTCCAGGCCGCCGATGAGAGCGGTCCTGCTGACGAGGCTGCTGGGGGCGGTGGGCCTGGTCATGCCAGGCTCTTGGTCTGCGATGGCCTACTGCCGGCCAGGCGCGCGGCGCGCTCTGCAGAGTCCCAAGTGGTCTGTCGACCAGGCATGCTCTCCCAAGTGGGGCGTGCGGCCTGACTGACGACCTCGTGACGGACGACGATGCCCAGCGCCATGGCGTAGGAGCGCAGGGTAGACAGGTGAGGATCGGTGCGGCCCGACTCGAAGCGGGAGACGGCGGCCTGGGTGGTGTCCATCCGTTGCGCCATCTGCTTCTGTGTGAGCCCCTGACTCTTGCGAGTTGCGACGAGGTCCTTGAAGAGCTGATCGTCGGCGTCGCGCAGGGCGCGCGCCAACTTGTGCTCAGGGGCGTTCTTGTCCTCGCCGAGGAGTTCGTAGAGATCCACGTCAATCCTCCTTCATCACTGCGTAGTGATATGTCGTCAACGACATGTTAGAGGCTCTGGTGTCTGAGGCCAAGCGCTGGGCCGATGATCACAGTGGTCTCATGCGCTCGGCGCCGTCGGGTCTTCCGGGCCACCAGGTGTTGAACCTCCGCTGTGCCTCAATAATCTGGCAGTCCTGCTCTGCCAGTCCGTCAGCACTACCCGCCTTGTGCGCCAGGTGCAGGTGGAGCAGCATCTCCGGTCGGTCATTGGGCTCGCTGTAGTAGAGGCGCAGGTGCCTGCGCCTCTCGTCGAGGTTGAAGGTGCGTTCGATGCGCAGCTCGAGCACCTCCTGGACGTCCAGGCGGGTCTTGTCGTCCTCGCAACTTTTGAGTCCACGCGGTCGGCAGACCTCGCCGCGGGTGTTGGTGGTGTCAAAGACGAGGAGGCCGCCCTCGGCATCCTCCAGGAGTCTCGACAGGTCTGCTACGAGCAGCGGCCACTCGTTGCCCGAGCAGGTGCTGCGCAGAGCGCTCACCTCCTCCGTGAACCGCTTGCGCCCGGAGTCGCACAGCAGCGTCCACCATTCTCCGCCGACACCGGGGACAAACTCACCAACTGTCCCCCATCCTGCTGGCAGGATCTCAGCCCCACGTCGCCGAGGCGGCTTGTGAGCAGCTTCGTCCTGATCATGCGATCTCACTGTCCTCATTCGGTCATGAGGGCATCGGGTTGCGCGGAGGTAGTCATGTGGTCCTCATCTACGGGAAGGGGTGGGGCGAGCACATGATAGTCGCCTCTCTCACACTTGTGCGACGACGATCATGCGATGAGCTGCTCAGAGAGACTGCCGGAGGATCTCGCTCCCCCGGACAGGGACGCCGGCTCGGCGACGAGGACCCCGGCGCCGGGATCGGCCGCGCGCTCGGCGACGACGATGCGGCGGTGGGCGATGGTGCGGCTGGTGCGGGCGCCGTCGGCACCACATCCTCCGCCTGCGGGCTCGCCGGCGGGACGGAGGACGGTCGCCACGCCGGCGGCCGGCACGCTCACCTGCGCCTGATGGCGATGAAGACGTTGATGAGGATCATCGCGGCGATGACGGAGAAGATCCAGCGGATCCAGTCGATGCCCGCCGTCGAGGCCACGCCGAACAGGCCCGCGAGCCAGGCGCCGATGGCAGCGCCGCCCGCGCCGAGGACAATGGTCCACAGGATCGAGATCTGCTGCTCCCCCTTGAGGAAGAGACGGGCGAGGGCCCCAACGACGGCGCCGACGACGATCATGCCGATGAGCTGGACGATCATGGGATGCACTCCTTGAGGTGCGTTGGCGAGACACCCCGCGCAGCAGCGCCACACGGTAAGCGCCAGCGATTAATAATCGCACCCTCATAGGATACCAGGAGCCGGTCGACTCCCAGGAGGCCGGATGTCCCGACCGAACCACCGGGAAGACCAGTCGGCAAGCAGACCAGCCGACGGGCAGCGACTCAGCGACTCAGTCCCCCATCGCACCGCCGTCGTCGGGGCTGAAGACCTCGTCCACGCGCAGCTCGAACACGGCGGCGATCGCGAAGGCCAGGCGCAGCGACGGGTCGTACTTGCCGTTCTCAATGGCGATGATCGTCTGCCGCGAGACCCCCAGCGCCTTGCCGAGCTCCGCCTGGGTCCAGCGCCGGTCCCGGCGCAGGCTCCGCACGCGGTTCCACATGACAGGCCGCCCGAGTTCAGAAGTAGCGCCGCCGAGCCAGGAACGCCCCGAGCAGCCAGCCGGCCATGAGGATCGCGTAGGCCCACATGAAGGACAGGTCGGCCAGGCCGAACGCCTGGAAGAGCCCGATCACCAGAATGATCGGGGTCCCGACGGCGAAGCCGATGGCGAGGGACTCCACCATGAGGCTGCGGGCGAGCTCGTCCACGTCCCGCCAGTGCAGCATGATCGCGCGCACGAGGAGCACGACCGAGGGGAGCACGACCAGAACGCCGAGCATTCGCCACGGCGGGGCCACGGCGCGCCCGACGAGCAGGGCGACCGCGAGCAGCACGCAGTAGGCCGCCATCGCCGCAAAGAAGCGGACGAGGTAGCGACGGGTTGCGGGCTCCATCTCCCCAAGATCCCCAAGCCTCATCAGTCTCACCATCCTCACCGCTCTGCAGCCTTACTGCGCCTTGCTCCGCCTACCGCCCTCATTGCGGCCCTGCCGCTCTCGCCGACTTCACCGCCCTTACTGTAGCGACCAGATCAGCATGGGGAGCCCCAGCCCGAGCAGGTCCATCAACCAGTGCCCAACAGCCAGCGGCGCCACCCGCCTGCGCCACACGAGCAGGCCGGCGAACACGAGCCCGGCCAGGAAGGTCCGCACCACGCTGGCGACCATCGCCTGGGCGTCGGGCAGGGCGAAACCGATGTGCTGAAGGCCGAAGACGACGGAGGCCACGAGCACGGCCCCGACCAGCCCGATGCGCCCCTGGAGGCGGGGCTGGAGATAGCCGCGGTAGAGGGCCTCCTCGGCGAGCCCGATGGTCACCGGCATGATCGTGACGCTCAGCACCCCGACCCACAGGGGCACCGGAGGGTACGACGACGCGGGCGGAGCCCCCTGGTAGGCGACGAGGTTGCCGATGAAGACGGCGGGCACCCAGGCGACCAGGACGATGAGCCCGCACAGCAGGCCCCAGCCGACGTCGGCGCCCTGGAAGCGCAGCAGGTCAGCCAGCCCGCGTCCCTCGGCACCCAGAAGGCGGTGGACCAGGGCGAGGGTGACGACGTCGATCACCACGATGAGGATGTTCATCCACAGCAGGGGCCGCCCCATCGCCCAGAGCGCGGCGCCGAAGGCGATGACGAGAGCGGGCCGGGCCCCCATGGCCAGGGCCAGTCGGGACCAGGGGGTGCCGACGACGGGGGCGGCGGGAGTCGCGACGGCGCCGGGGACGGCAGAAGCCGCGGTGCGGGGAAGAGCGCGAGCGGCGGTGCCGTCGGTGCCGGCAGCCGGGGAGACGGGTTCAGAGGATGCAGAAGGTTCAGCGGGCGTGGTCATGCACTAGAATGTATGGTTTCCTTGACATTCATGTCAAGAAACCTTCACATTCTGAGATGATCCGGGCGCCCCGGGACACGCCCGGGGGATCCCGGATGTCGTCTCCTGCCGGCCTTCCCTACGCTGGTCAGTCGTGAGTACCACGACGTCGCGATCCACTGTCCGCCGGCCCCGCCTCCTCGTCGTCGCCGGGCACCCCGACCCGCAGAGCTACTCCCACGCCCTCGCCCGCGCATACGCCGACGCCGCTCAGCAGGCAGGCGCCGCCGTCACCTACCTGGACCTGGCGACCACCGACTTCGACCCGGTCCTGCGCGGGGGCTACCGCAAGCGCATGCCGGAGGACCCCTTCATCTCCCGCTCGCAGAACGAGCTCGTCGCCTGCGACCACCTGGTCCTCGCCTTCCCCACCTGGTGGTCGGCCGAGCCCTCCCTGCTCAAGGGCTGGTTCGACCGGGTCCTGACCCCCGGCATCGCCTACCGGTACCGAACCGGCAAGCTGATGCCGGAGCGGCTGCTCGATGGCCGCACGGCCACCATCATCACCACCTCCCACGGCCCGCGACTGTGGACCCGGCTGGCGCCGAACGGGTCGGTGTCCCGCGTCGGGCGCGCCGTCCTGGGCTACTGCGGGGTGCGCGTCACCCAGCGCCTCGTCATGGGCGGCATGGAGGGCGAGGATGACACCCCGCAGCAGCGCCGGGACTTCCTGGGGCGGGTCGCCGAGGCGGCGACCCGTGAGGTCGAGACCATCAGGCGCTCTCGCTGAGGCGGCCGGACCGCAGGCGCGGCAGCGCAGCCCTTGCCTGAGACGATCTCGACCGCCTTACGGTCCTCGTTCACCTGCTCGATCGCGGGCACAGGGCCCGGTGCGCACACCGGCTATGCGACTCGTGCCGACGCGCCCCTGCGGTCGCGTCCGCCGGACCGCCCGCGCTCGTACCGTCGGGCACCTCGCCCGGAGCCGCGCCCCGGCCGCCCGGTCGACGCCCGCGCTGCGGGGCCGCCTCCCTTGACGGCGACGCCCTCGGGCATGTCCTCGGCGGCGACGACCGGGGCGACCTCGCCCACCAGGGCGGTCACGGCGTCGTCGGCGGGACGAATGCGCTCGATGCCGGCCCGGATGCCGGCCTTCCTGAGCAGGCCCCGGACATCGTCCCTCTGCTCGGGCAGGACGAGGGTGACGACGGCCCCGGCAGCCCCGGCGCGGGCGGTGCGGCCCGAACGGTGCAGGTAGGCCTTGTGCTCTGCGGGCGGGTCGACGTGGACGACCAGCTCGACGCCGCTGATGTCGATGCCGCGGGCGGCGATGTCGGTGGCGACCATGACGTGGACCTGGCCGGTGGAGAAGGCCCGCATGGCGCGCTCGCGGGCGTTCTGGCTCATATTGCCCTGGAGCTCGACGGCGGGGATGCCGTCCTGGGTGAGCCTGCGCGCCAGGCGCCGGGCCAGGTGCTTGGTGCGGGTGAACAGGATGCGCTGACCGGCACCCGAGGCGAGGCGGCGCACGACGCCGTCCTTGGCGGTCCTGTCCGCCACCGTCCACACACGGTGGTCCATGGCGGCCACCGGCGAGGTCGAGGGGTCGACGGCGTGGTGGAGCGGATTGTGGAGGAACTCGTCCACGATCTTGTCGACGCCGCCATCCAGGGTGGCGGAGAACAGCAGGCGCTGGCCGCGTCGCGGGGTGGCGCGCATGATACGGCGCACGCCGGGCAGGAAGCCGAGGTCGGCCATGTGGTCGGCCTCGTCGAGGACCGTGACGGACACGTCGTCGAGAACGACGATGCCCTGCCCCATGAGGTCGAGCAGGCGTCCCGGGCAGGCGACGACGATATCGACGCACCCGGCGAGGGCCTTCTCCTGGGGCTTCTGGGACACGCCGCCGAAGATGGTGGTCACGCTCAGCTCGAGCGCGTCGGCCAGGGGCCTGATGGTCTCGGCGATCTGGAGGACCAGCTCGCGGGTGGGGGCCAGGACCAGACCGATGGGATGGCCGGCGCGGGCCATGTCCTCCTCGGCGAGACGCTGGACGAGCGGCAGGGCGAAGGCGAGGGTCTTGCCGGAACCGGTGCGCCCGCGGCCGAGCACGTCGCGCCCGGCGAGGGTGTCGGGCAGGGTCGCGGTCTGGATGGGGAAGGGAGCGGCGAAGCCGCGGGCGTCCAGGTCGGCCGCGAGGTCGGCGTCAACGCCGAGGGAGGCGAAGGTCGCCGGCACGGCGGCGGGCCTGGTGGTCTCGGCCGCCCTGGAGCGGCGACCGGAGCGAGAAGAAGTGCGCGTGGTGGGCACGGAAGTCCTGTCGTTCGGGACCGGACGCACGTCGGACGCGGATCGGCCGGAGCGTGCGCGTCGGTGCGTTGAGGTGCCGGCGTTCAGGGCTCGACGGCGCGACGTCGTCATCGGACGTGCACGCGCCGGAGCCGGGGCACCAGCCGGGCCGCGGCAGGTCGCCGGGCCGATGGCACACTCTTCCACACGCCGCCGGTCCGCGCCATGATGCGAGTCTCACACACGGCGATCGGCGGTCTGGCGACCGGCCGCACGGTCTCCGCGCCCTCAGAGACCCGCTCCGCCGGGCCTGCAAGCGCCAGGCCGGCCGGAGCCGCACATGGGAGAGCGGCCCCTTCGCGGAACGGACGCCACTTCTCGTTGGAATTCCAACAATTCTCAGCATCCGTCAAGGCGAACTGGCACGCTCCCGTGTGCGTAGAGGGGGGTCTGCGCACACGGGAGCGTCTCGTCCGCTGCGGGCAGTGCGGGAATCCCGCATGATTCCGCGGTTCCATTCGGCCCGGGACGCGGGCGAATGTGCGGCTTGCTCTTGACCGGCACCCAAGTCCGCGGCTAGTGCGGTCGAGGAGATCCCGCACGCTTCTGAATTCCTCGCGATCAGGCCCGCAGGCGGATTGTCAGGCGGACGTCAGAGGTTGTTGACCCATGCCTCGCGGTGGTTGGAGAAGAAGCTCAGCGGTTCGTAGAGCACCACGAACTGTCCGCCCGTGGCCACATCGGCGTCGAAGCAGACGTCTCCGCTCGTGCTGCCGCCGTCAATGAGCTTTCCGGACTGAAGAATATTGGTCGACCCGGCGAACCCGGTATTGATGATGGCCCCGGAGGGAGACAGCAGCTCGAACTCCAGGATATTGAAGTCGACCTCCTTGCCGGATGCATTCTGAATAGTGACACCAGTGCACGCAGTGGGACCGAGCGTCGCGTCTCCCGCTATCAGCGGGGTGGAGGTGATGGTAACCCCTTTGGCAGTGATGGACTCGCCGGCGTTGACGGCCACGTCTCCATCCTGAATACCATTGTAGGTAGTAGTCGACGAGGGGTCCCCCGAGTCGCCCGAGCCGGCGGTGGGCGCCGCCTGACCCGCCGAGTCCCGACTCCCCTGCGCAGCAGCTCCCCCGCCACCGCTCGGCGCCGCGGAGGCCCCGGCAGCGCCCCCCTTGTTGCCGCCGCCCGTCATCGAGCCGATAACGCCAATGGCCAAGAAGATCGCAAGAGCAATGAACCACCACCTCTTCCACAGGGGCTTCTTCGGTTGAGGAGCCGGAACATACACTACTTGCGGCTGCTGACCCCCATAGGGCTGCACGGGCTGAGACACAGGAGACTCCTTTGTGACATAAAAAGGAGGGGTGTCTTGCACCATACCCCTCCCCCGCACTAATCGCAAATCTTATTTTTAATAAAGTACATCCATAACGAACCTTATTTGTTGCAGATTGATAGCAACTTCGTTGTCAGCCTTGCTGCTTCCGAAGATATTCCGAACAACCTCCGGAGAGCGATCCGCCTCCTGCGGGGCAGCGCTCGGCCGGCCCGGCCACGATCAGCCCCACTCCGGGGCCTCGGTCCTTCCTCGGCACAAACGATCCGTCGAGGTGCGCGGTGTCGAGATCGGTAGATCTCCGGCTCGAGATCGGTTCGGGACGGAGCGGGCGGCCACTCCCGTCTCCCGTCGTCCCTCCGGGGCCCCTGGCCCCCAAGGCCAAGGGTCGGCCTCGACTGCCGCGCGGCGCTGCGCCCTGTCCTGGGCCGGGACCCTGGGGGCCGCGCCCCGACGCGAGCCGGACGGCGCCGGTCGCACGAGCCCGCAGGGCCGGACAACGGGCTGTTGACGTTCCGGGCGGGCCCACCGCCCCTGACGCAGTCGCACCATCCCTCTCGCGGCCCGACAGGGACGAGCGCCCGGACTCGATCATCTAGGCGACTCCGAGGACGAGGGCGACGACGCCGATGACCATCATGGCGACCACCGACAGGATCGTCTCCATGAGCGACCAGGTCTTGAAGGTCTGCCCCACCGTCATCCCGAAGTACTCCTTGACCAGCCAGAAGCCGGCGTCGTTGACGTGGGAGAGGAACACCGAGCCCGCCCCGATCGCGAGCACGAGGAGGGCGGCCTCGACCGGAGGCATGTCCGCGGCCAGCTGCGCCATGATCCCCGCCGCGGTGATGGTGGCGACGGTCGCCGACCCCGTGGCCAGGCGCACCGCGACCGCGACGAGCCAGCCGGCCAGGAGCGCCGGAACCGCCGCCTGCTGGATCCAGGACGCGATAATGTCGGCGATGCCGGAGTCGACCAGGGTCTGCTTGAAGCCGCCGCCGGCGCCCACGATGAGCAGGATCCCGGCGATCGGCCCGAGGGAGGCGCCCACCCGGCCGGCCACCTCGTCGGCGCGCAGGCCCAGGCGGGTGCCGAAGACGTACATCGCCACCAGCACCGTGATCAGCAGCGCGACAACCGGCTGGCCGACGAACAGGGCGGCGTGCACGGCGGCGCTCGCCCCCTTGGGCGCGACGGTCTCCACGACGGTGCGCAGGAGCATGAGCACCACGGGCAGCAGGACGACGGCGATCGAGGTGGCGAAGGAGGGGCGCGGCCCCTCGTGGACCTCGTCGGAGCCGCCGAGAGGCTCGGGCGCCTCGATGGACACCCACCGGGCCATGACGCGCGCGGCGAGGGGGCCGGAGATGATGACGGTGGGCACGGCCACCAGCAGCCCCAGGCCGAGCGTCAGCCCGAGGTTCGCACCGACGGCGTCGATGGCGATGAGCGGGCCGGGGTGCGGGGGCACGAGCCCGTGGAGGGCGGACAGGCCGGCGAGCGCAGGCACACCGACGAGGATCAGGGGCTGGTGGGCGCGGCGCGCCACGATCATGACCACGGGGATGAGCAGGACGATGCCGACCTCGAAGAACAGCGGGATGCCCACGACGAAGGCGATGAGCGCCATGGCCCAGGGCAGCCGCGGACCGGACGTGCGCGCCAGGATCGTATCGACGATCTGGTCGGCGCCGCCGGAGTCGATGAGGAGCCTGCCGATGATCGCCCCGAAGGCGATGAGCACGCCCACGTCGCCGATGGTCGATCCCAGCCCGCGGGTGAAGGCCTTGAAGGTGTCGGTCAGCGGGATGCCGGCGGCGACGGCGAGCACCGCCGAGCCGAGGGTGAGAGCGAGGAAGGGGTGCATCCTGCTCCACACGATGAGCACGATGATGACGGCGACGCCGAGGACGGCCGCGATGATGAGCCGCGTGCTGCTGTCGGAATGGGTCACCGCGTCGGCGGCGGGAAGGGCCAGCATGGCTGTGAACGTCATTGTCGTCTCCGGATTGCGAGGTGACGGATCGCCGGAAGCGGGGCGAGTGAGGGGTCAGGCGTGCTCAAGAGCGGCGAGGATGGCGTCGAGCGTCTCCTCGGGGGTGCCCCGCGAGACCACGGTGACGCCGTCCTCGTCGTCGTCCAGGGGCTGGAGGGCGGCGAACTGGGAGGGCAGCAGGGCGGGGGGCATGAAGTGGCCCTCGCGCAGGGCCATGCGCTCGCGCAGCTCCTCGGGGCGGGCGGTCAGGTGGATGAAGAAGACGCGGCCGTCGGCACCGGACAGGAGGTCCCGGTAGGAGCGCTTGAGCGCGGAGCAGGTGACGATGGTCCTGACCCCCTCGGCGGCGCGCGCGCTCATCCAGTCGCGCAGGGACTTCAGCCAGGGCCATCGGTCCTCGTCGGTCAGGGGGATGCCCTCGCTCATCTTGGCGATGTTGGCGGGCGGGTGGAAGTCGTCGGCCTCGGCGACGGGCCACCCGAGGGCGCGGTGGAGGTTGTCGGCGGCGGTCGTCTTGCCGCAGCCCGCCACACCCATGAGGATGAGGTGCTCAACGGAGGTGTTCACGCGATCTCCTCGATCGACGTCCGCGACGTCGCTCGACATCGTTGTCGATCACCGATACTACCGCCGCGACGTCCCCGGTGTCCCGGGCGCGCGTCAGCCCGGCTCACCGTAAGGCGGAGCGGGACGAGGCCGAGGACGGTGTCCCGGGCGCGCGTCAGCCCAGCACCGCGGCCGCGATCAGGACGACCGGGACGAAGCCGGCGGTCGTCACCAGAACCGCGTCACGGGCCAGCGGCTTGGCCGCCCCGTAGCGCGAGGCGTACATGAAGACGTTCTGGGCGGTCGGCAGTGCGGCGGTGGTGACGGGCACCAGGAGCTCCGCCCCGCGCAGGCCCAGACCGAGCCCGAGCGCCCCCGCCAGACCGGGCGCCACGAGCAGCTTCCACCCCACCGCCCAGCGCAGGGCCGCCCGACTGGCGGCGTCATGGACCGGCTCGGGCGGCACCGCCGGGGCGCCGTCGGGCAGCGGGGCGCGCATGCGCGAGGCGGCCAGGCTCATGCCCAGGGAGAGCATCATGAGCGGCACGGCGATGCGCCCGAGGGAATCGAGGGTCTCGCGCAGGTGCCCGCCGGCGACGCCATCGAGGTCCACCCCGCCGGCATTGACCGCGACCCCGGCCACCACGGCCAGCAGCAGGGGATTGCGCAGCGGGACGGTCAGGGTCGCCAGACGCGAGGGACTGCCGCGATGGGTGACGGAGTCCAGGATCGCGAAGGTCGTCGGGGTGATGACGAGGAGCTGGAGGAGCAGGACCGGGGCGATGGCGGCGGCGTCGCCCAGGACCAGGACGAGGACGGGGATGCCGAGGTTGGCGGCGTTGACGTAGCCGGAGGCGAGCGCGCCGATGGTCGCCTCCGCCGTCGAGCGGCGCAGCAGGACGCGGTGCAGCGCCCAGGCGCTCAGGATCGCCAGCACCTCGGCCGCCAGCGCGGCGAGCGCGCCAGGACTGGCCACCGCCCCCAGGTCGGCGTCCGCCAGGGTGCCGATCAGCAGCGCCGGGGTGGCGGCGAAGAAGCAGACGCGGGTGAGCACGGCGTCCGCGTCGCGGG
>ERZ773079.1782-NODE-1782-length-12509-cov-2.405813_pt1 | contig 12509 bp, 6 predicted proteins | sample MGYA00511355_ERZ773079 | MGnify/ENA primary metagenome ERZ773079 (study PRJEB29015, sample SAMEA2737979) | human oral metagenome | biome: human oral; feature: human-associated habitat; material: dental | place: China | collected 2117 ... | reverse complement strand
TGGCCAAGTGTTGAACCGACCGGAGGTCCCGCAGTCGCTCGGCCAGCTGGAATACGTAACTTCAAGTTACCAATAATTTTCTTTGCCATAATTTTCCTTTACTAAATATATTGAGAAGCTGATATTTAGTGCGTAACTGCTATAGTATAGCGTGTTTTACGAGATTACGCAAGCTAAAGCTCTGCGAGTTGTACGGTTTTGCAGGGCGGCAACTCTCTTGCCGTGATAAGAATTTTGCTTGGCGGCCTAGACTTTTTTGACCTGCAAAGCGTCAAGCTCAACTGGCGTGTCGCGGCCGAACATGCTGACCATGACTTTAAGAGTGCCTTTGGCAGCGTCAATCTCGCTAACGGCGCCGTCGAAACCTTTGAAGGGCCCGTCGATGATATTAACTACTTCTCCTTCTGTGAAGTCAATTTGGTGCTTTGGATCTTCGACGTTCATACGCTTTTTAATTTTGGTAATCTCTGCTTCGGAAACTGGAGTTGGTGAGGTGCCGCTGCCGACAAAGCCAGTAACGCCTGGCGTGTTGCGGACGATATACCAGGTTTCGTCGGTTAATTTCATCTCGACCAAGACGTAACCCTGAAAGATGATGGCGTTGACCCCATCCTTTTGTAGTTCGTCCAACTGATAACGCAGGGTTTGCTGCATCTGTTGCGTTCCGATACCCTGAAACTGCCCATTGACACACTGGATCCAAGCCCCACGAAACTCGCGCTTTGACGGTTGACTCTTGGCAAAGGTGCCCATACTCACAGCCATGAAAAGTACTATCAACGATAGAACTTTCATGCCTTCACGAATCTGTCTCATGTGTTTTATCTTTCTCTTTGTTATGTTTTTAATTATTAAACACAGCCTCATTTGCTAACAGCTTATCGATCAGTCGGCTGGGAAAAGACGCAAAATAATCATCGGGAACACGGAAAGGACGCACCTTTCCATAGGTTGTTTGTAGGTAAAATTCTGGTTTCATAAGAGTACTATACTTGTTACTTCTTTGACTCAGAATCGACCCATTGGTTTAAACAAGGTGCTATTTAATTTCGTTCTGAACGATGAGGAACATCACTCGTGACGCTTCATAATCGCTGTAATCTTCTCTACTGCAATGTGATAGGAGGCTTTTAATGCTCCGATACTCGTACCCAGTAAGTCGCTCATATCGCTATACTTCATCTCATCAAAGTAGTGTAAGGTGAATACCATACGCTGCACATCAGGCAAGGTGGCGATGGCTTCTTGCAGCACCGCCTGTCCCTTATCACCATCAAAATACTCATCAGCCAACAACTCACTGGCGATGTGCATTTCAGCTTCAGCCCCCGCGATGACCTCCGAACGCTTACAGCGTAGAAAAGCGAGCGACTCGTTGATAGCAATGCGGTATAACCACGTACTTAGCTGGGACTTACCTTGAAAATTGTCAAGTCCTTTCCATGCCTTTAACAACGTATTCTGCAACACGTCATCAGCATCATCATGCGTAAGAACAATACTACGAATCTTCCAATATAGCTGCTCACTATACTGGTTAACAATGTCTTCGAACGCTTTTTGTCGCTCTTCCGAGCTCGCCAACAAGCGAACTTCTTCCGATTCATCGAGGGGAGACACGATTGTCAAAAAGCTATTTCTGTATCAGACAAGAGGGCTCACCTGTCTTAACGAATTGATATTTTGCGGACTAACTTACCTACTTTCACGATGTAACAACCCCTTGGGAAGTTCAGAGTGTAGTGCTTATCGCTACCATCAACACGCACATTCAGTACCTTTACACCTGTAATGTTATAGATCGAAAGAACCTCATTCTCTGCCCCAACAACATGTAGGATGTTGTTCGTGATAGTAATGGTGATTGACGGAATCTCCTGTTCTATCATATCAGCGGGAGCTTCTGCACGAGCCGTAGTAACACCCCCCATGAGAAGTATTAAGGTGAGTATGAAAGGAGTAAATATCTTTTTTACCATAGACGAATGCTTTTATATTAGCTACAAAGATAACAATTTCCGTCATACCTTCACCTTGTTTATTGTATTAAACAGGGTATCTTTAATAATAATTAACCAAAGAAAAGAACAGAGGAACAGCTTGTTTAAGACAAAAAGGACTCTAAGTTTGCAGCAAGGATCTTAAAGTTCTTTTGGCTAAGAATATGTCAGTAAAACCGTATGTCATTGTGTCATTCTGTCTAAGAATATGTCAGTAAAATCGCATGTCATTGTGTCATTCTGTCTAAAAACGTGTTACTGCATGACCAGTTATTATGTTACTCTGTCTTTAACACACCCTACGAGGTACTCTGTCTAACGAGAAGTGAGCTGAAACAGCACCCACAATTACTTGCAGGAGCTGCCCAGCTCACTGATATAAAACTTAAACCTAAATTATTTCTTGACTACTTTCAAGGTCTTGTAAGTCTTTCCATCCTTCATTACCTGTACGAAATAGATGCCACGTGTACCACTGATAGCAACGTTAACAACCTGTCCCTGTACTGCATCAAACTGATTGCTCTGTAAGAGCGAACCGGTTGCGCCAAGGATATTTAATGTGTAATGACCACCCTCAGCGAAGCGCATGTTGACGCTTTCAACAAATGGATTCGGATAAACACTCAAGCCTGTTTCGGTCTCAACAGTAGATATGCCGTCTGGTAGAGCAGTGATTTCAACGATTTCATTCACCGTCTTCTCATCTTCACCCCATCCGTTCTTCAACTTCAAGGTGACATTCTTCTTACCCGGAGCAGCGTATGTAACAACTGCTGTCTTATCTGCTTCTGATGAGATCTTACCATCACCTAATACCCATGTAGGAGTGGTCTTCACATCGTAGGTACCAACGATACCAGGGAAACCGAGTACATCGTTGTTAGGTTGTTGGTCTACATAAGAAGCTCCGGAGGTGTTTTCACCACCGCTACCAGAGACAACGACAACAGAACCGTCATAATCGCTACCAGCACTACCAAGGTTCTTGAACTTCATACCATTAGCCTCTTCAAAGGTGAAGTAAGCCTTTAGGTGAGATGGTACGGAGCCTTCTTTATAACCCTTCATAGCCTCTAAAACTTCAGTTTCAGACAGTGGTTTATCCCATACCTGAACCTCATCAATGACACCATTGAAGCCGCTCTTGTAAACACCACCACCACCGATGAAGATATCGGCAACCTTGCTTCTGTCAATACGAGGATCACTTAAGCCAACATCCTCACGACGCTTAGATTTTGCGAAGCTGTGACTTGCAACCTGACGACCGTTGAAGTAGATCTTTTGAATGTTACCATCATCGTGGGTCACAACAATGTGGTTCCATACACCAGGAGTAATGCTATAATCCTTAGTCATCACATCCTCGTATGGATTGTCATGTTCAGTCCAACCCATTGTATTGAATGACACCTCATTAGCAGGGTGACTTCTCCACTCCGGACGGATAGTTACCCAAAGGTCACCCCAGTTGTTGTGAGGCCACTTATCATAGATAGAGTTCTTGTTGATAAGGTTTGTACCTTGCTTATCATGGTTGAAGTTATCAGCTTTGAACCACAATGCGTATGAATAAGACTTACCTTTTTGAACGTCACCAGGGATGCGGAACATCTTAGGATCATTGATTACCAAACCATGAGAAGCCTTACCTTCGCCCAAACGAGCGTCGTAGGTGTAAGTAACGGGCTTGGTAGTCTGCTCCATAGACTTGTTTGCTGTGAGCGAGTTGATGTGAGGAACAGCACCAGTAGCCTCTGGTGTGATCTTCACCTTACCACGTGTTGTGGTTGACTTACCCTGACTATCAACAACAACGAGGTCGTAAGTACCTTCCTGCTCAACCTTGAATGTAGCACTTGTACCATTTTCTACGGTTGCAACAGTAGCCCCCGTCACAGAGTTCTTCAATGTCCATGACTTTGCAGCAGGCACCATCTCGTCAAGATACTTCAATGTGAACTCCTCGTTCGGCTTGATGACTGGGCGGTCAGCAACTACATCGCTTAATGGCTGGTCATAATCAACTGTTTGATAGTTAGACCATACGATCGCTGAACCCTGCTTACCATCAGGGGCAACGGCACGCACTCCGAAGCGGCATTCACGCTTGTCGGCACCTGACAACATAGGTGCATCTACAACATAAGCAGCCCATGAAGTTGTGGCGGTAAGGAGCTTTTCTTCCTGTCCTTTCTGCTGGAAGTAGATCTCATAATACCATGTTCCAACCTCATCATTATAGGTCTTCTCCCAGTCTTTCTCCTCCTTTGAAGCATACTGCAACTTAAAGTCACAAGCATTGTAACGCCCACGGAGCACCTGTACTTGCTTAATGGTAGGAGTAACAGTATTGAATGATTGTGCCTTATTACGCAATGCCATCTCACCAACATGGAGCTGATAATCAGCAGGACTATTCTCTACAACAAGTCCCATCATAGCCACCTTATCACCTGCAGCAAGCCCTAAATCGGACGCCTTAACGGTGAATGTGCTCCATTTACCTGCTGTCTCTGTAGCTGGTAAATCAACTTGTTTGTAGTCAGTGGTATGACCCTTCAATGCAACAAAGAGTTTCGCGTGTGACTCTGTACCCTTCAATGTCTTATAGGTAACCGAGAACTCATAGTCAGGTTGCACCTCAAGCATGGTCTTAAAGAGCTTCACACGAGAGAAGTCAGTCTGTCCGGAGAGTGACAAACAAGAGCCTCCCCAATAAGCATCATCAAACGTTAGCTCTGCTTTCACCAGTCCGTTGATGTTACCACCATTGACTTGGTCGGTGCGATCAGTAATCCACCAACGCCATGTTGGCATGTAGTCTTGGGTATTGAGGTTATACCACTTATGATCAAAAGCAACCTGTCCATCCTTGCGGAAGCTCAATCCGTTACCAAGGTTGAAACGTGAGACAAATGGTATCTGTTGTATGGTTGACTTCGCTGTAAGGAATGTTGCAAGACCGTGGAAGTTCCTTAGGCTCGAGTTAGCCAACGTACAATTCGTTTTGATACTGGGAAGATAACCGGGGTTGTTATTACCTCCACTGAATATCAACTCTTGCTTCTTTAGATAGGCTTTCTGTATCGCTACGTCTGATGTTCCATCGTCGGTTGCACTCTGATGGATGAGACTTTGTGAGTGAGCACCCCAAAAGCCGATAGAGATGTCATTGTTTAGTAATGCACTCCAATGGTCATTCCGCAATGCACGCCCTTGTATATCAAAGCCTGCATAATAGTCAAAGCTACTGCGACCTAAGCTCTTCGCAGTGTTGACAGAACTGCTTAGATGCCAATTACCCCAGTTGTAATTCGCAAAGAGCATATCGGTTGCAATGTGGTCTTTATCACCAAAGATCTTCTTGTTATGATTACCTAAGCCACCATCAAAGTGGATGTAACCACTATCAGCAGTACCATCATACCAGTGTACCTCAAACTTCCAATCAATCTTCTTAGCCTCTTTATGACACTCAACGAAGAAGTTACTTATCTCTTCCATCACAGCGGCAGAGGTGTGGAACTCCGAGTTGAAACCGACGCCATTGATGCCGTAATACTTCATTAAGCGCACGAATGGCGCAGCATACTTATACTTGCCACCTTGTTTCTGAAGCAGTCTGTACAGAACTTTAGCATAAGTATTGTTCGCAAAATAGTTTGGTACGATATAAGCACCATAGCCTATTGACATCACACAACCTACTGACACACCATTCTTATGGGCTACGTCAGTAAGACCAGCAGACGAACGAACCCATGGAGAAGTCCAGTTTCCGTGAATGTCAATGTATGACCAAAGACTGAAGTTATCGCCTTCAAAACAATAACGAGGCAATGCCTTCCACTTAGAGGTAGGGTCATCAAGTGGTGTCCAGAGACACATCTTGCGTTCTGGGTTAACGTCCGGACGTACCTGATAATCACCATCTTTGATACGTTCCAACGGACGAACGCGAGAGATGTAGAACTGATCATCAATCGCACTAACGCCCTGTGGCTGTTTCATGTCTCCTTTCATCCAGGCTTCCAGATAATTAGGGAGATCTTCAAACTTGGCGTCCTGAATGTCTAACGGATGTGTCGGAGTGCGCTGTGCAGTAGCACTCAAACAACTAACCAAAGCCAAGGACGCAAAAAGCGTAAACCTTTTCATGATTTAAATGTTTAGTTAATAATTGGTTTAAGGGGTTATTATTTTAGGTTTTTAAGGGGAGTTATTTTGAGAAGTGAACAGAGTTTTGAGAAGTAAAGGGAGTTACTTTCATTTTATTGGACTCCCCTCACTTCTCAAAGAACTCCTTATTTGCAGATCAATTTAACGGTACGAAGAGTCTTACCATCCTTCTTTACGTTCACAATGTAAACGCCTTGAGCACCAAGATGGAGGCGAACATTATCGGCACCATTGACTGATAGACTCTTACCAGCTACGAGTTGACCATTGGTAGAGTAAATCTGAACAAGATAGTTACCTGCAGTCTCAATGTCGAGTAATACGTCACGATCAACAGAATAAACCTTCATGTCAGCAGCCTCAGTGCCGTTGATACCTGTTGGATCAGCCTTCACCTTGATTACCTTGAAGGTGCGAGTATCTGAACCATGAGCATTCTTCAATGTCAAAGTTACCTCATAATCGCCTGGTTTAGCATACTTCAGTTTAGCAGAACCTGCGAGGTCGTTACCAGATTTCTCTATGATGGTTGCCTTCTTTGCTGCCCACTCTGCGGTTGTAGTAACCTTGAAGTTACCTGTAACAAATGGACTACCAGCATCGTAAGTAGGTGCATCTGGCACAAATCCTGCAACACCTTCACCTACTCCAGTACGTAGTTCGCCATGAGCCAACTTAGCTGAACCAACCTTACTTGCGAAGTAGTTGTCACCATCAGCATTGTCTTCAAAGTTCCAATAAGCTTTCAAACCGTCTTCATTGGTGTCGGTTGACATCATAGACTTTGTGGCATCGGCTTCAGAGAGATACTTATCATAGAACTTAACATCATCTACCGTGGCATTCATTGCAGCTGTTTGATGACGTCCGAGACTGATACCGAGAATATTAGCATCCCACCAGCTCTCTGTTGCGTAACTTTCAGAACACAAGCCATTGCCCTCTCTATCACCTACCTTCCAGTTGTGTGCTTTGGCTTCTTTACCATTGATATAGACCATTGGCTTTGTATAGGTTCCATCGCCATTCATCGCTAAGATGAAGTGTGTCCATGCACCAGGAATGAAGTCAACTTTCCAACGTTGATGGTATTCAGGGTTACTTGCATTATTCCTCTTACGAAGTGTTACATCCAAGACACCGCTATTTGGATCGTATGTAGACCAAATAGTACCCCAGTTATTTGCAGGCCATCCAGTACCAGGGTGACGCAAGTCAACGATCTGTGTACCGCCAGAGAAGCTATTAAACTTCACCCAGAAAGCAAGTGACCAAGCATGTTTATTATCAGACATACCTAATTCGGAAGCCTTAACAGCAATAGGTTTTTCAAGTGCCTTGATAGCTCTTGAGCCGGCACCGTCAGCCTTCTTACCCTCGTACTTCATTGTCACTTCCGCATTTGGAAGAACGTCGATAGAAGTTGTCTGATCGTTGGCAGTTAGAGAGTTGATATGTGGTACAGCACCGACAGCATCAGAAGTAATCTGAATGTAGTTAGAGTATCTTACTTCCTTATCAGTGCGAATACCATTTTGATTCACCTTACCTGTAAGCACAAGGTCATAGAAGCCCGTATCGTTTAAGCCATTAACATGGATCTCCTTAGTGTTGTCACTGCTTGCAACGACTGCACCATTATGCTCAATCTTCCAGTTTCCTGCCTCATGACGTGGGTCTACATAAGCTACTGTAAACTCTTCGTTAGGTTTGATGACAGACTTATTAGCCTTGATTTCATCATTATATTCGTACTGAGTAAAGATAGAGTGTTGCTCTGTGCCCCATGCTATGTCGCTCTCTTTCTTCATATCAAGAGATACAGCAGAAACACCGAACTTAATCGTACCCTCGCCCTCGAGATTAACTGGAACAGAGTAGTACATACCTGCCCAAGAGGTTGTAACACCCATCAAGATAGGATCTCCATTACCCTGCTGTGCCCAGAGTTTGAAGAGAGAAGTCTTCACATCCGTGTTGTAGCAAGGCTCACCTGCCGGCTTATTATTAGGCATGTTGAAGATGATCTTACCATCAACACCATTCTTTGCAGAGTGCAACAAGGTGGTAGATACTACCTCTGGCTTTGCTGGTTTCTCGAATGTACCACGGACAATAGAGAACTCGCCAAGATAGAGATTAAGGTTGCTTGCATTCTCCATCTTCAATGCAACGAGTGCAAGGTGCTTGTTAGCTAAGGTGCCATCAACGGTGATAGTCTTCTCTACCCACTTATCTTCATCTGTCTCATCAGAAGCATTCAATACCTTATAATCATTCTCGGCACTTACATTATCCTTTGTTAAAAGAACCAAAGAAGCATCTGACTTACCAGCCTTTACCTTATAACGGAAGGTAATCTTATCGCCTGCCTTCAACTCAAAGTCGGTCTTGAAGAGGTGGAGATACTCCTTAGGAGTGTTACCAAAGATGCGTACAGTAGAACCACCAAGATAAGCATCATCCCATACAAACTCGGCATCTAAGCCTGTTCCATCATCTGGAACATCAATAGGTTCACGACCTAACAACTTCTTAGCAAACCACCAACGCCATGTTGGTAAGTAGTCCTGTACACCCACGTTAACCCATGGGCGGTCGTTCTTACGCTGTCCATCGTAATTAAAGAACTTACCATTACCAAGGTTGAAGTGGGTAATGAATGGCTCTTCTGTTAGATCCCATGACATTGAACTACGCGCTGTCATCATAGCAGACATACCTGCAAAATCAAAGTTGTCAGCATTGTAATTCAAACTGTTATTGATTTCAAGGTTGTTAACAGGGTTACGTGATCCACTTGAGAACCAACGCTCTGTACGCAACATGTAGGTGCGTTGCTTGATTTCAGGGTCACTTCCCTTCTCACCACGGCTCTCAAAGAACATGTTCTGAGAATGAGCTCCCCACAAACCAATAGAGATTGGATATTTCTTCAACAATGTCCAACGAGGCATTGAGTGTGGTTCACCACCTTGCATATTGATACCTGCATAGATGTCGAGTGGGTCACGATTGATTTCCTTAGCTTTCTCTACTGACTGCTTCAACAACCAATCAGAGTTCCAGTTATAGTTAAAGAAAAGATTAGCAGCCTCTTTACCTTTCTCACCGAATATATTCTTATTATAATCAGTCAATCCTTGATCAAAGTAACGATTACCATTCTCTTGTGTACCATCGTACCAAATATTCTCAAAGATGGGGTTAGTAGGCTTTATAACTTTATTCAGATTAACATGGAAATCCTTGATTCCTCTAGTGACCCTACCACGAGTATAAAACTCTGTATACTCTGAGTTATAACCGAAACCATCATAACCAAAGTAATTCATGTAGGCAGCAGCCTTGTTAACATCAACACTAGCAAGAGTCTCTAAAGCTAATTTCCAACCACCATCTAAAGCTCCAAAAGGAATACCAGCAACCGATGTTACAGGCACACCATTCTTATGAGCAACGTCAAGCAGCGCAGCTGGAATACGACCTAAGCCACAGTTCCAGTCACCCCAATGTGTAACGTAAGGCCACATTGAGAACACCTCGGAATCGAAGACACCATCAGGAAGAGCATTCTTGCTCGGCACGTTCCATGGCAACCAAGCTATAAGACGCTTGTCATTCTCCGCTGTAATGTTTGTTCTTACCTGTGTATCAGCATTGCGGAAACGCATCTTTGGCTTCACACGAGAGATAAAGAAGTTGTCATCATCATTAATCTTTGGACTGGTTTTTGACCAATCCCTCAATTTCGATGGGAACTGTTGTGACTCGAATCCCCACGAGATGTAGCCATCCTTTAGTTCCTGCGCCATAAGCGTAGAAGGAGCCAAGCAACAGCCCAAAAGGAGCAAATTTAATTTCTTCATAAATAATTTAAGTTTTACGTTTATTGATTAGGTTTTCTATTAAAGACTTGTTTTCCTATGCCTCACCATCAATTTTTTCATCAGAGAAGATGGATGAGGGCATCGGTTTGTATCATAAAATAGAATAAGGCTAACCAACTTGTAGTGTGCAAGTCAGCTAACCTTATTCCGTTTTTATTACTTGATTGCTATCTTCTGTGTGCGGATAACATTCTTATTCAACATCTTAACAAGGTAAACACCTGGTACTAACTCGTTTGTATTGAACGCCTTTGGCTGAACCATACTCTTGATAGTCTGACCATCAGCAGAGAAGATCCATGCACGCTCAACATTCTTGAAGACAACCTGACCACCAGCAACTACAACTGAAGAAGCCGCGCCAGCATTAGCTGTCTCAATGTTAGTTGAACCACCTTCAAGCATCTCTGGCTGGTCTGCTGTACCCTTATCGTGGGTGTCAACCTTACTGCCACGAGCCTTATTTGTACCTGTGATTTCCACGTCGAAATCGATAGCAAAGCCCTTATTGAACTTACCCGTTGGGGTCAAACCACCCTGGAACCATGCGTCACAGAATACGAGGCGAATACGACTCTTACCCGGTTTAGCATCCTTAGGAACGGTGAACTCGTATGTATTAAGCTGTTGTACCTGTTCTGGGCTCCCCTTACGAACCGTACCAAAGAAGACTACACACTCACCAGACTCTGGCTTGTCAGTGAGGTTATCAGGGTTGAACTGATGATCACCATCAAAGTCCATCCATGCTTTACCCATACAGTAACGGAGGTCATCATGTGATCCATCTTTATATTCGGTTGCTTGGTAGCCCTTGATCTTTACTGTAACTTTTGCGCCTTGAGCTACAACCAATTTCTGATCAGTTGCATCAACATAGTTGGTTTCATTACCAGCAGGACCAGAAGCAGTGTAGTCTATGTTCTGTGTACCGCCCTCTGTCTGGAACTTCTGAACATAACGAATCTTACGAGCTGTTTCTGCACCAGCAGCAGCATTGTCGAGTTCAACTGTTCCGTAGCCCTCTTCCTGTGCTTCTGGGAGTTCTGACTGCTTAGCGCGTGGAACAGCAATCCACAGTGTCTTTGAGTAGGTCTTAAGGTCAGTACTTACTGAGCGAACACCGATGAAAGGTTTGTCGTCAACACTTGTGAACTGGATGTTAGGAACGAGTGTAGCCCACTGTGATGTACGACCTACCTCAGACACCTTACCATTCTCACCGTTCTTATAGAGAATCTCGAAGTGGTCGATATTTGCCTCATCGTTATAAACGGTTGGATTCTGTCCTGGGTCTTTATCAATTCCCCATACCGCCTTAACAGAAAGAGAATTCTTTGTTTCCTCCTTCACCTGAACGGTCAAATCCTTCACGTTAGCTGGTGTTGCTGTCACGTCGTCGTTGAGTTCGAGTTTACCAACAAGTACATTATAGTCAGCATCTGAGTTGTTTACACGCAGACCGATACGCTCAATCTTCTGACCAGCAGTAATATCATTCAACTCAACCTTCTTCTCTGTCCAGTTTGCGTTCTCGGTGTTACCCAAAGCATAAGCCTTCCAAGCACCATTCACACGTACGATGAGAGAAAGTTTTGAGTCGTTATTGCCTTCTTTGCCAGTCTTGATAGCTACCTTAGCAACTACCTTACCCTTAGAAGGAGTGAGGTTAGTCTTGAAGAGAACAACGTCTGTAGCAGTCGCATTGTTGACACCCTTCAAGCGAAGTGCTGCACCACCCGTGTAAGCATCCTCATTGGTGAATGAAGGCTGTACGTCTGTGCTGGCTACTTCAGTCTCTGGCTTAACAACCATCCAACGATAAGTAGGCACGACATCTTGGCTACTCATGTTATACCATGAGCCTGCAGTCTTCTTACCCTTATAGTTATAACGTTCGCCATTACCAGTGTTGAAGTGGGTAGCGAAAGGAAGGTTACCTGAGATAGCTGTGCGCTCTGGAATCCAAGAAGCAAGACCAGCAAAACGTGCCAAAGGAGGTGTGGTACCCTGTGCCTCAACATTATTACCCCTGTTGCTAATCTCTGGACGATACAAAGGATTACGGTTGCCACCAGAGAAAGCACGCTCGAGATACTCCTGATAGTTAGACATACGAGACATAGCGTCGCCACCAGTGTTATAACTCCAGAAACGGCTCTCTGCATGCTCACCCCACAGACAGATACCACAACGCTTAGCATCTTGGTTGTTAAGACTATTCCATCGTCTGTCCATGCTTACAATCCATACACCAGCGTATAAACCATCGGCTGAGCCCATAGTGCGTTCTGCCTCTTTTACAGAACTGCCCATGTTCCAACTGAAGTCACTGTTGTCATAATTCAACATCACCTCACAGATACGATTGTCCTTATCTTGACCCCACATATATCTTGAGCTATATGGTGTCAGACTTGAGCTCGTCGTATAA
>ERZ773079.1781-NODE-1781-length-12516-cov-15.150469_pt1 | contig 12516 bp, 10 predicted proteins | sample MGYA00511355_ERZ773079 | MGnify/ENA primary metagenome ERZ773079 (study PRJEB29015, sample SAMEA2737979) | human oral metagenome | biome: human oral; feature: human-associated habitat; material: dental | place: China | collected 2117 ... | reverse complement strand
GCTCTATGACGGCGTCGGCGCTTTGGCCCGCCTCCGAGAACAGCACGCGGATACCCGCCTGCGACAGGTTCGGCCTTTGGGAGGAGAGGTTTTCCGCCGCGTCAAAGACGACCACCGCGTCGTAGCGATGCTGCGCAAAGGACGCCACGTCACCGATGAGCTTGGTGCGTGCCCGCTCAAAGGGGTCGCCACCGTCCGCCTCGTCGATAAGCTCCAGGTAGCGAGCGCTCTTGTGGATGACATTGTAGCCATCGACGACAAGAAGCTCGCCGTCACCGAACAGAGCGTCCCCCTTTGTCGAACGAGAACCGCCCGGCGCGAGCTCCCTAGCCATCCTCGCCCCCTGCGCCAGCGACGGCTGTAAAACGTCCGTCCGAGTCTGGTGAGCCAGATAAAAGACCGCGCGCGGGGTCCTCGGCAGCCGCCGAACCCACCGGGAAAGGGGCGCTCGTAGCTCCCGGAACGCCGCGTTGCTCAGCCATGGCGCGACGCAGCCACTCGTAGCACATGACCGTCGCCGCCTGCGCGACGTTGAGCGACTCCACCCGCCCGTACTGGGGTAGGCTGCACTCGAAGTCGCAACGCTCTCGCACGAGGCGGGAAAGACCCTGGCACTCAGAGCCCATGACCAAACAGAGCCTACCCTCGAGCGGAGCTGACCACAGGTCGCCTGCAGCATGCTCGCTTGCGCCGCAGACCCAAAAGCCAGCCTCCTTGAGTCGGTCGATAGCAGTCGCGAGGTTCGCTACCTGGGCTACGGGCAGGCGTAGCACCGCACCAGCGGAGGACTTGTAGGCCCCAAGGCCCACACCTGCAGCGCGCGCCTTCGCGATGACGACCCCCGTCGCCCCAACGACCTCGGCAGAACGCACGATGGCACCGAGGTTGCCCTCGTCAGCCACATGGTCGAGCAGCACGACCAGGGCCCTTCCCTCTCCGGCTGCGGCGATGATGTCAAGGAGCGTGGCGTAGGCAAAGGGCCGTGCCTGGACGATGATGCCCTGATGGGTACCATGCGAGCTCATGGCGTCAAGGCGTGACCTCGACACAGGCTCTAGCGGAATGCCCTCGCGCTTCAGATGGCCTAGGAGCTGCGAGAGCGTGGAGTCGGGACCATCGAGACCCGCCTGGACAAAGGCCCGTCGTAGCTTCACGCCCGCGTCGAGTGCCTCGGCGACAGCACGGCGACCCTCGATGAGATCTCCTGGTGTACGCTGCCCTCTCTCGGCCGGACCAGCCGGACGCCCTCTTGTCCCCCGTCGTCCACGCGGGCTCGCACCATGCTCGTCGCGCTGGATGCGTCCCTTCTCGCCTTGACGGCCCGCACTGCGGTGCCCGGCAACTCGCTGACCCTCCCGCGCGCTTCCCCTCGAGTCACCCTGTTGTTCCTGCAAGGATCGACCTGCCCTGAGACGCCCCTGTAAGTCGCCCTGAGACGTGCGCGACCGAGCACTTTTTGGCTTGCCTTTTGGCATCTTGGCCTACGCCTTCCTGTTCCGGCGTAGGCGAACACCCGCCGCCGTGTCCTCGACGACCAGGCCAAGGGTCGAAATGCCATCTCGGATGGCGTCGGCGCGGCTCCAGTCCCTGTTCGCACGGGCCTCCTGTCGAGCACAGAGCAGCGCCTTGGCAGCGGCGTCCGCGTCATCGCCCGCAAAGCCCGTCAGCTCACGAGCGAGCAGGGTAAGCTCAGAGGGCAACTCGTCTTCTGCCGCAGCCTCGGAGATGTCGATGCCGAGCACGCCCAGAAGCTCTTGGATCGTATCAGCCGCACGCAAGGTCGCGGCGGTGGTCAGGCTCTGGCCACCCTCAGCGAGATATTTGTTGGCGGCATTCATGAGACCGAATATCGCAGCGAGGGCGCCAGCTGTGTTAAAGTCATCATCCATCTGACGGGTGAACTCAAGCTGGGCGTCTCTCGCGGCGCCTGCAAGGGTACGGTCGGCCTCGTCGAAGCTGCCGTCCTGCGGCGCGTTCTTGGCGGCCCAGCGCAGGTTCTTGACACAGCTCGCCAGGCGCTCAACGTTGCCCACCATACCGTTTAGGAACTCGAAACGAAAGTCGAGCGGAGAGCGATAGTGGGTCTGCAGCATGAGGAGGCGCACGGCATCGGCAGGGTACTTGTCCAAGACCTCCTTGAGCGTATAGAAGTTACCAAGGCTCTTCGACATCTTCTCACCGTCCACACGCAACATCCCCGCATGCATCCAGGTCCTCGCAAGCGGCGTGTGCCAGGCGCACCGTGCCTGGGCGGTCTCGTTCTCGTGGTGTGGGAAGATGAGGTCCTGCCCCCCGCCATGGATATCGATGGGCGTACCCAGGTAGTGGTGGATCATGGCGCAGCATTCGGTGTGCCAGCCGGGGCGTCCGTCACCCCAGGGGCTTGGCCAACTTGGCTCACCGGGCTTTGCGGCCTTCCAGAGCGCAAAGTCAAAGGGATCGCGCTTCTCGTCGCTGACCTCGACGCGCTCGCCGGCTCGTAGCTGGTCAAGATCTCGTCCCGAGAGCGCTCCGTAGTCCGCATCGGCACGCACCGAAAAGTACACGTCGTGGTTGTCTGCGACGTAGGCATGCCTTGAGGCGATGAGCTGCTCGATCATCTCCTGCATGGCCTCGATCTCGCGCGTGGCGCGCGGACGCATGTCGGGATCCTGGACGTTGAGGCGATGCATCTGCGTGATGAAGGCAGCGGAGTACTCCTCGGCGAGCTGCGCGGCGGTCCTGCCCTCCTCGTTGGCGCGGTTGATGATCTTGTCATCCACGTCGGTGAGGTTCTGGGCAAAGGTCACCGCGTACCCCTTGTAGGCAAGGTAGCGACGGATCACGTCGAACACGAGGAAGGTACGGGCGTTCCCGATGTGGATGTCATCGTAGACCGTGGGCCCGCACACGTACATGCGGACCTTCCCCTTGTCGATGGGAATGAACTTCTCCTTACGGTGGGTCTTGCTGTTATAGATGAGCATGCTGCCTCCTTTGGCGGCGTCATCTTGGCGTGGTCATGCCCCGGCGACGTTTTCCTACAGGACGTTCGGTACGTCCTTCTCGGTGCGTCCTTCGGTTCGGGCAGCGTAAGAGGGCAAAGAGAAGCCCACTGGTCACCCCACCTCCTCGAGCAGGCAGACCGCCCAGGCGGCAATTCCCTCCTCGCGTCCCACAAAGCCCAGGTGCTCCGTGGTGGTCGCCGAGACACCAACGCTTGTCATTGGAACGCCCATGGCATGGGCAAGGTTCTTGCGCATGGCCTCGCAGTGCGGCGCCAACCGAGGCGCCTGCGCCGCGATCGTGCAGTCACAGTCCAAGATCAGGTAACCCCGATCGCGGGCAAGCCCCGCGACGCGGGCGAGCAACTCGCAGGAGTCGGCACCCGCATAGGCGGGATCAGTGTCTGGGAAGAGCTGACCGATGTCTTTGGCTCTCATCGCCCCGAGCAGGGCGTCCATGAGGGCATGGGTGACGACGTCCGCATCCGAGTGACCCAGAAGCCCCTTAGGGGCGTCAATGCGCACGCCACCAAGGATGAGCGCGCGACCCTCAGCGAAGGCGTGCACGTCAAATCCGTGTCCTATGCGCAGCATTGCTCCCTCCCTCCGTCAGTGATCCTTGGTCCTCGGCCGTGGTCGTACCCGTTGCATCATCAAGCAAATCGATGCCACAGCCCTCCCGCATGAGGCGCGTCTCCAAGAGGGCACGGACGACGAGGAGGTCCTCGGGCACCGTGACCTTGATGTTGGCGCGAGGCGAGGGCACGCAGGCGACCCTGCCATTACAGCGCTCCACGAGCGAGGCGTCATCGGTACCCCCAAAGGCATCAAGCTGTGCCGCGCGATGCGCCGCCACAAGCTGCCTCGTCCTGAACACCTGCGGCGTCTGTGCGCACCAATAGGAGCAGCGATCAGGCGTAGCGCGTATCACCCCATCCTCGACTATCTTGAGCGTGTCGATCGAGGGCAGCGCACAGATGGCGCCAGCGAGGCTCGCATCATCACGCACGCAGGAGATGCAGCCCTCGATGGTCTGGGCGTCGATCAGAGGACGAGCCCCATCGTGAACAGCCACAAGAACGAGTCTCTCGTCCATGGCGCAAAGGCCTGAGAAGACTGACTCCTGCCTCGTTTCGCCCGCCGTGGCGAGCACCACCGGCGTGGCGAGCGAGACGCGCGAGAGCACGTGCTCGCGCACCTCCTCCTCACGCCCGCCCTCGATCACCAAGACCAGCTGCGCCACTGAGGGCGCCCTATCAAACGCGATCAGGGACCACGCGACGAGCGGCAGGCCACAGAGGCCTACGAACTGCTTGCCGAGCGGATTGCCGAAGCGCGTGCCAGAGCCACCCGCAACGATGATCGCGCAGCTGTCTGCCGCCCCCGCCTGCTGAGCGAGGCGCTTTGGTGCCGCGCAGACACAGGCCTGGACGCTCATGCCCGCTTGCCCCACATCCTATAGAGGCTGTCTGCAAGGATATTGGGGTTCTTGACGCCGACGTCATCGAGGCGCTCGGGATTGCTCTCGATGTTGTCAAGCACCTGCTGGAGCGAACCGAACTTATCGACGATCTTGTCGGCCATACCCTCGCGCACAACCGACACGTTTGAGAGCGTGCGCAGCCCGAGCGGCTTCATGATGGAGTCCTCCGCCATGTTCTCGTAGCCAAGCAGCTCAGCCACGCTCTTGGGTGAGCGCAGCTTGACCTTGTCGGTCATATGCAGCGTCTTGCGCAGGGTGACGGCATTTGCCTCGGAGTGGTCGCAGGCATAGTCGCGCAGCAGCAGCGTGTAATCCTCCGAGGTATCGCCCATGAGCTCCTCACGCTGCATCTCGATGGACTTCCCCTGGCTTCCCAGCTGCAGCACAAGATCATTGAGCTCGGCCGAGACGGTCGTGAGCATCTCGAAGAGGTAGATCGTCTCGGCGATGTCTGCGAGCGTGACGTAGTCGTCAAGCTCGAGCGTGGTCAGACGCAACAAGCCACGGTCGAGGCGGGTCCGCGTGCTTTCCATGGAGACGAGCAGCTGGTTGATGGTGCTCATGAGCTCGGGAGCGCTCTTGAGCTGGTGCCCGCGACCGCTGACGTAGACGGTGACGACCTGCCTGCGCTCCGAGACCGAGATGACCATCGCCGTGGTGAGCAGGCTCATGCGTGCGGCGGTGCGATGCCGCATGCCCGTCTCTGACGTAGGCAGCGACGGGTCGGGATTGAGGTGGTAGTTGGCGCGCAGTATTTGCGTCATGTCCCTGTCGATGACAATGGCGCCATCCATCTTCGAGAGCTCGAAGAGGCGATTGGCCGTAAACGAGATGTCGAGCTTGAAGCCATCGTCACCGGCCCGGATGACGTTATCCGTATCACCGATGCAGATGAGGGCACCGAGGTGGCCAGCGATGATCATGTCGAGCGCATGGCGTAGTGCCGTGCCGTGCGCCGTCTTCTTGATTGCGTCACGCATGCGACCCCGCGCGTCGTCTGGACTCTGGGTCGAGTGAGCATCTTCCATATACCCCCCTTATGGGCAGGTCTGCCCGCAGTCGCGGGCAGACCGAACTGTCACACATAGTATAACGTTACTGATACGCGCGCTCCTTGATGCCCGCTCATTGTGCGGCAGCTCTCGCCCAGCCAGGAGAGCCAAGAGCTACTCGGCAGCAGACGTGGCGCGTCCATCGGAACTCGCGGCGGGCGTGGGCCGTGCGGTGTTCCACCGCTCGCGGGCCTTCGGCAGCTCCATGTGAACACGCTCCGTAGGCGCGGGTATCTCACCCGTACCCTTGGTGAAGACAAGCTTTCGGTCGTCTCCCTCACCGTCTGCATCCACGAGGATGATGTCCCCCTCGTGCCACCTGCCACGCAGCAGCTCCTCGGAGAGCGGATCCTCGATGAGCGACTGGATCGCGCGACGCAAAGGACGAGCCCCATAGATGGGGTCAGTGCCCTCCTTGACGATGTGATCGCGGGCAGCATCGGTCAACTCGATGGACATGCCCTGGGCGATCATACGGTTGCGCAGATCCGTGACCATGAGGTCCACGATGCCGCGCAGCTGCTCGTGGGTAAGCGACCCAAAGACCACGATCTCGTCCACGCGGTTCAGGAACTCGGGGCGGAACAGACGCTTGAGCTCACTCATCACGCGGGAGTTTATCTCCTTATCAGAGAGCCCGCCTGCGCCCTGCGCCGAAAAGCCCATGGTGTTGGTCTGGGCGATGTCGCGCGCGCCGACGTTGGAGGTCATGATGATGACCGTGTTGGAGAAGTCGACCGTGCGTCCCTGCCCATCGGTGAGCCTGCCCTCGTCCAGTATCTGGAGGAGGACGTTGAAGACGTCGGGATGGGCCTTCTCGATCTCGTCAAAGAGCACGACGGAGTAGGGCCTGCGACGCACCGCCTTGGTCAGCTCACCGCCCTCATCGTAACCCACGTATCCGGGAGGGGCACCAACGAGCTTGGAGACCTCGTGGCGCTCTATGAACTCCGACATGTCGAAGGAGATGAGCGCGTCCTCGCTACCAAAGAGGAACTCGGCGAGCGACTTGGCGAGCTCGGTCTTGCCGACACCGGAGGGTCCGAGGAAGATAAACGAGCCACCGGGACGGCGCGGGTCCTTGAGGGGCGAGCGGCTGCGCCTGATGGCCTTGGCCACCTTGGTCACGGCCTCCTGTTGGCCCACGATGCGTTGGTGCAGAGCGTCCTCGCAGCGCAGGAGCTTGGAGGCCTCGGCCTCCGTGATGTTGGAGACGGGGATGCCCGTGATATCGGACACGACGTCGGCGACGTCTTTGTCGGTGACGACCGTCACGGCCTTGTCGGTGCTCTCGCGCCATGACGCCTCAAGCTCGTCGCGCTTGGAGGCAAGCTCCTTCTCGCGGTCGCGCAGACGGGCGGCCTCCTCGAACTCCTGGGCACTCGCCGCCTTGGACTTCTCGTCCTTGATGCGGGCAAGCTCCTCGTCCACCTGGGCGAGCTCGGGAGGCAGGCTCATCTTGTGGACGCGGGTGCGCGCGCCCGTCTCGTCGATGATGTCAATGGCCTTGTCGGGGAGGAAGCGGTCCTGGACGTAGCGGTTGGAGAGCGTCACAGCCGAGGCCAGCGCGTCTTCGGTGTACTTGACGTGGTGGTGCCTCTCGTAGGCCTCCTGCAGGCCATGCAGGATCTCGAGGGTATCCTCGGGCGTGGGCTCTCCGATGTTGACAGGCTGGAAGCGGCGCTCGAGGGCGGAGTCCTTCTCGATACGCTTGCGGTACTCCTCGGCGGTCGTGGCACCGATGACCTGAATCTCGCCGCGCGAGAGGGGCGGCTTCAGGATAGAGGCCGCATCGATGGAGCCCTCGGCCGAGCCCGCGCCGATAATGGTGTGGATCTCGTCGATGAAGAGGATGTCGTCCTTGTTCTCCATGACCTCGGAGATGACCTTCTTGAGGCGCTCCTCGAACTCGCCGCGATACTTTGATCCGGCAACGAGACTCGCGACGTCGAGCGTCCAGATCTGCCTGCCGCGCAGGATGTCGGGGACATTGCCCGTGGCGACGAGCTGGGCGAGCCCCTCGACGATGGCCGTCTTGCCAACACCGGGGTCACCCAGAATGAGGGGGTTGTTCTTCTGCCTGCGTGCAAGGACCTGCATCACACGCTCCACCTCACGGTCGCGCCCTATCACGGGGTCGAGCTTGCCGTCTGCGGCGAGCTGGGTGAGGTTTCTACCAAACTGCTCGAGCATGGAGCCGTCCTCCGACTGTTGCGGACCCTGTCCCATACCGCTGAAGAACTGCTGTCCAAAGCCGACGCCTGTTGGCTGCGGGCGACCCTCCCTACCCTTGCTGTCGCTCTTCTCGACCAACTCGTTGACGGCATTGCGAACCGCGTCCGCCGAGACACCCATGCGAGAAAGTGCCGTCATCGCACGGTCGTCGCTCTGGGATACGATGCCCAAAAGTAGGTGCTCCGTGGCGATGTAGGTTTGGTTGCGTGCCATGGTCTCACGGTAGGCGTCCTCGAGCACGCGCTTTGCGAGCGGCGTGAAGGGAATGTGGCCTCCGGGAATGGGCTCGTTGTCCTCGGAGGAGATCTCCTTGACCGTGGCGAGGGCCTCCGTATAGGTGACGTCGAGTTTGGCGAGGGCTTGGGCGGCGATGCCCTCCCCCTCCTTTATCAGGGCCAGGAGCAGGTGCTCCGTCCCTACATACATCTTGCCGAGGCTACGCGCCTCGTCCTGCGCAAGGCTCATGACCTTGCGCGCCTTGTCGGTGAACTTCTCGAACATACGGTGCTTACGCCCCCTCCTGGGTCACGTGCCGACCTGCGTGTTGGTGACCGGCAGCTGGGCCGGCCCTGTTTTGATGGTTGTGCTTGTACCCCGATGATGTGCCTGCGAAACCTGCAGGCGATGGAGCGGGCGAAACTCCTCAGGGCGTGGGTGCGGTACGCGCAAAGCGTGTGGTATACGCGGAGGCAATCGAGGAATCGGCGCATGCCTCGCCGGACGCCGGGCATCTGTGCGTTTTGGCATGAGGACGCGTGGACCGTTGGAGAGATTGGAGTACACTTTCAGTGGTCGGAAAGCTCAGCAGCACATCATGGCGATGCGTCACGGCACTTAGGTGGATAGGGATACGGCATGTCTCGCTTTGCGTATGGGCCACAATCTTCAGACGATAGCAAGGCCTGTGGTCACACCGGGAAGGGACTGGCCGGCATGGGCACGGCCCCCATACTGCGCGTTTCGCACCTGGGCAGGCACTACGGCACAGGGAAGGCCGCAGGCGTGGCGCTCGATGACATAACGCTCTCGCTTTTCTCTCCCGGGCTCGTCTGCGTGCTGGGGCCGAGCGGCTGCGGCAAGACCACGCTGCTCAACGTCTTAGGCGGCATGGATACCACCTTTACAGGCGAGCTCTTTATAGAGGAGACCGACTGCCGCAGGTTCGAACCACGGGAGTGGGATGACTATCGCGCCAAGAGTGTCGGCTTCGTCTTTCAGGATCCCTCTCTGACGAGCTACCTTACGGTACGGGAGAACGTCGCGCTCTCACAGGAGCTCTGCGGGGCGTCTCGTGACGAGGTCAGCTCGCGTACGGACGAGGCCCTTCGCCAGACGGGCATCGAGGGGCTGGCAAAACGCCTCCCAAGCCAGCTCTCGGGCGGCCAGGCACAGCGCGCCTCGATTGCACGGGCGATCGCCAAGGATCCCGACATTGTCCTTGCTGATGAGCCCACTGGTTCACTCGACCAGGCAAGCGGCGAGGCGATCATGCGACTGTTAAGCCATGCGGCGCGCAGTCGCCTCGTAGTCGTCGTCACTCACAACGAGGAGCTGGCCCACAGGTTTGCGACGCGCACGATACGCATGATGGACGGGCACATCGTCGAGGACGAGGGATGCATCACGCCGTCGGAGAACCTCCCGACAGCCGAGGAGGCATCCGTCTCGCCCGACGCAACCTCACCGAGCAACCCTGCCGCAACATCCCGCAAAGGCCACAAGTGCGCCATGCCGAGGCTGGCCTTCAAGCACCTCGGTCGCTCGAGGCTGCGCAGCGCACTTGTGGTGTTCACGATCACCCTCAGCGTGCTCGGCTCCCTTCTCGCGGCGACCTTTGGCATGGCAACGAGTGACTATATGGATCGCCTCGAGGTCTCGACCACGCTCAACCACCCACTGAGAGCAACTGCGGACCCGACTGCTTTCGTTGTCTCCGCCAAGCCCGACGAGCACGTCAGCGCGCCGACGACCCCAGTGGAGGTCACGGTCAACGATGGAGGCACAAATGCCCTCAGGACGCTTGGGACTGCGCGTGGACAGTCTAACCTCGGCTTCCTCTACGCACAGCTCACGCAGGGGCCGACGGACATCTGGGATGACGTTCTTGACATCCAAGAGTCCTACCACGTGGAGTTCAATCTCTACACATCAGATGGAAGGCAGGCGCTCATGGCAGGCAACGGAACCTTGGCAGAGCGCCTGAACGTAGCCAGCACCCTAGGTGAGGGAGCCGCCTACCAGATCAGCCAGGCACTCAAGGGCAGGGGGCTGATACGCGAGGTCGTCCAGAATGACGAGACGGGCGACTCTCCCTACCAGATCCTCGCCGGGCACCTGCCGACCTCGACCGACGAGCTTGTTCTCATCACGCGGGAGGATGGCAGCATCCTCGACTACGTTGGCTATGACCTGGGGCTCATTGATGACGAGCGGCTCTTGGGAACCATGAGAGCCCTCGCGCGAGGTGACCATGAGGACGCCACGGGTGCACTGACGGGCATCTCCTATGAGGATGTCATCGGTACGACATACCGGATCGTCCCGACGGCCGACTACTACGCCAAGAGGGATGGCAGCTGGGTTGACTCCCGTGATAACGCGGCTTACGTTGCAAACGTGCTCGCGTCTGCGCGGAGGCTCACGGTCGTCGGCGTGATACGACCATTGGCACGCTACGCCAGCGAGTCCGACATCGGAGCCATCGGCTATGCGCCCGGACTTCCCAAGGAGCTGATCGATGACGCCTGGCACACGAGGATCGTGCAGGAACAGGCAGCTCACCCCGACACCAACGTCTTCACGGGCAGGACGTTTGCCGATGAGGCGAGCGCCAAAGACCCAAGCTTCGACGACACCGCAGTCGCACGACTCGTCTCGGTCGCAGGCGAGCTGGGTCTCTCGCAGCACAAGATCGATGCGCTCAAGATCCTGAACCCAGAGCAGGTACGGGCCGTCTGCGAAGTCTACGGCATCGCGCTGGACGAGGCACAAGAAGCCGGAGCAAACGCTGTTTCGAGCGATGACGCAGAGGCGCTGCGACAGATGAGCGACGACGAGTTCTTCCAGCTGATCGAGGAGAACGCCCCGCCTTCGCTCAACTCCCACTATGCTCAAAACATGGAGTGGCTTGGCGGCATTGACGTCAACTCACCCAAGGCGCTGCTCATCTATCCCAAGAACAGCACGGGAAGGCGGGCGACACTCGATGCGGTCGACGCCTTTAGCGCCGCCCTACCACAGGAGGCGGCACGGGTGCAGTGCCAGTCAGACCTGCATGAGTGGCTTGACCAGGTTGCCACCACCGTAGGCAACGTCTCCAAGGTCCTCGCCATCTTCGTCACCGTCTCGCTGGTACTGGGGGTGTCCCTCATCTTCTCGTCGACGTACGTGTCAGCGCTAGAGCGCAGGCGGGAGATCGCCCTCCTTCGCGCCATGGGTGCCTCGAGACGGGATGTCATGCGACTCTTTGCCTACGAGAATGGCCTGCTCGGAACCCTCTCTGGCATCGTGGGCCTTGTCGCGGCGACTATTGGCCTGCCGCTTCTGAGCACCTACGTCACGCAAGTCGCCGAGAGCAACGTCCCCATGACGCTACCGCCGTGGGCACCACCGGCAGCTGTCGCGGGTGCCATAGGGCTTGCCGTGCTTGCAGGATGGATCCCAGCGAGCCGCTGCTCGCAGCGAAATCCAGCCTCCCTGCTCCGCGCGCCGTGAGGGCGGACGCCCATGCGCTTGGCGGCGACCGGAAGGTGTAGAATTCCCTCACGGCAAGCAACGGGCGCGGCCGGTGCCGCGCCACGATGACGGGAGGGAGCCATGTTCTGCCCGAGCTGCGGGACGAGAAACCCCGACGGGAGCAGGTTCTGCGGGGCCTGCGGGGCCGACCTGTCGGCAAGGGGCCCTGGCGCGTCACAGGCGGCCGCTCCCGCCGCCTCTGTCGCTGCGGGCCCCGCAGCGCGCCGTCGCCGCAGCTGGCGGCGGAGGGCGCCTGTCGCGGCGGTGGCCGTTGCCCTCGTGACCATCGCCGTCGCAGGGCTGGTCACGGGTTGGTTCGGCTTCGCCAGGCCCAGCATCACGCCGGGAACCTACGTGCTTCTCTACTCAGATAAGACATATGGACAGTGTGATACCCTATGCGTGACACAGAATGGGTATATGAATATACCAGTGTATCGAGATGTCTTGGGGGGAAATATACAGATTAATCAGGTAAAGAATGGTGATATTTACGGGACTGTAGATGCACACTACGAAGGTATCTTTGAAAAGAGTTTCCATGAAAGGAGTAACTTTGAGGATAGTGAGTCTGCTACCTCTCCAACCATTAACTTTGTAATGCCACAGGGATCTCCGGACAACATTACCGGCACTTGGGCGCTTTGGGTCATAGAGGGATCTGAAAATAGACAGTACGTCTCCTCCCTCATGTGGGCGAAGTTCAGTGACAACGGTAGCTTCAAGTACGAGGTCTTTAGCAACAGCTCTTCCCCTGAAATGGAATCCGCGCTGGCGCTTATCAAGGCAGGAACCTTCCAGGGGGACTCCAACGCAGAGTCCGGCAGATGGGACAAGCAAGAAGATGGCAGCTACCTGATGACCCTCGTCAATGGCGGCAGTTGCGTCTATCGATACCATAAGTAGCTCGATGGGCGACGCGCGCCCGAGACGTTTAGGAGCTGTTACGCTTAGGAGCTGTTACGCTCGTTCTGTAAGATCGCAAGCCACCGTCTAGACGATATGACCCGAACTGAGGGAGTGGAAC
>ERZ773079.1780-NODE-1780-length-12516-cov-36.025359_pt1 | contig 12516 bp, 8 predicted proteins | sample MGYA00511355_ERZ773079 | MGnify/ENA primary metagenome ERZ773079 (study PRJEB29015, sample SAMEA2737979) | human oral metagenome | biome: human oral; feature: human-associated habitat; material: dental | place: China | collected 2117 ... | reverse complement strand
GGTCGCAGGCGTGGGCCGCCTGATGCGCGGCCGCAATGGACTGTTCGGAAACCGCGATACCGCACGGGTTGGCGTGTTTAATAATGGCGACGCAGGGGCGATCGTGATCCCAGGAAGCCCGCCAGGCGGCATCGGCGTCAGTGTAGTTGTTGTAGCTCATTTCCTTGCCGTGCAATTGTGTGGCCTGGGCTAACCCGGCGCTGGCTGCCGACTGTCCCACGTAGAGGGCGGCGGCCTGGTGGGGGTTTTCCCCATAACGCAATTCATGCGACAATTCATATGTGTTGCCCCGCCACTGTGGGAAGCCGGTGGGCTTATCGTCGAAAGCCTGTGTGATCTGTTGCTCCCCCAACCAGGTTGCAACGGCCACATCGTAGGCGGCGGTGTGTTGGAAGGCCGCAACCGCTAGGTGGGTTCGTTCCGCTAGGGTGAAACCGCCGGCCGCCAGTGCTGCGGCCACATCCCCGTAGCGGGCGGGGTCGACCAAGACCGCCACCGAGGGATGGTTTTTGGCGGCGGCCCGCACCATGGATGGTCCGCCAATGTCGATTTGTTCTACGCAGGCGTCGAAGTCCGCCCCGGAGGCCACGGTCTCGGAGAAGGGGTAAAGGTTCACAACCACCAGTTCGAATGGGGCCACCCCCAAATCGGCCAATTGTGCGCAATGATCCGGTTTGCGGGTGTCGGCGAGAATCCCGGCATGCACGTGCGGATGCAGAGTTTTCACTCGTCCCTCCAGGCACTCGGGGAATCCCGTGAGCTGGTCCACCGGGGTCACCGGAATGCCCAGCTCAGCAATGCGGGCGGCGGTGGAGCCGGTCGAAACGATCTCCACGTTAGCGTCGAAAAGCGCCCGGGCCAGATCCTCCAACCCGGTCTTATCGTAAACACTAATTAATGCGCGGCGAATAGTTTTTCGACCCACGTTCTGGCCGCCATTACCGGCATCTTTGCTATCACTCATGATTGGCGAAATCAACCTCTCCTCGATTATCCGCCGCAACAGTGGCGGAGTTTAAAACGTTCACAATAAGCTTGCGCTCAACCTGTTTAATACGCTCGTGCAGGTCGGATTCGCTTTCCCCGGGCATGATCGCCACCGGTTCCTGCGCAATAATCGGCCCCGTATCCACCCCGGCATCGACGAAATGCACGGTAGAGCCTGTGACTTTCACCCCGTATGCCAATGCGTCCCGCACCGCATGCGCCCCCGGGAACGCCGGCAGCAACGCCGGGTGCGTGTTGATGGTCCGCCCACCAAAGCGCGACAAAAATGGTGCCCCCAGAATCTTCATGAATCCGGCAGACACCACCACATCAGGCTGCAACCTGTCGACGACTTCCGCCAGGCGTTCGTTCCATTCCTCCCGAACTTGCGGGTCGGCGCCGCGGGCCAACTCCACCAACTCTGCGGGGATGGCTGCCTGGTGGGCCCGATCCAGGGCGGGGCATTCCACATCCGAAACAACCCCGACAACCTGATATTTCCCCTGGTTATCCAGGATGGATTGCAAGAGGGTCCCCGACCCGGATGCCAAGACAACAATACGCAATGCAGTGTGGTGAGTGTGTGTCACGAACACTTACTTTAGTGGTTCTTACCGCCCGGTTCTACCTCACCAGCCGCCGCGACGTCTATGTCTGACTTGCCATCGGTCTCTGTTTCTGCTGATATTTCGGGGCCAGCAGCGTCCTTGACCGCCGTCGACGCACCATCTGGCCAACTGTCTTCATCGGTGCCTTTCGAAGCCGCTACCGCACCGCCATCCGGCTTCACTTCTTCTGCATCCTCTGTGGTTTCCGGTTCTGCGTCCTTGGGGGTCGTGTCTTCCGGGTCCACGTCTTCTAGGCCCGCGTCGGCTTCCCCATCGGAGTCCGCTGCGACATCACCATCGGATTCGGCTTCCTCGTGAGCCTCCTCGGCTTCCGGTTCCGCCGACTCCGCTGCTTGCGGCTCCAGCTCTGATTCGCTTATGGCAAGCGCGCTGAACTCATCGAAAAGTTCTGCTTCCCGTTCCGCTGCCGCGGCGGCGGCCACCAGGCGGCGCTGCACCCAATTGCCCACAATCGCAGTGATGAGGCCCACCACCGTCACCCAGCAGGCCATCAGCCCGGTGGTCAGTAGAATGCGCGGCCCTACCTCACCGTATATCCCCAGTTCTCCATAGGTCAGGGTGGTGAGTACTAAAATGTCGAGGGCGACAAATACCACGAGACCGGGCACGTCTATCAGCCGGGGAACCCGCTTCATTAAGGCCAGCACTGTGGTACAAACCGGCACGGCCAGGAGCAGCGCCATCATGGTGTCCGCCTGAAGCGGCACAGCCGCGAACATGGGCAGGGGCGGCAGGGGCACCAGGTTGACGCCAAACACCGAGATCAGGCCCGCACCGATGGCCACTTCGGAACCGGCGGTGACTGCAAGGGTGGCGATGGCGGCGTTGGGCAGGTAGCCGAGACTTACCGCGACGACCGCGACCTTGCCCCAGGTGGTGTAGGTATTCATGATGTCGCCGGTGAGCTGCGCGTGCACGATCAGCGACCCGATCCCCACCAGCACCGCCCCCAACAGCGCATATCCCACCAGCCACAGGGAGCTGACGGCCTGGTCGACGAGGGATTCGGCAATGTTCAACCGTTTCGCCAGGGCCTTCCACAGGCGCACCCCCATACCCAACACCAGGGCGATGAGGTGCACCAACAGAGTCTTCCCCAGGGCCATGGCTATATCTGGGGGCGTGACGGGAAACACCTTGGCGGCGTCGTAAAGCATGGCGGTGGCGATCAGGGTGAGCAGGCTGGGAACAACCAGCACCACCATGGTGATAACCCCAAGGTCGGCGATGCTGACTCGATCCTTGACCGCGCGCCGCACCCGATGGGCCACCAGGGCCACGATAATGGCGGTGAGCAGCAGCGGCATGATGCCAAAGTGGTGCCCCTGGATGATGATGGGGGCGGCGTTGAGAGCGAGCCAACTTTGGGCAACCACCGCGGGTAGGGTCGCCATGGGGGCGTTGACCAGCATGATTCCGGCAATCCCCAGGGCGATGAGGAAGGCAACCGCGACCCCGTTCGGCAGGAGGGCGACCGGCAGATAGGTGCGGATCCTGGTGCGTAGCGTGGGTATAGCGGGTTCGATTTCCGGTTCCACGTGCCGGGTGGTGGTTTTCCGCACCCCGGAATCCGATCGGGAGTTCGGCCGGGAGCTGGGTCGGGCCGGCCGCGCAAAGCGAGTGGATCGAGCGGATCGGGTGGCTAGCCCCACGCCGGCGGCATCCACTCGGCTGCCGGTACGACGGGGGCGTCGGGTAGGTCCTGCACCTGGGCTCGACTTTTTGCTCATTCTCCACACCTTAGCGAGAATGCTGTGATTTCCGTGGCATGACTCGGTTTTAAAATGCACAATTTTGTTACATAGTGACGAAAAAGATTACCTCCGCTACCCCCATCTGGGAAAGTTAAAGTTATTCCTAGTAGCCACCCATTTCACCATAGGTAGAACAAATGCGAAACTAAACTAAAATAAATAGAAATATTGCTACGGCTTGCTTGATATCGGAGAAGCGGCTAGTGTTACCTCTCGGAAGATAACAAGATGGTTACAAAAACGAGATGGGTGTTAACACACCGGTCCGGTAACTACGATGGATAAGCTTTGAACCAAGGGAAGTAGGCCTCAATGCAGACCAGGCGACCGCTCATTAATGGCAAGCATCGCAAGCAGACAAACCCTATCAAAGGGCGCGTGGCATTCGTTGCCGCGGCAACAGGTGTGGTGTCGACCGCAGGCGCTACGGGCGCGGCTATCGCCCACACCACAGACACGGGGATTTCCGAGATCAGCTTAGCCGCCGAGGACACTCCCAATGCGGAGGAAGGCGCCCCGCAGATTCTTGATATCGCGGAATTTAAGCCGGTCAGCAATCTGCAGGATCAACTCAATAAAGCGGTTCAATACTCCAATGACCTGGCTAAAGCCGACGAGGAAGCCCGGAAGCCCAAGATTAGTGTTTCCCGGCCCACCGATGGCATTTTGACCTCTGGTTACGGCATGCGCTGGGGGTCGCTGCACGCGGGCGTGGACTTGGCGAACGCTATAGGCACCCCGATTCTGGCGGTCATGGACGGCACAGTGATCGACTCCGGCCCTGCCTCCGGCTACGGCAACTGGATTCGTATCAAGCATGATGATGGTTCCATGAGCGTGTATGGGCACATGGAAACCCTCGACGTTAAGGTTGGCGAGCGCGTCAAGGCCGGTCAGAAGATTGCGGGCATGGGCAACAGGGGTTTCTCTACCGGCCCGCACCTACACTTTGAAATTCACCCCGATGGCAATGCCGCCGTCGACCCGGTGCCCTGGTTCAACGAGCATGGCATTAGCCTCTCGTAGCGCCTGAAAAGCTCCTCGTTTTCTTCCTGGAACACCCATGCGGTAACACCCGTGTGGGTTTTTCGTTTTTCCTGCGTCTTCCGCCGTCATACACCACTGTTCAAACAGACTCGGTTCGTAGACTTTTGTCTACCCCCACTTCCCGTTATTACCCGCCTTACCACGGATTATTACGTGAGCTACTAAACAAGAATATGTTTAATGTGAGCTAATAACCGACACCCTTAAAGAACTTAACGCCGCCTCAACTCCTTCCGGCACGCCCCTCAACGCCACATTACCCAAGAAATCGACATCAAGCAGGCAACATACGAGCAGCTTGCCCATTCGCCCTTGGTGACGTCGTTTATGCTTGACGACGCCATAACGTCACCGACTCTTCGGGTCACCAGTCACCCCGGGTGTAGTGCGAAATTTGTTCGAATACTGACCAGTTTCAACACCACGCCACCTGGGATTTTGCCTCATTTTCGCCGCGGGAATTCAGAAAACCTTTTCTAAAACTAAGCCAAAAGTTAATATAACCGAAACCGCATATGTATCAATCATGTGCTTTTTATGATGAAAAACCATGATTCATATGAGTATCGGATCCACTTTTCCTCAACCTTTTTCCTATATCACGATTATTGACATGCTATTGAAAACATAATGGGGGTGACAATAGCACACATGTTGGTGACAAAAAGATTGAATACCGTCCCAGCGCTACCCCCGGTTTACATTCCGTTAGTTACTCGGTAAGTTACTTGGTAAGTTACCCGGTAACTAATACGCTAGGAACATATTCATGGCAATCAAATACGCACTACTGGCATTACTTGCCGAAAAACCGCAGACCGCGAGCGCCCTGCAACAGCAGTTCATCGCGCTCACCGAGGGCACCCAAACGCTCAACATCGGCCAGGTATCGCAGACCCTGAGCCGATTGGAGCGCAATAACTTCATTGCCCGCGCAGGTACTGTTCGTAACCCATCCGGCCACCAGGTTGAACAATACGAGATAACCTCCGCGGGCCAGGAATTGCTCACCGAATGGCTGGATCGGCCAGTGATACGGGCAATGACCGACCGGGATGAGCTGGTGACCAAGATAGCCATTGCCGCCACCCGGCCGGACTGGGATCTCATTAGTCTGCTTGATACCCAGCGGTCGGCAGTGTTATCCCAGCTCAAAGAGCTCAATAGGCAAAATCGTAAGCTGCCACAGCAACGTACCGCGGCCCGGCTCACCATCGAACGCCGCATCTACGATCTTGAGGCCGAGGCCCGCTGGCTCGATCGGGTGGAAGCCCTCGACGCCCCCACGCACACCGACACCCCGGAAGGACAATAACATGACCACTTCCTCCCCCAATCCCGACACCACTCCCACCGAGGTCTACCCGCTCGAACTTCGTGACATCACCTGCGTTTTTGGCCGGGAGCCTCACACGGTCACCGCCCTCGACCACGTGAGCATGCATGTGCAGCCCGGTGAGCTCGTGGTCATCATGGGCCCCTCTGGCTCCGGTAAATCCACCCTGCTCAATGTTGCGGGATTACTGCAACGCCCCACCGCTGGTGAGGTCCTCATCGACGGCGTTTCCGCCACCACACTCAACGACAAGCGGGCCGCCGCGCTGCGCCGACAACATATCGGCGTGGTCTTCCAACGCTTCAATCTGGTGCCGACTCTCACCGTTGGCGAAAACGTGGCCCTGCCGCTAGAGCTTGACGGTGCGAACGTCGCCAAGCTCAAGGACGACATCGATGCCGCCCTGGCCGAGGTGGGACTCGATGACATGTTCGATCGGTTTCCCGAGGAGATTTCCGGCGGCCAGGCCCAGCGTGTCGCCATCGCCCGCGCACTCATTGGGCCCCGCCGGCTCCTGCTCGCCGACGAACCCACCGGGGCGCTCGACACCGCCACCGGTGATGAAGTAATCGGCATCCTCCGGGACCGTATTGACCAGGGTGCGGCCGGCCTACTGGTCACCCATGAACCACGATTTGCCGGCTGGGCGGACCGGGTCATCCACGTCCGTGACGGCCACATCACCACCCGAGAAGTATAGCGAGGTATCGTCATGAGCTCCCTCAAAGCAGCCATCCGTCCCACGCTCCGGGATGTGAAACACCACCCGCTGCGTTCCCTGGCGGCCATTCTACTTATTGCCCTGCCCGCCACCTATGCGGCATTCCTCATTGGGGACACGACATCGGAGTCGCAATTCTATGGGATCACATTCCAACAGAATTCCGCCCAGTTCTTCGGCAGCGAATGCCAGCAAAGCGTTGACGCCTCCGCCTATCGGTGCACCAATGGAACCCGCAGTGGCGTCGCGGACCAAGGCGGAAAATCGAATGAAGATTCGACCGCAGAACGGCCTATCGCCACCATCTCCCAAGATCGCATCGCCGAAGCCGTGGGCAATAACTTCACCGTCAGCATGTTCATTGATCTGCCGGTTGCCTTGCACTCCGATGCGGCCACTGATTCACTGTCGAGCACCATTACCCAGCTGCCCGGCGCGCACCTCTTGCCAGGCTCCCCCAATCTTCAGCCGGGGGACGTGGTGCTGTCGGAATCGGCGGCGAAGCAGCTGAAGGTGGGCATCGGGGACAAAGTTCGGGCCACTGACGTGGGGAAACCGAACGATCCCGCCACATCAAACCGCGAGGACGACCGGATCACCTTGAATGCGGCAGACACCACGTTAACGGTGAAGGAGATTATTCCAAATACTATTCACTCCAGCAGTTATGTGATTGCCCCCACGTTTTTACCGACCACGGATGTGCCCAATAATGCGCACGTGACATGGGTTTTTAGCGGTAAGGATGATCTGTCGTGGGATGACGTGAAGGCGCTCAATAAGGTGGGTCTGGTGGTGTCGACCCAGAAGTTTCGGAACCATCCAGAAACGGTGCCGGTGGCGGACCGGTATCCGGAATTTCAAAGCGCTCAAGATCCAATGCGAACCCCCGGCACGGATAATTCAATGATCGCGCAGCTTACCTCATATATCGTCGAGTTGACGTTTTACCTGTTGTTGGCCTGTTTGATGTTGGCGACGATCAGCCCGGTGTTTGCGGTGGCCACGTCTCGGCAAACAAAAGTGTATGCGTTAATGCGGAGCCAGGGGGCTAGCCGTCGGCATATTCGATGGGCAGTCATGGCATACGGCACGGTTTCGGGGGCCATTGGGGCAACCATCGGTATTGTTTTCGGCACGATCCTGGGCTGGGGGCATTGGAAGATTGCGCATCCGGGATGGCCGTTTATCACGGATGCGGGCATGTTAACCATCGGGTTTTCGATTGCGGTTGTGGGGTCAACGGTTGCGGCGTTTATTCCGGCAATCATTGCGGCCAAGGGGGAGATCATGGCCGGGGTGGCTGGTATGCAGCCGGATCGGATTCGGCGGTGGCGGCGCTGGATGTGGACCGGCCCAGCGTTGGTGCTAATGATGCTGGTGGTGTTGCTGGTGGAGTGGTTGGGGCATCCGATCACCCGCTTCGTGAACCACGACACGTTCTCTGGGGCTACATATGACCTGATATGGTCCGTGCTTGCATTGTTATTGCTGGTTGTAATAACTGGTGGGGTGTTTACCAGCGTTATTGCGTTGGTGTTTCTGGCGGGTGCGATTCGTAAACCATTGGGGGCGAAATTGGCGGGCCGGCAGGTGCGTCGACAAGCGTTACGGTCAGGGGCGATCGTGGCGGCAATCATTGGCAGCGTGTTTTTCCTGACCGTTATGGAGTTGGGTAGTCTGAACACGATCAATAAGGATCGACAGTTCTCATCGGAGATTTATAGCCCATTTGCGGTGGGAATTTCGGGGGCAAGATCAGCATCGGCGTTTAAGACTCCTACCATGAATACCACGTCGTACGCGGATGTGGTGGCTCATGCCGCTTCGGACCAGTCACGAGAGGTGTTCGATGTAGTTGCGGCCCGGCTAGGAAAAACCACGGAGTTTCCGGTGGTAATGCCTGGCTCGCATATGCGATTGACGTTGGCGGATGAGTGCCAGGTGTCGCCCACAACGAAGGCGTATACGTATCACGGCAAGGATGCGAATACTGATCCCGAGGCGGCGAAGCATTGCCGGTATTTGCGAATGGATGACGCACACCTGTTTCTCCCGTTTGCGATGCAGGACTCCGATATCGTTGTGGGCGGGCCGGAGGTGTTGCAGATCTTTAATCTCACCGATGAGCAGCGGGCTTCGGCCACCCAGGTGCTTCACGACGGCGGGGTCGTGGGAACCACCGCTATCGTTGCAGAACCGGGTCGGCGGAAGATTAGCGTAGAGAAAGACACGCCGAATCAGGTGACAGCTGAATCGCGGCCGGTGAAAACGAAGACGCAGGAGGTGCCGTTCACGGCGGCCCTGCCGGAGCAGCTACATGGCTGGGTTGTGAGCCCACAGGCCGCAGAAAAACTAGGCATTGACCTGGTGTTTGATCGCTACGTTGTGATGACGGAGCGGCCTGGTACGGTGACGGATCAGGTGGAAATGACCGAACAGATCGATGCCTTCAACCACTATTATCACGCTCACGTTCTTGCGGTGGAAAACTCAACATATGAATCAATATATGTGTGGGTGCTGTTTGTGGGGATCCTGCTGATTGTGGGTTTGGTACTCATCGTGGCCGCCCCACAATTACGGGCCCAAAACGAGCAGTTGTATGCCTTGGGAGCATCGACGAGCCTGGTGCGGCAGATCGGCGGCTACCATGGGGCGATCACCGCCATTTTGGGCACCTGGCCAGCAATTATCCTGGGTCATATTGTGGCGCTGCTGCAAACGGATTTCAGCGAGCGGGACATCAACGGTGAGGTGCTGAGCCTGGGATCCGTGGAGAATTTTAGTCCCCACTGGTATCTGATAGTGGTGCTGGGCTTGTTGGTGCCGGCAATTTCCGCCACCTTAGGGTATGTCACCACCCGGTCGAATCGGATGCTGAGCTACCGGCAGGATTGATTCGGCTACAGTTTTTCGAGCGGCACCCCACCGATGAGCATGAGCTTCACTGTACCGGCGGAACCAAAATCAATGGTGACGCTGGTGTGGGGGCCGGAGCCGTCGACGCTTTGGACGGTGCCCAGGCCGTATTTGTCGTGGTTGACTTTATCGCCAACCTCCAGGTAAAGGTTGGCGGCCGGCGTCGACGACCGGGAGCTGCGGGGGATTTTCGGTTTCCGGTACGAACCACCGGACTTGCGGCCGGAATACCCACCAGACCCACCGTATCCTCCGTAGCCGCCATAACCAGCAACGAAGCTGCCGCCACCCCAACCGCTTGCACCCCAGTCATCGTCCCAGCCGCCGGCACCGGGTTCTTCCCGCCGCCAATACATGAGTTTTTCGGGGATGTCTTCTAAAAATCGGGAGGCAGGGTTGGCCACGGCATTGCCCCAGGAGGCGCGCAGCATGGCGCGGGTGAGGTACAGGGTTTCGCGGGCGCGGGTGATGCCCACATAGGCGAGTCGGCGTTCCTCGGCGAGTTCCTGCGGATCGCCCAGGGCCCGCAGGTGCGGGAACTGGCCATCCTCCCAGCCGATGAGAAACACCACCGGAAATTCCAGCCCCTTGGCGGTGTGCAGGGTCATGAGGGTGACCACGTTCGTACTATCGTCGGGCAGCTGGTCGGAGTCGGCCACGAGGGAGACTTTTTCTAAAAACGCGTGAATGGATCCCGGCTGGGGCTCCCCCACCATCGGCTCGGCCGGATCGTTCCCTTCCACGCCTGCGCCCATGGCGGCATAGGCCATGAGGTTGGCGGCTTCGGAGCTGAATTCCCGGGCCACGGACACGAGTTCGTTCAGGTTGTCGAGTCGGGCACCATCCTGGGGGTCGGTGCTGGCCTCCAGTTCAGCTTTGTAGCCGGTGGCGTCGAGGATGCGGGACACAACCACACCGATGTCGGGCAGGCCGGTGATGGCGTTGGTGGCCTCGGCGGCGTCGGCCCGAAGGCCGTCCATGAGTTCGAGGAATGCGGCAATGGCGTTTTTGGCGCGGGTCCCTAAGGCGGTGACTTTGCCGTGGGCGGCGTCGACAAGCGCATCGGCGAAGCTCATGCCAAAGTTTTCGGCGTACAGATTGACGGTGGCAATCGCGCGGTCGCCGATGCCGCGGCGGGGTGTGTTGATGATACGTCGCAGGGAGATTTCATCGGTGGGGTTGTCAAGAACACGCAGGTAGGCTATGAGATCACGGATTTCTTTGCGCTCGTAGAAGCGGGTGCCGCCCACCACCTTGTAGGGGATGCCGGTGCGGATGAAGACTTCTTCGATGGCCCGGGAGGAGTTATTGGTGCGGTACATGACGGCAATGTCCCCATATCCCACACCTGTGTCGAACAAAGCGTCGATTTCGGTGGCGATGAATCGGGCTTCATCGTGTTCGTTGTCGGCAACATAGCCGGTGATTTTCGCGCCGGCACCATGGTCGGTCCAGAGTTTCTTTTCCCGTCGGCCATGATTGTGGGAGATCACGGCATTGGCCGCGGAGAGGATGTTTTGGGTGGAACGATAATTTTGCTCCAGCAGGATTGTGCGTGCTTGAGGATAGTCGCGTTCGAATTCTTCGATATTGCGAATGGTGGCGCCGCGGAACGCATAGATGGATTGGTCGGAATCGCCAACCACGCTGAGTTCGCTGGCATCAGATCCGATGCCGACAAGCGTGGAGATGAGAACGTATTGGGCATGGTTGGTGTCTTGGTACTCATCAATAAGAACGTGACGAAAACGTTTTCGATAGTAGGCGGCGATTTCGGGGTGGGTGGTAAACACCCGCACGGTTTCCCCGATGAGATCGTCGAAGTCGAGAGCATTGGCGGCCCGCAGCCGCCGCTGGTATTCGGTGTACACCTCGGCAATGGTGCGGTCGAAGGGATTGCGGGTAGCGGCCGCCTCGTCGCTGGCGGCATCGGGGTCGGTGAGCTCGGTTTTCAGCGCGGAGATAGCGGCAGCCAACAGCCGGGGTGGAAATTTTTGGGCATTGATCTGTAGGTCTTTGGCGATCATGCCAAGGAGCCGCTTGGAATCATCAGCATCATAGATGGTGAAGTTGGTATTGAGCCCGGGCAGCAGGTGCGCCTGCTCCCGCAGAATCCGCACGCAGGCGGAATGGAAGGTGGCAACCCACATACGAGTGGCGGTGGGGCCGACCAGGTCGATCACCCGGTCGCGCATTTCGGCGGCGGCCTTATTGGTGAAGGTGATGGCAAGTATCTGCCCCGGGGCGACGCCCCGCATACGCAGCAGGTAGGCGATGCGCCGGGTAAGCACGGCAGTTTTCCCGGAGCCAGCACCCGCGACAATGAGCAGTGGGGAACCGGAATGTTCCACGGCGGCGCGCTGCTGCGGATTCAGGTCGGCTATAAGATCATCGGCGCTCCCCTCCGAACTCGCCCACGTCTGATGTGCCGACGAGTCGTCCCACACGGCAGGAACCGGGTAGTCGAGAATGCCGGCGGCCGCCTCCGGGTCGGGAGGAATGGTGTCGTATGCTGGGGGTTCCTCCGGTGGGGGCGGTAACGGTTCGTCAGCACGTGGTGCCTCCGGCGGCGGGGTGGCGGAGTAGGCTTCGAATCCGGTCACGCCGGCAAAAAGGTCAGGCTGCTCCGGCTGGTCGGAATGCGGTGAGGGGTTTTGTGCGGCAGTCATTATTCCTCCAATTTACTGCGTGGGTCGGACACGAAACATCTGGCACAATAATATTCATGACTGATGCATCTGATGTGAATATTCGTTTTCCCTCGGGTACTGATGATCCGCTGTCGGATGCGGAAATTCAGCAGTACCGGGAGGAGATCAACCGCCTGGACCAGGTGATTTTGGATGCCATTAAGCAGCGGACGGCGATTTCCCAGGCGATCGGGAAAATCCGCACGTCGGCGGGCGGCACCAAGCTGGTATACACCCGGGAGGTGGCGATCATTAACCAGTTTCGGGAGGAACTAGGCCCGGAGGGCCCCGCGCTGGCACAAATCCTGCTGCGCATGGGCCGCGGCAGGTTGGGGTAGCGTCAGGCCAGGCCGCAAAACATGTCCGGAGACGTGATTAGCATGCTGAGCATGGCTAATCGCACATATCTTTACGCCCAAAAAGACAACGA
>ERZ773079.1778-NODE-1778-length-12519-cov-36.788671_pt1 | contig 12519 bp, 8 predicted proteins | sample MGYA00511355_ERZ773079 | MGnify/ENA primary metagenome ERZ773079 (study PRJEB29015, sample SAMEA2737979) | human oral metagenome | biome: human oral; feature: human-associated habitat; material: dental | place: China | collected 2117 ... | reverse complement strand
GCGCCTGCCCCGATGGCCTCCGCCGCCGCGTCGGCTCCGAGCCCGAGCGCATCGCCGGTGCCGTCCGCGGGCCCGGTCGACGGCGCGGAGCCGGTCTGCCCGGAGCGGGCCGGCGGCGAGCCCCCTCTCGCCACCGTCCATCGTCTGCGCGCCCTGCCGGATCTGCCCGGTGGGGCCTCGTCGTCTTCCGCGACGCCTGAGGCCGCATCCGCTGACCGGTCCGGGCTGCCCGACCGGCCCGACCGGCATGGCCTGGACCCCGTCAGCTGGGACAGCCCCGACACCTTCTCCGACGGCACCCCCGTTCCGCAGGAGCCGCCGCCGGAGGACGAGGACGATCCCGAGGACTCCTGGGCGCCCTCCGGCGCCGTCCACGACCGGCTCTCCGCCGCTCGGGCCGCTGCCCGGGCGGCCGCCGGCGGACACTCCGCCCAGAGCGCGGGCCGTGCGGCCGGTGCCGCCTTCTCCCCCCTGGAGGACGACGTCCCCAGCGAGGACGACGAGGACGCCGAGGAGGCCGGCATCGTCGGTCTCGAGGTGGTCAAGCGGCTGCTGGGGGCCACGGTGCTGGAGGAGATCACCGTGACCCAGGAGGGACGCTGACATGCCCGCCGTCTATGAGGGCGCCGTCCAGGATCTCATCGACGAGTTCGGTGAGCTGCCCGGTATCGGTCCCAAATCCGCCCAGCGGATGGCCTTCCACATCCTGTCCGCCGATTCGGCCAGCGTCGAGCGTCTTATCGAGGCGCTTCGCGCCGTCAAGGCGCGGGTGCGGTTCTGCCGGACCTGCGGCAACATCTCCGAATCGGAGCAGTGCGCCATCTGTCGGGACCCGCGCCGCGATCAGCGGATCATCTGCGTGGTGGAGGAGCCCAAAGACGTCGTCGCCATCGAGCGCACGCGGGAGTACCGGGGCCTCTACCACGTGCTGGGCGGCGCCATCGACCCGATCAACGGCGTCGGCCCCGATGATCTGCGCATGCGCGAGCTCTTCGCCCGGGTGAGCGACGGCGTCGAGGAGGTCATCGTCGCCACCGACCCCGACGTCGTGGGGGAGGCCACCGCCGCCTACCTCACGCGCATGCTCACAACGCTTCGGGTCCCGGTCTCGCGTCTAGCCTCGGGTCTGCCGGTGGGCAGTGACCTGGAGTACGCCGATGAGGTGACGCTGGGCCGCGCCTTCGAGGGCAGGCGGATCGTCGAGGGCTGACGGACGGGTCCGGCCGCCCGGATTTCAGATAAGGCCCTCCTCACCTTTATTCTCGCCTACGGGCGGGGCGGCATCGGGCCGGTGCGCGCCCCGCCCGGGCGGCCGCGCCGCGACCGCCCGGGCCCTCACCGAGACGGAGAACCGATGACAGATGAGACCGACGTCGTCGTGGGGAGACGAGCCTTTCTCACCAGGGCGGCCGCCCTGTCGGTCCTGGTCGCGGCCGGCGGCCCGGCGGCCTGCGGACGGAGGGGGCGGCCGGCGGGCGACGATCCGGTGGAGGTGGAACCGGGCGACACCTGCGCGCGCTGCGGGATGGTCATCTCGGACATGCGGCATGTCGGGGAGATCATCGGCGATCGGGACGTGTGGAAGTTCGACGACGTCGGTGAACTGTTCATCTACCGTCAGGAGCAGGGCCTGAGCGACGGCGACGTCCGAGCGACCTACGTCAAGGGGTACGACACCGGCCAGTGGGTCGAGGCCGGCTCGGCCCACTACGTCGTCGCGCCAGATGTCGCCACTCCGATGGGCACGCACGTCCTCGCTCTTGCCGAGGAGGACTCTGTCGGCGCGTACACCGTCTCCGAGTCCGCGCGCGAGAGGACTTATGAGGAGCTCCTCGCCGATCCCTAGCGATGTCTCCGGTGCGCGCGGCGGGAGGGGGAAGCCGGGGCGGCGGGCTCAGGCCACGCGCGTGCCGCGGGCGAGGGTGCGTGCGGGCGTGCGTAGACGGCGGGTCGCGAAAGCCGTCGACCAGCCGCCCAGGCCCAGCATCACCAGCAGGGTCGCGGGCCAGAAGACGAGGTGCCGTGTGGGACGCAGGCTGCCGTCATCCGAGTCGGGCCGGTTGTCGTCGTTGTCATCGCAGTAGTTGACGACGAGCTCACTCGGCTGCGGGTTGCGCATCTCGTCGATGGTGTCGCCTGTGCCGGTGAGGATCGCTCCTCCGGGGTGGCGCCACAGATCCTCGCTGGCCGGGGCCCGCACCGCGACGTCGCTCAGGGCCGCGAAGGGGTTGGGAATGAGCATCCACCAGATCCGCTCGACGTGCTCGACATCCGTCGTCTGCACCTCCGGCTCGGAGCGGCAGACTTTCCTGTTGTTCGTCGAGGCGTCGTAGTCCGTGAGGTAGATGATGCGCTGCTGCTCGCCGCGCACCGCCGTCGACGAGATCGCCGTGGCCAGGGGGGTTCCGGCCACGAGCGCCACGACGACCAGGTAGGTGAGGACGGCCGAGGCCGATGGCCGCGCCGTCGCGGCGGAGAAGCCCAGGCCGATCGCGCACACCGCCCCCAGGGTCACGACGAGGATCAGCAGATGGCCGGCCAGCGCCGTCCACGACGAGCCCTCGGCGGTCAGGGCCAGTAGGAAGGGCAGGGAGACCGCGAGAAAGGCCAGCGCGGCGGACCAGGCCGCCACGAGCTTGCCGACGACGATCTCGACCGGGCGCAGCGTCGTGGCCTGCAGCAGCGCCAGAGTCGCGTCGGTCCGGTCGCCGTTGACGGAGGAGGCCGACAGGGTCGGGGCGACGATGAGCCCGATGGCCAGAACGAAGCAGACCGTCATGTCGTAGAGGTAGGGGGCGGTGTCCTCCACGTCGCCCCCGGTCGTGCCCGCCAGCAGGCCCATGCCCCCGCACAGGAGCACCAGGACGGCGCCCCACACGATCAGCATGACCTGCCAGCGCGTGGATCTCACGCGCTGACGCAGTTCCAGCACCGCGACGGTACGCACGGCGGACCAGCTCATCGCCTCTCTCCTTCCATCGACAGGTAGATCTCCTCCAGGCTCCCGCCCGCCGGTGCGAAGGAGACCACATCGACGCCGGCATCGAGCGCTTCGCGTAGGACGTGTGCGGCGGTGGCCTCGTCGGGTACGGCCAGGCGCGCCGCATCGTCGTCGGAGACGACGGCGTGCACCGGAGCCGAGGCGGCCCAGTCCGCCAGGCGCTGCGCGTCCAGGGCCTGCATCCGCCACACGCGTCGGATCGGCTGGGGGCGCACGGGTCCGCCCGGTGGCCGGGGAGGGCCGCCTCCGTCGGCGTTGTGCGGACCTTCGCAGGAGCTGCGGTCGTCGGGGCCGGGCCGGCCGGGCGACGGCGGGGTGACCGCCTGACCGCGGGCCATGAAGATGACGCCGTCGACCATCTGCTCCAGCTCGGGCAGGATGTGGCTGGAGACGAGCACGGTGACGCCGGAGGCGGCCAGGTCGCGCAGCAGGACCCGCAGGTCGGCGCGCGAGCGCGGGTCCATGCCGGCTGCGGGCTCGTCGAGCAGCAGGACCTGTGGATGATGGACGAGCGCCCGCGCCAGGCCCAGCCGTTGCTTCTGCCCTCGCGAGAGCACACGGGCGGGGGTGCGGGCCAACTCATCGAGGTGGACGGCGGAGAGCATCTCGTCGGCCTGCTGGGCGCTGGTGGTCCGGTCCAGCCCCTGTGCGGCCGCGAAGGTCAGCAGGATCTCGGTGCAGGTCAGCGAGTCCCAGGTGCCGAAGGAGTCCGGCATCCACCCCACGGCCCTGTGCACTTCGCGCGGCCGGGTCACGGGGTCCAGCCCCTCCACCCGGATTGAGCCCGCGTCGGGCGCCAGGAGCGCGGCCAGCATGAGCAGGAGGGTCGTCTTGCCCGCTCCGTTGGGGCCCACGAGTCCCGTGACCGTCCCCGCGGGGACGGACATGTCCATCTGCCAGACCGCACGAGTGGAGCCGAAGAAGCGCGTGACCCCCGTGACCTCGATGCTCATGGGGTCATAGTAGAGATGTCGCGGGGCGCGGGCCACGGGTCGGGGGTGGGATCGGAGCGCAGGCGCACGGGGAGTACTCCCCGTGCGCCCGACTTCCTCGGCCGCGGGCCGCATTCCCGATACCCCGCGTTCCTGATACTCCACGTATGCTGGGTGCGCAGCCACGCCGCCGTGGGCCGAGCCGCGCCGAGGCGCGTGAGCCGCGCCCGCCGTCGTGGTCGCGGTGACCACAACGGCAGGAGCACCTCACATGGCACTGGTCGTCCAGAAGTACGGCGGCTCGTCCGTCAGCGACATCGAGGCGATGCGACGCGTCGCCAGGCGCGTCGTCGCCACGCGGGAGGCCGGCAACACCGTCGTCGTGGTCGTCTCCGCCATGGGCGACACGACCGACGACCTGCTCGATATGGCCGGCGCCCTCACCGGCCACGCACCAGCCCGCGAAATGGACATCCTCCTGTCCGCCGGCGAGCGCATCTCCATGGCGCTGCTCGCCATGGCCGTGGGAGAGCTCGGCGTTCCGGCCCGTGCCTACACCGGCGCTCAGGCCGGGGTCCTCACCGACTCCAAATACGGGCGCGCCTCGATCGTCGGCGTCATCCCCGAGCGCATCGCCCGCGCCGTCCAGATGGGCGCCGTGGCCATTGTCGCCGGCTTCCAGGGCGTTAACGAGGTCGAGGACGTCACCACGCTCGGGCGCGGCGGAAGCGACACGACCGCCGTGGCGCTGGCCGCCGCCCTCAACGCGGACGTATGCGAGATCTACACCGACGTCGACGGCCTGTTCACCGCCGACCCCCGCATCGTGCCCACGGCCAGGCGTGTCGAGGCCCTCTCCAGCGAGGAAACACTGGAGATGGCCGCTCACGGTGCCAAGATCCTCCACCTGCGGGCCGTGGAGTACGCCCGCCGCTTCGGGGTGCCGATCCACGTGCGCTCCTCCTTCTCCGACAAGACCGGCACGTGGATCTACGACGGCCGTCGCGCGGGCGCCTTCGTCCCGCCCGTCATCCCCGGGCCCGCCCCCTCCGCCGACAGCGCCGACTCCGGTGCCGATGCGCTCGCCTCGGCACCGGAGTCGGCCGGGCCCGTCGTCGACGCCGTCACCGGACGCGTGATCGCCCCCGCCGGCACGTCCGCCCCCTCCTCCGCGTCCGTCGGAGCCGCCCACTCGCACGCCATCAGTACCCGGGCCGAGGCCCGCCCCCGCAGTTCCGCCAAGGAGGATCACGTGGAAGCCCCCGTCATCTCCGGCATCGCGCACGACCGCAGCCAGGACAAGATCACGCTCGTGGGCGTGCCCGACGTGCCCGGCGCGGCCGCCCGCATCTTCGCGATCGTCGCCGGCACCGACACCAATATCGACATGATCGTCCAGGACGTCTCCGCCGAGAACACGGGGACGACGAACATCTCCTTCACCTGCCCCGACGGCTCCTCCGCCGCCGCGCTCAAGGCCCTGGAGGCCGCCAGGCAGGACCTGGGCTTCCGCTCCCTCCACTTCAACCCCGACATCGGCAAGCTCTCCCTGGTGGGCGCCGGCATGCGCTCCCACCCGGGGGTGTCCGCCAAGCTCTTCAACGCCCTGAGCCAGGCCGGGATCAATATCCACATGATCTCCACCTCCGAGATCCGCATCTCGGTGGTGGTCGACGACGCCGTGCTCGACGAGGCCGTGCGCGCCGTCCACTCCGCCTTCGGCCTCGACGCCCAGACCGCCGAGGCGGTCGTCTACGGAGGGACCGGACGATGAGCGACACCCAGACCAGCAGCAGGCCCGTCAACGAGTACGTCGGCCCCGCCGACGGCGTCGTGGTGGCCGTCGTGGGCGCCACCGGCCAGGTGGGCCGCGTCATGCGCGCCCTGCTCGAGGAGCGCGGCTTCCCCGCCCGCGCCGTGCGGTTCTTCTCCTCGGCCCGCTCCGCCGGGACGATGCTGGAGTTCCGCGGCGCCCGGGTCGAGGTCGAGGACCTCGCCACCGCCGACCCGGACGGCATCGACATCGCCGTCTTCTCCGCCGGCGGGGCGACCTCGCGCCAGTACGCTCCCCGCTTCGCGGCCGCCGGCGCCGTCGTCGTCGACAACTCCTCGGCCTGGAGGCGGGATCCCGACGTTCCCCTCGTGGTCTCCGAGGTCAACGCCCACGCCCTGCGCGAGCGCCCCAAGGGCATCATCGCCAACCCCAACTGCACCACCATGGCGGTCATGCCGGCCCTCAAGGCGCTGCACGAGGAGGCCGGGCTCGTCCGGTTCATCGCCTCGACCTACCAGGCGGTCTCCGGCTCCGGCCGCGCCGGGGTGACCGAGCTCGCCGGACAGGTGCGGGCCGCCGCCGCCCAGGACATGGAGGCCCTGGCCCTGGACGGGCGGGCCGTGGACTTCCCGGATCCCGGCGTGTACGTCGACACCATCGCCTTCAACGCCGTGGCCTGGGCCGGGAACGACGCCGGCGACGGCTCGGGGGAGACCGACGAGGAGCAGAAGCTGCGCAACGAGTCGCGCAAGATCCTTCAGATCCCGGACCTGCTCGTCTCGGGCACCTGCGTGCGCATCCCCGTCTTCTCCGGCCACGGCGTGAGCGTGTCGGCGGAGTTCGCCCGCCCGATCAGCCCCGAGCGCGCCCGCGAGCTGCTGCGGGCGGCCCCCGGCGTCACCTACGACGACGTGCCCAGCCCGCTCAAGGCCGCCGGGCGCGACGGCACCTTCGTGGGGCGCGTGCGCGCCGACCGGGCCTGGGCGCCCGGCCACGGCATCGCCTTCTTCGCCGTGGGCGACAACCTGCGCAAGGGCGCGGCCCTCAACGCCATCGAGCTCGCCGAGCTGCTGGCCGCCGAGATCGCCGGGTAACTGCCGAGATCGTCGCACGACCCGCGAGAACGTCGGCCAGGGGCGCGTTCTCGCGGGTTGCCCGGCGTGCTCGCGGGTCGTGCGACGATCTCGCGGGGCGGCGCCGGTCCCTGAGCCTCCCGCCGCCTCAGGAGAGCAGGACTTCCAGGACGTTCGGCGCGGAGAAGCGGCGCGGCTGGGAGCCGGCGTTGATGACTTCGAGCACTCCGATGTCGACCAGTTGGCCGATGAGCGCATTCGCCCGCGCATAGGACACTCCGAGGGCCTTTTCCGCCCTGCGCACCGTGAAGCTCGGATTGGCCACCGCGAAGTCGACCAGGTCGAAGGCGTGCGCCGACCGCAGGCGGGAGGAGCGCACCGTCTCCTTGAGGTCGTGGTGCACGGCGGCCAGGGCGAGCATCCGTGTGCGCGTGGCGGTGGCCGCGGCGGCGAGTCCCCGCGAGAAGAAGGCGAGGAAGGTGTCCCAGTCCCCGTGGGTGCTCACCCGGAGCAGGGCGTCGTAGTACTCGGCACGGCGCTCCTCGAACCACGGGGAGACCGTCAGCGTCGGCTCGCTGAGGACGCGCGAGCCGAGGAGAGTGAGCACGATGAGGAACCGTCCCAGGCGTCCGTTCCCATCCCGGAACGGGTGAAGGGTTTCGAACTGGTAGTGGGCCATGCCTGCGGAGATGATCGGGTCGATGCTCCCCCCGTGGTCCCGGCGCAGCCAGTCGACCAGGGCGCGCACGCCGGCGCGGAGGCGGTCCCCCGGCGGCGCCGGGACGAATCGACTGGCGTGAATCGGGGCGGCGCCGGGTCGAGCGCCGGGCTGGCGGCCGATGACGACCTGGCTGTCGCGAAGCCTGCCGGACACCGGTTCGAGCGGTGTGTCCCGCATGAGCTCGCCCTGAAGGTCCTCGATGAGGGCGAGGGTGATGGGACGACCCTCCCGCACCCAGGAGAAACCACTGCCGGCCATGCGGACGTAGTTGAGGATCTCCAGCATCTCGGCGGTGCCCGGTGCGTCGTCGTCGGCGGTGAGCGCCTCGCGCAGGGGCGCGTAGGTCCCCTCCAGGGCCGACGTCGACTGCGCCTCGAGCCGCAATGAGGGCATCCGCAGAAGGTGCGGGTTCGGCAGCTGCTGCGCAGTGGCGTCGAGCGCGGCCAGCGCACGGCCGGCTGCCGCCACCATCCGGTAGGTGCTTCCGCGGAGAACTGGCTCGTTGTCGCCGAGCGGCGCGGGGATGAAGGCCTTGTGCCGCCAGTTGCCGGCAACCGGGTCGGAACCGGTGATGTCCACCAGTTCTCCCATGTCGCCGTTGACGAACATGCTCAGATCCATGATGTCAGTCTAAGGGTGCTTGTGTGACATCTTAAGGGGGAGGATTGCAGACAACGAGCACTTCCCGAACATCGAGCGCAGGAGATGCTCGTGAACGAGTACATCTCAGGCGGTCGAGCCCGCCAGCACGGCCGCCAGGCCCAGGCCGTTGACCAGGACGTGGACCAGGATCGGCCCGATGAGACTGCGCTGGCGGACGTAGAGCACGGACTGGATGAGGCCGAACGCCGCGTAGGGGACGATGTTCCACAGCTGGGCGGTGTCATGGTTCACCAGCACCGCCACCGCCACGTGCTGGAAGCCGAAGGCGAGCGCCGCGACCGCGTGCGCCAGAGGCGAATTGACCTTCAGCAGGGAGCGCAGCAGCACGAAGCGGTAGAGCACCTCCTCCGCCGCGGGACCGGCGACCACGACCATCAGACCCATGAGGACCGGCGCCCGGAGAACCAGGGCCCTGACCATCTCCTGGTTGGTGTTCGCGCCGGGCAGACCCAGGACCTGCACGATCGCCGGCCACACGAAGGCGTTGAGGGCGAAGGCCAGGACGAAGGCGAGCAGGACGTCGAGCGCGGCCCGCCACCCCCGCGCCCTGAACGAACTCCAGGAGGTCCGGATGACGGAGGCGAGAATGACCACGGCGATCGCGTACACGACCCGCCCCGGCCACGGGGAGCTCACGAGGCCCAGCCCCGCCAGGGCGTTGCCGAGCATGTAGAGGGCCATGGCCGGCAGGCCGAGCAGCAGGTGCCACCAGCGCAGGGGCTCCAGGGCCTGGGGCGAGGAGGAGCGGGGCTTCTTCGTCGAACCGGCTGATCGCATCGGGCCACTGTAGCGTCCGACGGGGGCGAACCCGCTGCGCCGCGGCGACTCGGCGGGCCGCCACCGGGCCCTCCCGGCGCAGGACAGGGCGGCGGCGTCGGAATACACCGGGCCCGGACCCCGTTGCGCCTGCCGGTACACGCGTCCCGGAAGGAACCCCATGGCCACCGTCAACATCACCGGCGAACAGTTCAACTCCACCATCCGCGGCGAGGGCATCACCCTCGTCGACTTCTGGGCCTCCTGGTGCCCCCCGTGCATGCGCTTCGGCCCCGTCTACGAGAAGGTTTCCGAGGCCCACCCGGACATCACCTTCGCCAAGGTCGACACCGAGGCCGAGCAGGGCCTGGCCTCCGCGCTCGGCGTCACCTCCATCCCGACCCTCATGGTCTTCCGCGACGACGTCCTGGTCTACCGCGACGCCGGCGCCCTGCCCGCCAAGGCCCTCGACTCCCTCATCGCCCAGGTCCGCGAGCTCGACATGGACGAGGTCAAGGCCAAGGTCGCCGAGCAGCAGGCGCAGGCCGGCGGCGCGCAGGTCCGCGAGCACGGCCGCCCGTCCTCGGGCCGACTCCTCGGCGAGATTGAGCAGGGACCAGGACAGCTCGATCGCCAGGTGCGCCGAACCGGCCTCGTCGCGGGCAACCGCGGTGACGAGGTAGGTGCCCGGCTCCCCGGTCAGCCCGATGGGGCGCACCGTCAGACGGACCCGCCCCTCCTCCACACCGGCGGCGCCGCGCAGCCCGCGGGACCGGATCCGGGAGATCGTCTCGACGGCGAGGCGCTCATCGAGAAGACGGCCGACGCCGTAGGGCCCCGACAGCGCCTGGCCGTGCGCGGAGTACAGGGCCGCCTCGCCGTGGACGCAGGCCGCCAGCGCGCGCAGGACGGCCACGTCGCTGCCGCGGGCGGCGGCCCTGGTCAGCTGGGCCAGGACGAGGCGGTCGTCGGCGGGCTCGCCGGAGGCCCCGGACTCGCCGCCGCGCGGCCGGCCGGCGCCGACGCGCCGGCTGATGGTCGTGAAGGACACCTCGTGGGGGACCTCGAGAAGGTTGAGGCCGCTGCACTCACAGGCGCGCCTGAGCTCCAGGGGGATGGTCTGGAAGGCGATGCCGGTGCCCAGGCCGAGGGCGGGGCCGTCGTCCCCGGCGGCCTCGTTGGCCTCGAGGAAGGCCTCCAGGCGGGCCCCGATCTCGTCGGCCGTGGGCATGTCCATGAGTCGGGAGAGCTCCTCGGCGTCGGAGCGCACGGGCGTGACGGCGTCGTACTGGGCCTCCAGGGCGTTGACGACGGCGCGGACCTCGGGCTGCTCGGCGGTCTGGGCGTCGATCTCCGCCCGGTTGACGGCGGCGGCGGCCTCCAGGTCGCCCAGGGGCAGCGCCAGCCCGGTGACCTCGGCCACGGAGGCCAGGAGGGCCGCCGCCCCGGCCGGGTAGTCGTCGCGCGCGACGTAGTGGGGCACGCCCGCCGTCAGCCCCCGCGAGTCCAGGCCCGCCTGCCCCAGTCTCAGCTCGAGCAGTCCCGACATGGAGCCGGGGAACTCGATGTGGCCGAAGAAGTCCGGCTGCTCGGGCAGCAGCTCGGGGCGGCTGCCGTGGTGGTGGACGTAGGTGGGCCGGGTGTGCGGCACCGCCAGGGGCATGCCGGCCATGGCCACCGCCTGGGACACCCCCATCGACACCGCCAGGTGGGTGACCGCGCCGATGAACTCCTGCCAGCGGTAGTCGGGCTCGGCCCCGTGCAGGAGCAGGACGTCCTCGCCCTCGTCGTCCTGGAGGAGGTCCAGGACGAGCTCGGGCATCTGCGCGCTCAGGTAGCTGTGCGAGGAGAAGGTCAGCATGGGCCTGCGGGCGCGGTAGTCGATGAGCGCGTCCGTGTCGAAGGTCGCCAGGCGGTCGGAGGGCAGGGTCATGAGCAGCTGCTCGACGGCCAGCGAGCCCGCGTGCCCGGCGTCCATGGCGCCGTCGAAGTGGTACAGGAGAACGCGCGGCGCCACGGGTTCGCCGATCGGGTGCTCGACGCTGTACAGGGCCGGCATCTCTTCCTCCTTCTTCCGCCTTCTTGCGCGCCCGGCGCGCAACGGGACCGGTGCGCCCGGTGCAACACGGCGGGCGGCCGTCGTGTTCCCGCCCGGTGCGCGCCGGGACGGACCGGGGCGGACCGGGGATGTTCGCCGTCGGCGTCCCTGCGCGCCTTCTGCGAGGAGAATAATGGACCCTCCCGCGCAGCGCGCCGGGACGTCGAGTCCCCTCCCAGACAGCGAGATGCAGTGACCCACCCGAAGCACACCCCCGCCGCCGAGCAGGGCGCGTCCCCGGGCTCCCGCGCCGCCTCGGCGCGGGAGCGAGAGATCTCCGCCGAGCAGGAGGTGGTCGACCGGGCCTACCGCGAGCTCGACCGCCGGCTGGAGTCGGCGCGCGCCTCCCTGGCCGCCACGCAGGCGAGCCCGACCGGCGGCACCCACCAGTCCCGCGGCGAGCGGGACGCCTACGCCGCCCACTACGCCGGGCTCGTCGCCTCCCTGGAGGGGGTCGAGGACCGGCTCGTCTTCGGACGCATGGACCTGGCCCCCGACGCCGCCGGACCCGGGGCGTCCGGAGGCGCCGGGGCCGGACGACGCCACTACGTGGGGCGCGCCGGGCTGCAGGACTCGCGCCGCCGGGAGGTCGTCCTGGACTGGCGGGCCCCCCTGGCGCGGGCCTTCTACCAGGCGACCGCCTCGAACCCGATGGGGCTGGTGCGCCGTCGTCACATCGACACCCGCCGCCGCCGCGTCATCGGGCTCGAGGACGAGGTCATCGACGTGCGGTCCCTGCGCGAGGGCGGGCCCGCCGGGACCCGCGCGGCGGCCGAGGGACTCCAGGGCGAGGGCGCCCTCATCGCCGCCATGAGCGCGGCCCGCCACGGGCGCATGGGCGATATCGTCGCCACCATCCAGGCCGAGCAGGACCGCGTCGTCACCTCCGGCACCAGGGGCGTGCTCGTCGTCCAGGGCGGCCCCGGCACGGGCAAGACGGCCGTGGCCCTGCACCGGGTCGCCTACCTGTTCTACTCCGAGCGCACCCGCCTGGAGCGCTCGGGCGTGCTGCTGGTGGGCCCCTCGCGGACCTTCCTGCGCTACGTGGAGCAGGTGCTGCCCTCCCTGGGCGAGACGGGCGTGGTGTCCACCACGATCGCGGACCTGGTCCCCGGGGTGCGCGCCCGCGGCGTCGAGGACCCGCGGGCCCACGAGATCAAGGGCCGGGCGCTGTGGGCCGAGGTGCTGCGCCGGGCCGTGCGCGGCCTCCAGCGCGTGCCGGACGGGCCCCGCGCGATCGTCGTGGAGGGCACCGCCCTGGAGCTGCGGCCCGCGGACGTGCGCGAGGCGGTGAACCGGGCGCGCCGGTCGGGCCGGCCCCACAACCTGGCGCGCGAGACCTTCGTCCTATGGCTGCTGGAGCGCCTGACGGACCAGTTCGCCGCGCTCACGGGGCAGGACGCCTCGGACCCCGACACCCGCGCCTGGATCCGCGAGGACATCCGCACCGCCCGCGACGCCCGCCGGGAGATCAACCTGTGCTGGATGCCGACGACGCCCC
>ERZ773079.1777-NODE-1777-length-12522-cov-16.645464_pt1 | contig 12522 bp, 7 predicted proteins | sample MGYA00511355_ERZ773079 | MGnify/ENA primary metagenome ERZ773079 (study PRJEB29015, sample SAMEA2737979) | human oral metagenome | biome: human oral; feature: human-associated habitat; material: dental | place: China | collected 2117 ... | reverse complement strand
CCGCTGGTGAACCCGGCCCACCTGACCTTCCAGCTCATGGGCGTGTGGGACCCGAACATGCTGGACATGATCGCCGAGGCGATGGTGCAGCTGGGGCGCAAGCGGGCACTGGTCGTGCACGGCTCGGGCCTGGACGAGATCGCCGTCCACGGGCCGACCCTCGTGCGCGAGGCGACTCCCCGCGGAGTCAAGGCCTATGAGGTCACGCCCGAGGATCTGGGGGTGCCCACCTACGAGCTGGCCGACCTGCTGGGCGGGGAGCCGGCCGACAACGCCCGCCTGCTGCGCGAGGCCATCTCGGGTGAGGGCAGGCCGGCGCACCGCGACGCCATCGCCGTCAACGCCGGGGCCCTGCTGTATCTGGCCGGTCCGGCCGACAACCTGGCCGACGGGACCGCCATGGCACTGGAGCAGATTCGCTCCGGTGGCGTGGCCCGTCACCTGGAGTCCATGACCAAAGCCAGCGAACTGGCCAGTGACCCGGCCAGTAATTCAGCTGCCGAGCGGGCCTGAGGAGAGACTGTGACGACCCCCAACACCGCCCCCACTGACTCCGCGGATCCCGGTTCCCCGGCCGAGGGCCCCGGCGATCGCGCGCACCGCGAGCCGGTGGAGGCCCGGCTCATCGCCACGGGCACCGTCCTGGACTCGATCGTCCAGGCGCGCCGTGAGCGCATCGAGGAGCTGCGCACCCGCTTCGGGCACCTGCGCACGGAGGAGCTGCCGCGCTCGCAGCGCTCCTTCACCGCAGCCCTGCGCACCCGCAGCGGCCAGAGCCGCAGCCCGCAGCCGGCCCTCATCATGGAGTGCAAGGCGGCCTCGCCCTCTCGCGGGACCATCCGCTCCGACTACGACCCGGCCACGCTGGCCGCGCAGTACGCGCCCTATGCTGCTGCGGTCTCGGTGCTCACCGAGCCCGACCGCTTCAATGGCTCCTTCGACGACCTGGCGGCCGTGCGCGAGGTCGTGGACGTCCCCGTCCTGTGCAAGGACTTCATCGTCGATGAGGTCCAGGTTCTGGCGGCCCGTAGTCTGGGAGCGGACGCGGTTCTGCTCATGCTCTCGGTGGTGCCCGACGACGTCTACCGCGAGCTGGCCGAGCTGGCCCACAGCCTGGGTATGGAGGTGCTCACGGAGGTCTCGACCCCTGAGGAGATGCACCGGGCAGCGGCGCTGGGCGCCGAGGTCATCGGCATCAACAACCGCGACCTGCGCACGCTGGCCACGGATCTGGCGCGTACTGAGCATCTGGCCCCACTGGCCCCGGCCGGGGTGGTCCTCATCGGCGAGTCAGGGGTCAGCACGTCCGACGACGTACGGCGCCTCTCCGGCCTGGTGGACGCCCTCCTGGTGGGCTCGTCCCTGTCCGGCGCCCCGGACCCGGCCGAGGCCGCCCGAGACCTGGCCACCGCGGTGCCGCCGCAGCGGGACGGACAGTCCCAGAGCCAGGGCGCAACGTCGCCGTCGGACCAGGAACCGGGCGAGGGCGAGAGGGAGGGACACCACCCGCGCCTGCCAGCCTTCTTCGGACCCTACGGTGGACAGTTCGTGCCCGAGCTGCTCATCCCGGCCCTGGACCAGCTCGAGGACGCCTTCATCGACGCCCAGGCCGACCCCGCCTTCGCCGCCGAGCTGGACACGCTCATGACCCGCTACCTGGGCCGCCCCACAACCGTCACCGAGCTGCGCAACCTGCCGCTGGAGGGCAACGCCCGCATCCTGCTCAAGCGCGAGGACCTGGTCCACGGCGGCGCTCACAAGGGCAACCAGGTCCTGGGCCAGGCCCTGCTGGCCAAGCGGATGGGCAAGCAGCGCATCATCGCCGAGACCGGTGCCGGCCAGCACGGAACGGCCACCGCCATGGTCTGCGCCCTGCTGGGACTGGACTGCACCATCTACATGGGGGCCACCGACGTCGTGCGCCAGGCCTCCAACGTGGAGCGCATGGAGCTCATGGGCGCCACGGTGGTGCCGGTGGACAGCGGCGCCGGCACGCTCAAGGACGCCGTCAACGAGGCGCTGCGCGACTGGACCGCCTCCTTCGCCGACACCCACTACCTGCTGGGCACGGCCGCCGGCCCCCACCCCTTCCCCACGATCGTGCGCGAGTACCACCGGGTCATCTCCCGTGAGGCCCGCGCCCAGGTCCTGGGGCTGACAGGGCGTCTGCCGAACTCGGTCATCGCCTGCGTGGGTGGGGGCTCCAACGCCATCGGCATGTTCGCGGACTTCATCGATGACCCCGGCGTCGAGCTCATCGGCGTCGAGCCCGCCGGTGAGGGACTGAACACGCCCCGCCACGGCGCCGCCATCAACAAGGGACTGGTGGGTATCCTCCACGGGGCGCGCAGCTACCTCATGCGCACCTCCGAGGGACAGGTCGAGGAGTCCTTCTCCGTCTCGGCGGGGCTGGACTACCCGGGCGTGGGGCCCGAGCACGCCTGGTTATCGGACACCGGCAGGGTCCGCTACGTCGGCATCGGCGATGACGACGCGATCGAGGCCTTCCGGCTGCTCTCGCGCCACGAGGGGATCATCCCGGCCGTGGAGTCGGCCCACGCCCTGGCCCAGGCCCTGGCCATGGCCCGGGAGGTGCCCGACGGCGAGGAGCCCCCGATCCTACTGGTGTGCCTGTCGGGCCGCGGGGACAAGGACCTCGATCAGGTGCGGGCGCGGTCGGGCGGCTCGTTCTCCACCGACGGTGCCGTCGCCCGGGCTGCGCGCATGGTGGAGCAGATGGGCAAACGCACTGAGTACGCCGGCCTGAACGCAGGCACGAGCACCGACCCGGACGAGGAGTTCTGACATGAGCCGCTACCCCGCGATGTTCGCCGCTCTCAAGGAGCGCGGTGAGGGCGCCTTCGTCCCCTTCGTCATGGTCGGCGACCCCGACCCGACCACCAGCGAGGCCGTCATCGAGGCCCTCATCGCCGGCGGGGCCGACGCCCTGGAGCTGGGCGTGCCCTTCACCGACCCGGTCGCTGACGGGCCCACGATCCAGAAGGCGCACGTGAGGGCCCTGGCCGCCGGGGCCGGCTTCCGCGACTGCCTGGAGGTGGTCACGCGGGTGCGCCGGCGCCACCCACAGCTGCCCATCGGCATGCTCATCTACGGCAACGTCCCCTTCGCGATGGGCCTGGAGCGCTTCTACACCGAGTGCGCTCAGGCCGGCATCGACTCGGTGCTGCTGCCCGACGTACCGATCCGCGAGTCGGCGCTCTTCAGCCGCGCCGCCGAGGAGGCCGGCATCGACGCCGTCTACATCGCCCCGCCGTCGGCCGCCACCGAGACCCTGGACGCGGTCGCGGCCGCCTCACGCGGCTACGTCTACGCCGTCTCCCGGGTGGGCGTGACCGGCACCGAGAGAGCCTCGTCCACGGTGGGGCTCGCCGAGTCGGTGGAGCGCCTGCGAGCCGACGCCGCCGCTCCCGTCATGCTGGGCTTCGGCATCTCCACGCCTGAGCAGGTCTCCGAGGCCATCGCCGCGGGCGCCGACGGCGCGATCAGCGGCTCGGCCACGGTCAAGATCGTTGAGCGCTACGCCCCCGAGATCGTGGCCACCACCTCCGCCAGCAGCGACGGGAGCGGCAATGAGGAGCGGCGCCACTACGCGCTCGGGGCGCTGCGCAGCGATCTCGTCGCCTTCACCGCCACCATGAAGGAGGCCACGCGGCAGCACTGACAGCCGACATCAGCAGGCCGTCCGGGACAGCAGAGGGTCGGTGACACGGGAGTACCTGTGTCACCGACCCTCGTCGTCGGAGTCCTGCTCGCCAGGGATAGAACTCCACGGGGAACAGTCCCCCTTCGATATTGACTATTCGAACTATATGTTAGTCGGACAGTCCATATCCACCCGGCCACCCCAGAGAAAGGCAGACCGATGCGCTTACTACGCACCCATTCCACGCGCTCATGGCAACGCCTTGCCGGCGTCACCGCAGCCCTGCCCCTACTCGTCGCCGGTCTGCTCGCCTCACCAGCACAGGCCGCCCCCGCCTCCGAGAGCATCATCGCCTCCGGGATCTACAACTCGAGCGGCACCGGATGCCAGGGCTCGGGCACCAGCGCCGACTGCCTCAGCTGGGGTCTGCGCATCCCGTCCACCATCGCACCGAAGAAGGACCTCACCGTCACCATCGAGGCCGACTCCGTCCCCGGCCGGTGGGCGTGGAACTGCCTCGCGAGCGACCGGATCGCCGGCACGGCAGCGTTCTACGACTCCCCGAGCAACAAGCTGAGCGAGTCCAGCATCAAGTCCTCCGCAAAGCTTCATTACGGCGTGTACGGAGACAGCGCCGGACAGGTCGAGGCCGTCACATGCACCCCGGAGCATCTGAGCATCACCTACAAGATCGATCACCTGGTGCGCTCCGGGGGCTCATACCTCGACCTGAGCTTTGGAACGACCACGACGACCCCAGGATCCGGCGAGTACACCTACTCCTTCTCGCCGACTGTCACGACCTCCGCAGACAACACCCCTCAGAAGATCACAGCAACCGTGAAGAAGCCTGCTGAGAACGCAGTGCCCCGTTAGAGGCACGGAAAACGGAATGCCAGAGGTCGGGCGCTTCAAAACCTTCGCGCGCCCGACCTCTGTCGTTATGGGTGCCCCACTCTCATCCAGCTCCAGACGACCCGATTGGAGGGGAACAATACACATCCAATATCGACCAACTCATCTATATGTTGATGAGACAACCCACCTCACCCGATAACCTCGGAGAAAGGCATGCTCATGAGTATTTTACGTTCCCGTCCCTCACGGCTGTGGCGACGCTTGCTCGGCGTCGCCATGGCCCTTCCACTCCTGGTCGCCGGCCTCATCACCTCCCCGGCACAGGCGGAGCCGGCGCCTCAGGCTCCGACGGACAGCGGAATCACCGTGTCCGGAAGCTATAACCCCGGCGGTTCGGGCTGTCACGGCAAGGAGAACTCCGCCGAGTGCCTCAGCTGGGGTCTGCGAGTCCCGTCCACCATCGCGCCCAAGCAGGAGCTCACTGTCACTGTCGAGGCTGATTCCGTGCCGGGTCAGTGGACATGGACCTGCTCCTCGACGAGCCGTGTCGCCGGTACGGCGGCGTTCTTCAACCACTCCGCCAACGGAGAGCTCAAACAGCTGGCCTCCTCCGGCCTTGGAGCAGCCGACCAGCTCGTTTACGACAAGCACGGCTTGAGCGCAGGGTTTCCCACCGACGTGAACTGCACACCCGAGCACCTCAGCCTGACCTACAAGATCGACTCGCTGGTCCGGGAAGAGGGCTCCTACCTGGACCTGAGCATCGGGACGACAGTCGCGGCCCCCGGTGTGGACGCGCGTTCCTACACCTTCAGCCCGAAGATCACGACCTCGGTTGATGGCACGCCGCAGACCCCCACCGCCACGGCACAGAAGCCTGCCGCCAGCACCCCTCACGCCACCGTGACCACCGAGAAGGTCGCGATCGATGGCGCCGCCAAGGACGCCGGGCGCTTCACCATGAAGGCGAAGAACGACTCGACCACTCCTCTGTCCGACTTCACCATCGACGTCTCGCGCAGCAGGGGGCAGACCCAGGTGACCGCCCTGACCTGCGACCTGACCGCCTTCGGCGGCGAGGTCGTCTCCGCCAAGGGCCCGGCTGAGAGACTTAAGGTCTCCAGCGGCAAGGCGAAGGTGCCCGAGGGCAAGGAGATCACCTGCCAGGTGGACCTGACCGGCGTCGTCGGCCGCAACACTTTCAAGGCTGCCCTCACCACCGGCGGACAGACCTTCTCCAGCGACTACGTCAACGACCGCCCAGTGGGAGAGGTCTCGGTCAAGGGCGCGCAGAGCAACGTCGAGGCAGCCCCCACAGGCACCTACGACGTCAAGATCGACTACACCGTTACCTTTACCAACACCACCGACGCCGACGGGTACAGCTCCAAGATCGTTCTGCACCCCCAGGTCCCTGCCGGCTTCACACTCAAGAACGTGACAGGTACTGGTACCCCGTGGTGGATCCACGAGGACGACTATGCGATCCAACCGGACGGCTCCGTGCCGCTGCCCACGGAAGACACCCTGTACGCCAACTCATCCACCACGATGACCTTCACGAACACCTATACGGTCAACGCCGACGCCATCACCGAGGACGGCTGGAAGGCCCTGGGCACCTGCAACCCCAAAGACCCCTCCCAGGGACTGACCACCCGGATCGACGTCGCCGGCAGCGATGGAATTGAGCCCGGCACCTACTCGACCTGCACCACCGTGACGCGCACGAAGAACTGAGCACGAGCACAGGTCGATCAGCCCGGCTGGACGAAGGTCGGGTAGGCGAAAGTCGTCGCCTACCCGACCTTCGTCTTCGCCATTCCTAACGGGGAAAAGATCGCACGTAGGGAGTATTCCAACCTTTTGATAATGTCCTTCTTGACGATATATTAATGAGGCAATTGGTTCCCATCCCGATCCCCTCGGAGAAAGGCGTGCTCATGCACACCCCACCTTCTCATCCCGCTGGGCTGCGGCGACGCCTCATGGGCGTCGCCTTGGCTCTTCCCCTCATCGCCGTCGGCATCGTCGCCGCTCCGGTGAGCGCCACCACCTCAACCGCCGCAGCTGACACCGGTATCACCGCGGAAGGGCGTTACAACGCGGCCGGTGCCGGTTGCCACAGCTCCGACAATGCCGACGGCTGCCTGAGCTGGAGAGTTCGCGTCCCCTCCAACGTCGCCCCGAACGCATCCACCGACGTCACCATTGAGGCCGACTCCGTGCCGGGTCAGTGGACCTGGACCTGCCCCTCACCGGACGGCGACAAGGTAGCCGGAACCAGCGCCTTCTACATCAAGAAGGGTGAGGGCGAGCCCGCCACGAAGCTGGCCGACTCCGGCCTGGGCTTCTTCAACCACCTGTACTACAACCAGAACGGGGACAGCGCAGGCTGGGTCAAAGCCGTCACTTGTACCCCCAAGCACCTCAGCCTGACCTACGAGGTCAACTTCAACGCCGCCTGGGACAAGAGCTCCTACCTCGATCTGGACCTCGGGGCCACGGTGGTAGCGCCCGGCACGGATGCGCGCAGCTACACCTTCAACCCGAAGATCACGACCTCTACGGCCAGCCTGGTTCTCACGCCCACTGCCACGGCGCAGAAGCCGGCGGCAAGCGCGGCTCACGCCACCGTGACCACCGAGAAGGTCGCGATCGATGGCGCCGCCAAGGACGCCGGGCGCTTCACCATGAAGGCGAAGAACGACTCGACCACTCCTCTGTCCGACTTCACCATCGACGTCTCGCGCAGCAGGGGGCAGACCCAGGTGACCGCCCTGACCTGCGACCTGACCGCCTTCGGCGGCGAGGTCGTCTCCGCCAAGGGCCCGGCTGAGAGACTTAAGGTCTCCAGCGGCAAGGCGAAGGTGCCCGAGGGCAAGGAGATCACCTGCCAGGTGGACCTGACCGGCGTCGTCGGCCGCAACACTTTCAAGGCTGCCCTCACCACCGGCGGACAGACCTTCTCCAGCGACTACGTCAACGACCGCCCAGTGGGAGAGGTCTCGGTCAAGGGCGCGCAGAGCAACGTCGAGGCAGCCCCCACAGGCACCTACGACGTCAAGATCGACTACACCGTTACCTTTACCAACACCACCGACGCCGACGGGTACAGCTCCAAGATCGTTCTGCACCCCCAGGTCCCTGCCGGCTTCACACTCAAGAACGTGACAGGTACTGGTACCCCGTGGTGGATCCACGAGGACGACTATGCGATCCAACCGGACGGCTCCGTGCCGCTGCCCACGGAAGACACCCTGTACGCCAACTCATCCACCACGATGACCTTCACGAACACCTATACGGTCAACGCCGACGCCATCACCGAGGACGGCTGGAAGGCCCTGGGCACCTGCAACCCCAAAGACCCCTCCCAGGGACTGACCACCCGGATCGACGTCGCCGGCAGCGATGGAATTGAGCCCGGCACCTACTCGACCTGCACCACCGTGACGCGCACGAAGAACTGAGCACGAGCTCAGGCCGGTCAACCTGGCTGGTTGAAGGTCGGATAGGTGAGTACCTCACCTATCCGACCTTCATATGGCTTTCTCCCACAACGGGAATCCCATTCAGTAAGAAGCAGTCCGGTGAAGACGCAATTCGTTCCTTACTCCATTCACCTCACCGAAAGGCGTGCTCATGCACTTCCCATCCTCCCCACCCGCTCTTCCCTGGCGGCGCCTCCTACGCATCGCCCTGGCTCTCCCCCTGCTCGCCGCAGCCGTCGCCGCTCCGGCGTCCGCTGATACCGACATCACCGTGGAGGGGCTCTACCACACGGCCGGCGCCGGCTGCCATGGCTCCGGCAATGCCGAGGGCTGTCTGGGCTGGAGGGTCCGCATCCCATCGGCCATTGCCCCGAAGAGCTCCACGAACGTCACCATTGAGGCCGACTCCGTGCCGGGTCAGTGGACCTGGACCTGTCCCTCCCAGAGCGGCGATGAGGTGGCCGGGACGAGCTCCTTCTACATCGACAACGGCGGCGGTGAGCCCCCGAGCTTGATGGCGGACTCCGAGCTGAGCTCCACCTCTGAGCTGTACAACCCGCTGCTGCATGAGTCCATCGGCTCGGTCAGAGCCGTTTCCTGCACTCCTGAGCACCTGAGCCTGACCTACGAGGTCAACTTCTACACCTACTGGGACAAGAGCAGCTACTTCGACCTGGATCTGGGGACCACGGTGCCGGCTCCCGGCGCGGACACGCGCAGCTACCATTTCACGCCCACGATCGAGGTCTCGACTCGCAACCAGATTCTTCGGCCCACTGTCAACGCGCACAAGCCCGCTGCCAGCGCGGCTCACGCCACCGTGTCCGTTGAGAACGTCAGGGTCGATGGGGCCGCCAAGGACACTTCCCGCTTCACCATGACGGCGCGAAATGACTCCACCACACCCCTGTCCGACTTCACCATCTCCGCCAGCCGGACCAGAGGACAGGCCCAGGTGACCGCCCTGACCTGCGACCTGACCACCTTCGGCGGCAAGGTCGTCTCCGCCACAGGACCGGCCGAGAACCTCACCGTCTCCAGCGGCCAAGCAAAAGTCCCCCAGGGCAAGGACATCACCTGCCAGGTCGACCTGACCGGCGTCACGGGACGCAACACGGTCAAGGCAGCGCTCACCACCGGCAACCAGACCTTCTCCAGTGACTACACCAAGGACCGGCCGGTGGTCGAGGTCTCGACGCATCCCACGGATCTCCTGGTCGAGGCAGCCCCCACCGGCACCTACGAGGTCGAGGTCGGCTACACGGTCACCTTCACCAACACCACCGACGCCGACGGATCCGGCTCCGATATCGTCCTGCGGCCCCAGGTCCCTGCCGGCTTCACACTCAAGAGCGTGACGGGTACTGGTACCCCCTGGTGGGTCGGCCCGGACAACTACGCCATCCAGGATGACGGCTCCTTGTCATTGCGCACCGGTGACTCCCTGAACGCCCACTCGTCAACCACGATGACCTTCACCAGCACCTACCAGGTCAACGCCGAGGCGGTCACCGCGGAGACCTGGAAGTCCCTGGGCACCTGCGATCCCAAAGACCCCTCCAAGGGACTGACCATGCAGATCGACCTCGCCGGCAGTGAGGGCGGTACCGAGGCCGGGACCCACACGATCTGCACCCCCGTGACACGCACAGGGAACTAGCACCTCACCAAGGCGAGCCTCCGGGCGCGCCGCACGGTCGCGGTCACTGGCGCCATCACCGGCGGTCCTCTCACCACACCTGGGAGAGGACCGCCGAGTCGTCTATGAACCGCCCTGACGTCCGACGGTAGGGTGACGCCCATGGCCAGCCTTCTCAACCGGATCCTCACCCTGCTCGGGCGTGCCGCCTCCGATGCCCTCACTCAGAGGCCTTCCGCGCCGTCAGGCACCTCCGGCAGCACGGCTTCCGGTTCCGCCGAGCCCGCGCGGGCTCGCGATCCCAAGCCGTCATCGACGACGAAGCCGACCCCGCCCCATCCCCGCTCCCACGACAACGGCGCAGGGGTGGGAGCGGCGGCCCCCTCGTCGCGAGGCGTCAGCGTCTACGACGTCTCCACCTTGGGGCTGCCCGCCTTCAGCTACTCCCCCGACCCCGACGGCGACGCCGACCCCGGCGAGGTGGTGTGGGCCTGGGTTCCCTTCGAGGAGGATCCCGCTCAGGGCAAGGACCGGCCGGTCCTGGTCCTGGCACGTCATGAGACTCGCCTGGTCGTGGCCCAGATGACGAGCAAGGACCACGACCGCGATGCCGCCCAGGAGGCGCGCTGGGGCCGTTTCTGGCACGACGTCGGCACTGGCGACTGGGACCGCCAGGGCCGCCCCAGCGAGGTGCGCCTGGACCGCCTGCTCCTGGTGGAGCAGGCCTCGGTGCGACGCGAGGGGGCCACGATGAACCGGGAGGTCTTCGACGGCGTCGTGGCCGCCCTGCGCCACCACCACTCCTGATCGCCTCCAGATTTCGACAGATCGCACAGGATACGGATGTTATCCGCTAGGCCCGGAAACGCTGGAAAGCACCTGTATCGGAGGTTTCTACAAAACAAGATTGAAGTATTGCCTACCCCCCCTTCACGCATAAACTTGACTTACTGGCCAGCCCACCTATCCCTATGAAGTGATCGGAGCGATCATGGCACTCCCAACAGTCACCACCACCCTCAAGGGCTTGGCCGCCATCACCCTGGCCTCGGTTCTCACTCTTGGCGCGTCATCCCCCGCATTTGCAGACGATTCACCTATCCCCGATGACGCCACCGAGTACGGCTCGGTTACTGTCGAGTACAGTCCTGCCGGAAGCTCAGGCATTCGCCCTGCCTGGATCACCGGTTCTCACACGGTCAAGGTCGCCGGCGGGACCTGGAGCTACGGCACGAACTCGAAAGTTGTCTACTCGAACTTTCATCACCCTTCTCGATGCCATGGCTCCTCAGCCCGAACCTACAATGGGCTCATCACCGCACGAAGCTCCAAAACTGCCGCAGGGAAGTGGTCTTACGCTCAGGTCCGACGCTCCGCTGATGGGGCCCCACCTACCGCACCACCCTCATGAAGATTCTTCTCAGAGCCACTTGGGCCCTCAACCTCACGCTGTGCCTGGCGACCATCCTGCTTATCCCACAGTCGCTCCTTTTCTTGTTCCCGGCCGAGACGAACGGCTATGTCATTATCAGTGAAACCGGCGTCGACCCGGATGAGCTTCATCAGATCGGCGAGCAGGCCGGCGTCGAGGTTGCCCAGGTACGCCACATCACAGACTTCGCCGATACCACCGACGAGTCATACTCGACAACCAGCGTCGAGCTCCTCGGCTACGAGGCTGATGACTACATTCGCCCGCCATTGACTCCCCTGCTCCTGCCGGAGCCCATCGCCTACAGCGCCAGCACCGTCCAAGACGATGCCCTGGGCGGGTGGTACGCGATCGGCTCGCGGCAAAATACCACCCAGTTCCTCAGCCAGGTCACAGACCGGTGGGGCGATAGCATCAATGAGTCGGGGATTCTGACACCGGGCCTTGCCCTGTCCACCGCCATCAGCTCCGAGATCGGCGTGAGCCTGCTCCTGGCCCAGACAGTTCTGGCACTTGTACTGGCCCTTGCCACCGTCTCCCAGTCCTCTTCCTACAGAAGCGCCCGGTTGCAGGGCCGCTCCCACCCCCGCTTGGCCGTCCACCTCCTCAAGAACAGCCTCCTGACAGCATGCCGGTGGCTTCTGGCCCCTCTGGCACTCCTCGCCCTGCTGGTGGCCTACGACATCTACGGTTCCGCCGTGCTGAGCGTCCACCGTCTGAGCGCCGAGCTCATCGCCTGCTGCACCCTCCTGACCCTGGCCGCAACCCTGACCGGCACGCTCGCAGGATGGGCGGTGCTCGCAGTTGGAAGCCGGCAGCGGCCCGGGGCAGCAGCGCGTCCGCGCCACGGGATCGTCCTGCTGGCCTATGCACTCGTCCTGGCCATGACCTGGTCCTTCTCCACCGCGAGCACCAGTCTCATCGTCGATGTCCTCCAGGCGCAGGCACTTCGCAACCAGGCCCAGGCCCAGCAGTCCCTTCCCCCAGCCACCGCTCTGAGCATCTGGTCCGTCAGCGAGCCCACCTTCGATGCCAAGACACCCCGGATAGCCTCCTTCATCACCCAGGCCCAGCAGGAGGGGAGCCTTGTTCTGACCTGGGCGATCCCTAACGGCTCCACCGAGGACGGATACGGGCCGCCCACCCTGTATCTCAACAACACGGCCGCCGCCCACTACGGTCTGCCCAAGGTCACCGAGCAGCAGGTGACCCTCTACCGGCCCCGGTCGTTGGCCGGCCAGGACGAGGCCTTGGCCCAGGAGCTCGTCGAGCAGGCGCGCTTCAACACCGTGCACGGGGCGAGCGCGAACGCTGTCACCGTCACCTCCCACGACCTGGAGGAGGTCAGCTCGCTCCTGCCGGAGAGCCTCCCCGCCGTCAGTTTCTTCCTCAGCAGCGAGGGCACCCGCACCAGCGACTGCCTCGTCGCCGTGGT
>ERZ773079.1772-NODE-1772-length-12535-cov-4.277965_pt1 | contig 12535 bp, 8 predicted proteins | sample MGYA00511355_ERZ773079 | MGnify/ENA primary metagenome ERZ773079 (study PRJEB29015, sample SAMEA2737979) | human oral metagenome | biome: human oral; feature: human-associated habitat; material: dental | place: China | collected 2117 ... | reverse complement strand
GCAGCGTGTAGACATCCGTACCCACAGGGATGCGCACGAACGTCCCGACCGTAATAAGCGCGATAAACAGCCCGCATAGGATTACTTCACGTAACTTCATAATCTTCAGATACCTCCATAAAAACTGACAGACTCATAGACTTGCTTTATCTTACTCGCTATTTTATTTATTGTCAACCAGAATATTCTATGTAGGTTTACTAAAGTTGTATATCGATTGTATATAAAAAAGACGGGACTGCTGCACGAAGCCGAAGCTTTGTGCAGCAGTTCCATCGAGTCATTTTGCACACGAGCGGACGATCCCCTTACCGTTTCGTCACCTTCACACGATCCATCTCCGTGCCGTCGGACAGGAAACACGCGATCTCAAGCCGATCATCCCGGACCTCCATCGTGAGATAGTTATCCGTCTCCGGCTGCGGAAGCGTCACCTCATCAAAAGCATGGTCAACCCAAAGATTCGGATAGCGAACATTCCCCGCAACACCCGTGAGGATATAGAGTGGTCCCTTGCGGTTCTGCGTTTTCTCAAAACCGTAGATATGCCCACGATTGCGGTATGTATGCAGATGTGCCGTAAAGACAACATCAATGCTGAGTTCGTCAAAGACGGGCATCCATACGCGTCCGATCTCCTCATCAATGCCCTCACTGCGCTCGGGGCGTCCATGAATACGGTATCGCAGCACGTCCTTGTGCATGAGAACGATATTCCACTTACGCCGATGTGCCTTCAAGTCGCGGCGGATCCATGCCAGCTGTTCCTCGGTCAGACCGTCCTGAAAATCCCCGATTTCCTTTTGCTGAGTACAGAGGACGATATAGTGCACATTACCGTAATCAAAGGAATAGTAGTACCGCTCGAATTGTCTGCTCCCGTTGCGCGGCGTCTTAAAGTAGTTCAGGTATGCCGTCGGCAGACGCGTCTCCCATTGGCGGTCATAGGTCTCATGATTCCCCATGACGGGAGCTATCGGAATCACGCGCTCCATCTCATCCAGCCCGGTGAAGAACGCTGTCCACTGCGCACGATCCTCGCCGTTGTCCACGAGGTCGCCAAGGCAGGCAAAAAACGCGGCATCTGTGTTGCGTGCCCACGCAAGATGTGCAAGCTGCTGCCAATCCGCATAGTCGCTCGACTGGCTGTCGGGAAAAAGAAGCATCTTATACGGTGCATCAGCAGCAGGGGTATAGAGTTCCTGCCAGCCCGTCGCCCCGTCATTCGCCTCAATTCGATAGCTATACTTCGTCCCCGGTACCAGCCTGTCGATCTCCGCCGTATACTGATACACCGTCACACCATCATCGGAAAACGCTGCATCGTTCACAGGGATGCGCCGGATTTCTTCCGAGTTCTCCGCCCGTATCTCGACCATCTGATCCATCCCGTCTGCATCGGTCTCCCACATGAGGACACGGCTGCTCCCGGGATCCGAGGTGATGATCTGCCGCAGGCGTTCGATATAGAGAGTATTGGGAAAGGGATGCAGCCCCTTCCTGCGCAGCCACTCCATGCCGGCAAGCTTCCAGAGCGCCGCACCGCCTGCAGCGGCTGTCCCCGCCGCTATCGCCGCCTTGATAAACGTACGGCGCGTAAACGTCTTTTTCCTTTCCATCAATTTCTTCATCTCTCCTATATAAAGGAATCACTGATACATCTAAGGAATCACACGAGCCTTACCCGCGCTCCGCCTGCATATAGCAGGATGCGCGTTCTCCCGCCGTGAGTGCATGTCCGCCCGCTCGCAGGCGCAGATAGTGTGCCGCATCCACACAGCTGATGCGTCCGCCGGGCAGATACGCACCCGTGTCGCAGGCGATGATATTGTTCGGCAAAAAGAGCGGCACTGCTGCGCCGCCGCGCCGCAGCATCTGCGTCGGCGTATGTCCGACAACAACCAGCGTGCTGCCGTGATACCCCGCGAAAAACTTCTCACGAATCCAAAGCATATCCTCCCGGCAGTCCTCCGCCGCAGGATTCACACCCGCATGAACGAAGAGAATGTCCTCACCGGCATGCGATGTGCGGAAGGAAATTGGGCGTGACCGAACGAATGCCGTCAGCGATTCCGCCTCCGCCTTTGGCAGAGCGGCAAGCTGCTTCCTCGTGATCCTGCCGCCGTTCGCCAGCCAGAGATCGAAGTGCCCCATGATCGTGCGCCCCAGTCCATACGCATCAATATAGCTGAGCATCATCGCCTCGTGGTTGCCCATGAGTGCGTGGACATTGCGGTACTTCTCCACCTGCCGCTGCACGAACTGCAGGGCACGGACAGGCGCGGCGCCGCGGTCAATATAGTCGCCGAGAAAGACGAGCAGATCCCGCTCATCGTCAAACGCAATCTTCTTCCAGAGACGTTCGAGCCCGTCTGCCTCCCCGTGCACATCGCCGACAGCAAGAATCCGGCGAAACATCCGATCGCCCCCCTCCGCAATAAACATCTCTATTATATCGTAAGAACCCTGAAATCCGCATGAGAATATCCCGTATACAAAACGCTGTCTCCGCATAACATTGACAATCGTCCCATGGAGATATATGATAGTGCAGGATAAATTTGTTTATTTTCAGGCAGGAGGACGCACATGATAGAACGCTATACGCGGCCGGAAATGGGGCATCTCTGGTCAATTCAGAACGAGTGGCAGACCATTCTGAACGTCGAGATCGCTGCGTGTGAGGCAATGGCGGAACTGGGCGAGATCCCCGCCGCCGCCGTAGAGAACATCAAGGCAAAGGCGAAGTTTGACGTCGCGCGCATCAACGAGATCGAAAAGACCACCGACCACGACATCATTGCCTTTCTCACGAACCTCGAGGAGAATATCGGAGAGGACTCGAAATACATCCACAAGGGACTCACCTCGAGCGACGTGAAGGACACGGCATACTGCGTCATGATGCGCGACGCCGCCGCCATCATCCTCGACGATCTGCAGGAATTCCGCACCGTGCTCCGCCGCCGCGCGAACGAGTTCCGTCATACGCCGTGCATTGGACGTACACACGGCATCCACGCAGAGCCGATGACCTTTGGGCTGAAGCTTCTGCTCTGGAGTGCAGAGATCGAGCGCGACATCGAGCGTCTTACGCATGCCAAGAAAATCGTCTCCGTCGGCAAGCTCTCGGGCGCCGTCGGCACCTACTCCAACATCAACCCGCGCATCGAGGAACTGACGTGCAAAAAACTGGGGCTGACGCCCGTCCGTCTGGCGACACAGGTCATCCAACGTGACCGCCACGCCGAGTTCGTCACGACACTCGCCATCATCGCGAGCACCTTGGAAAAGATCGCCACCGAGATCCGCAACCTCCAGCGCACGGACATCCGTGAGGCAGAGGAGTTCTTCAAGGCGGGACAGAAGGGCTCGTCGGCGATGCCGCACAAGCGCAATCCGATCAACTGCGAGCGTGTCTCGGGCATGGCACGACTCGTGCGCGGCAACGCCGTCGCGGCGATGGAGGACATCACCCTCTGGCATGAGCGCGACATCTCGCATTCCTCCGTCGAGCGCGTCATCCTGCCCGACAGCACGATCAATGTGGACTACTGTCTGCACAAGCTGACCGGCATCGTGGACAAGCTCCTCGTCTACCCGGACGCCATGCTGCACAACATGAACCGCACGGGCGGTCTCATCTACAGTCAGCGCATCCTCACGGCACTCGTCAACAAGGGCATCCTGCGTCAGACTGCCTACGTCTGGGTGCAGCGCAACGCCATGAAGCGCTGGCTCGACAAGGAGGATTTCCGCACGAACGTCGAGAAGGACGCCGACATCTCCGCCCACCTCACAAAGGAGGAGATCGACGCGTGCTTTGACTACCAGTACTTCCTGCGGAACATCGATGACATCTTTGCACGATTTGATCTCTAAGGAGAAGAAATAAGGGGGACTCATTATGTCAACCATCGTTATTACGGGTACGCAGTGGGGCGACGAGGGCAAAGGGAAAATCGTCGACTACCTCGCGAGCAAGGCAGACACCGTCGTCCGCTATCAGGGCGGCTGCAATGCGGGACACACCGTCGTCGCGGCAGGCGAAGAGTATAAACTCCGCCTCCTGCCCTCAGGCATCCTCTACAAGGGCACGCACAACATCATCGCGAACGGCGTCGCCTTTGACCCCGAGGTCTGTCTGCAGGAGATGGACGCCATGGCGGCGCGCGGCATCGACACATCGAACATTCGCATCTCCGACCGTGCGCACGTCGTCATGCCCTACCACCGACTGATGGACGGCATCGGCGACGCCCAGCGCGGCGCAGACAAGATCGGCACCACGGGACGCGGCATCGGCCCCTGCTACATGGATCGTGACGACCGCATCGGCATCCGCGTCTGTGACCTCATGGACGGCGCAGAGTTTGCCAAGAAGCTTAAGAAAAACCTCGACAACAAGAACGCAGAGCTCGCCGCTGTCTACCACCACGAGCCCCTTGACTATGACGAGGTGCTGAAGGAGTACCAGGGCTACGCCGAGCGTCTGCGTCCGCTCGTCACCGACACCATCCCCCTCATCAACGAGGAGATCGCCGCGGGGCGCAAAATTCTCTTTGAGGGCGCACAGGCGACCATGCTGGACATCGACTACGGCACCTACCCCTACGTCACCGCGTCACACCCCATCTCGGGCGGCGTCACCATCGGCGCGGGGGTTGCGCCGAAGAAGATCGACAAGGTCGTCGGCGTCGTCAAGGCATACTGCACGCGCGTCGGCGAAGGCCCATTCCCGACCGAGCAGATCAACGACATCGGCAACAAGATCCGTGAAGCCGGCCATGAGTTCGGCACCGTCACGGGCAGGCCGCGCCGCACGGGCTGGCTCGATGCCTGCGTCGTGCGCTATGCGGGTCAGCTCTCGGGTCTCGACTACATGGCGATCACGCGCCTTGACATCCTCGACGGCTTTGACGAGATCAAGATGTGCACGGGCTACAAGCTCGACGGCAAGCCGCTGAACGAGATCCCCGCGAGCCTCAACGTCCTCGCGCGGGTCGAGCCTGTCTACGAGACATTCGAAGGCTGGAAGGAAGACATCTCGGGCTGCCGCGACTACGAGAAGCTGCCCGAAAAGGCGAGAAAATACCTCGAACGCCTCTCCGCCGTCACGGGCGTCGCCATCGGCATCGTCTCCGTCGGCCCGAACCGCGATCAGACAATCATCTGTGCGAACGATATTTTCTGATGCAAAGAAGGGCTGAACATATGTCCTGGAAGTTTACCTTGCACATGAACAGTTGAATATGCTATACTAAGGTCGGCAAACGTGATTAGAGTCACAACCAGTACACGAAAAGCCCCCAAGTTGCGGTCTTGGAGGCTTTTCTATTCCCTTATTGCAGGTGGTGCTGAGTCGTCCAAGAGACAAGCCCAAGGGGTGCAGGCGATTGGGAAACGACTCGTATGTGAAAACGTCCCGCAAATCAAACCCGAAGGGTGCAGATGCGCGGTTGACGTTGACCACTCTTAATCCCTAGGCTCGTCGCCGTCATGCGCTCTCTCATCGAGCCATTTGCTGATGCGATTGGCGATCACGCCAGCCATGATGGAGAGAAGAAACGCGGTTAGAGTCACCAGTACACCCCCTTTCCATTGCCATGTCTAGGGGCGGCAACGCATCAAGTATAGCATACTTCCCTGCGTCACACCATAGTCTCGCAGACAGGAGATTCGATGCAGAGAAGGGGGCGCAGCTAGTTTCTGAGCGGATTGCAATTTCGCTTGACCTCCTGATATTTTCATGATAAGATACCAACGTAAATGCAAAATGTTATTAAATATGAAAGTAACTATAGGAAGTTCGTGTTACGACTTCCTTTTCTTTTCTTCTACTAATGAGAATAATAATATATATAAATGAGGTGAATTAATGGAAGCATCGGAAAAAATTCTTCCGGCAGAAGTGCATCCGCGCGCACGAAAGAGGCGCATCGCCCTCGTTCTCGGTCTTGTCGCGCTCGCCCTTGCGCTCATCGTCAGCGCTTCGGCCGGCGCCGTGCACATCGCGCCCGAGGCCATCGTACCGACACTCATGGGAAACGGCACGCCCGAGGACTATCGCATCCTTTACCACATCCGTCTGCCGCGCATCATCACGGGCGCTTTGACGGGCGTGAACCTCGCGCTCGCCGGCTGCATCCTGCAGGGCATATTGAAGAATCCGCTCGCCGATCCCGGCATCATCGGCGTATCGAGCGGCGCTTCCGTCGGAGCTGTGCTCGCCATCGCGCTCGGCGTCTCCGCTGTCAGCGTCTTTTCGCTGCCTGCTTTCGCCTTCACGGGCTCCATGCTCGCCGTGGGGCTTACCGTGTCGCTTTCCATGCGCCACGGGCGCATTCCTGTCATGACGCTCCTGCTCTCGGGCGTCGTCGTCGGCATGTTCCTCGGCGCGTGCACGGCGGCGATTCTCACGGTCATGAACGAGCAGAAGATGCAGCAGTACCTTTTCTGGACGATCGGCGGCCTCGACTATCGCCGCTGGGATCATGTCCTTCTGGGATTCGCGCCCATCAGTAGCGGCGCCTTCCTCATGCTGCTCCTCTCACGCCATCTGAACCTCCTCGCATTCGGCGAGGTCGAGGCGCGTGCCGCAGGCATGCCCGTGACCTTCTTCCGCCTGCTCTTTCTGGCGCTCGCGTCGCTGACGACGGCGGCGGGCGTCTGCATCAGCGGCAACATCGGCTTCGTCGGACTCGTCGTGCCGCACATGATGCGCCTCCTGATCGGCCCTGACCATCGGAAGCTGCTGCCTGCAAGCCTCCTGGCCGGCGGCATATTCCTCGTCGTCTGCGACTCCTTGGGGCGCATCCTGCTTCAAGGCATGGAGATCCGCGTGGGCATCATGACGGCATTTATCGGTACGCCGTACTTTCTCTATCTGCTGCGCCGCCACATGAAGCTGACCTCTTGATTTTTCCTCGACAACCTTGTCCGTCGCTTGAATTTTTTAGCAAAACACCGTATAATATAAGAAATGAGAATAGGACGTGAGTGTTGATCGGAGGGAAACGTCATGATTCGCAGCATACCTTTCAATTTCCGAAACAATGCGGAGAAGACGCGCGATACGGTGGAGCGCGTGGTGGACTTCATCATGGAGCAGCCGCTCAATCCCATTGGCAAGGTGACGGGGGCGCTCGCTTCTTTTCGCTGCGACATCCTCGATGAAGAAAATTACTATGAGATTGAAGCGGAACTGCCCGGCGTCCTCAAGGAAGACGTCTCTCTGACCTACGAGGACGACAAGTATCTGACGATTGCCGTGGAAGTTCCTGAGCGCGAGAACCACTTGAAGTATCTGATGCGCGAGCGCCGCACGGGTCGCTTCGAGCGCTCCTTCGCCGTCGACGGCATCAAGTGGGAGGAAAGTGCGGCTTCGATGGAGAACGGCATCCTCAAGGTTGTCCTGCCGAAGCTCGGCGTCGAGGACATCAAAAAGAACAGCATAGAGATCAAGTAGGCTGAGGGTCATCATGGGCTGCTGCTCAGTGCAGCAGCCTTTTAGCGCGTTCATGAGAAAAAACAGGATTCTTTCCCTTTGTGTAGAATTAAAAAGAGTAAGGTGTGTCATCTCGCTTTGAAAAGCGGCTTGGCACTTTTCGCAGAACGAAACGAGAGGCGGCGGCGTACGCGATGTCCCCGCCGGCAGGAGGTAAAAGGAATATGTTGGACGATCAGGATTGGGGCGCATTCAAGCGGAAGCTCAAGGCGAAGACGGAGATCGACCTTGATCTCTACAAGGAGCCGCAGATGAAGCGGCGTATCGGCAGTCTTGTGACGCGCAAGGGCTACGATTCGTATACGAAGTATTTCGATATGGCGACGCAGGACAAGACGGAGTTTGACGCCTTCATCGAATATCTGACGATCAACGTCTCGGAGTTCTTCCGCACGCCGGAGAAGTTCTCGAAGCTTGAGACGGACGTCATACCTGATTTGCTGACGCGCTCGCCCAAGCTCAATATCTGGAGCGCGGGCTGCTCCATCGGCGCTGAGCCGTATTCTCTGGCGATGATCTTGAAAGAGATGACGCCGGGCAAACAGCATCGCATCCTCGCGACGGATCTCGACGTCGAGATCATTGCCAAGGCGAAGAGGGGCGTCTACACGGACAACGAGCTCAAGTGCGTCGAGAGTCCGCGCCTCAACAAATATTTCACGAAGGGAAGCGACGGTACGTTTGCCGTGCATGAGGACATCAAGAAGCTCATCGAGTTCAAGCGTCACAACCTTTTGAAGGATCCCTTTGAGACGGGCTTCGATCTGATTCTCTGCCGCAACGTTGTCATCTATTTCACGGAGGAAGCGAAGTTCGACCTCTACACGAACTTCTTCCGCGCACTGAAGCCCGGCGGCATCCTCTTCGTCGGCGCGACGGAGGCAATTTTGAATTTCCGCAAGATCGGCTACACAAGTTACCAGCCTTTCTTTTATCAGAGACCGCTGGCGTGAGCGAGGCGGCATCTTTGAGGAAAGGGGGCGGGGCAGGTGTTTGCAAACGAGAAGATCGAGTGCATGAGCCGTGATGATTTGCGGGACTTGCAGCTTGTGCGCCTGAAGAAGGCGGTCTCTTGGGCGAGTGAGAAGAGCGCCTTTTACCGCACGAAGTTTGCAAACCTCTGCGCGTCGCAGATTGAGAAGCTGGAAGACATCGAGAAATTGCCGTTCACTTCTCTGCCCGACATCCTCGCTACATCGCCGTTCGATTTCCTTACACTTCCCTTGAGCGGCGTCCTGCGCATCAGCTGCCGCAATCATACGGGTGCCGTCGTCAAGATGTATACGAACGGCGACATCGCGAGGAACGTCGACATGCTGACGCGTGCTCTCGCAGCGACGGGCGTCCATCGCGCTTCTGTCGTCGGCATTCTCGGCGACATGTCGGACGGACGGCTGCTTGATTTGCAGATGGCGGCGGAGGTGATCGGCGCGACGACTGTGCTGCTCGGCGAGGACATGCAGTCGGCGGTCGAACTCGTGCGCCTGACGGGTATGGATACGCTCTTGGCGAGCCAGCCGCTCGTCATGCAGCTCATCGTGCACGCGCAGATGAAAAACATCGAGCCGTCGACCTTGCCCATAAAGACGGTCGTCTGTCTGAACGAGGCGATCTCGAATCCGATGAGACGCCATATCTCGGATCGGCTGCAGACTGAGGTGCATGACCTCTTCGCTTCGACGGAGCTAGGCACGGCGGGTCTTTTCTATCCGTGCGGCAAGGGGCAGGGGCATCATGTGCAGGAGGATTACTGCTACACGGAGCTCATTGAGTTCAGCGGCGCGAAAGTCATTCACGAGCCGGGACGCATGGGCGAGCTTGTCGTCACGATGCTCGCTGCAGAGGCGATGCCGCTCATACGCTACCGCACGGGGCAGGCGGTCATGCGGCTCGACGAGCCGTGCGGCTGCGGCCGCGCGTTCGTGCGCCTTGCGACGCCGTTCGGCTTGACGCGCTGAGCCGTTTGTATGACAAAAATGCCGCGGGCATCTTTCATGCCGCGCGGCATTTTTCTTTGGCACGAATGGGAAACGAGGGAGAAGATATGATCGAGTTCATCCTGGGGCGTGCGGGAACGGGAAAGACACACGCCTGCCTCTCCGGTATGGCAGAGCGCATGAAGGCAGAGCCTATGGGCAGCGCCCTCGTGCTTCTCCTGCCCGAACATGCGACGTATCGCGCAGAGCGCCGCCTCGCTGCTATGATGGCGGGTGCGGGCGAGGGATTTGTGCGCGGTCTCGTGTTCGGTTTCAAGCGCTTTGCGCGTCATGTACTGCAGGAGACGGGCGGTGCGGCAGCCGCACGCATCACGAGCGTGGGCAGACGGCTGCTGCTGAAGCGCATCCTCGCCGAAGAAGGCGAGAACCTGCAGGCATTCGCGCGTGCGGCGAAGCAGCGCGGCTTTACAGAGACGCTGGAAAGAGCTATGGAGGAGATGCGCAGCTACGGCATCGACAGCGACGCCTTGATGCAGGCGGAATCTGCGCTCGCTGACGATGATCTGTGCCGGAAGCTCGCGGATCTCGCGCTCATCTACAGCCGCTACAGAGAGAAGATGGCGGGGCGCTACAACGATACGGGCGACATGCTCGACGCGCTTGCCGAGAAGATTCCTTCCTCGCGCCTTTTGGAGGGGGCGGAGGTATGGGTTGACGGCTTCTCCTTCTTCAATCCGCAGGAAAGAAAGATTCTTGCGGCGCTCTTCCAAAAAGCGAAGAATGTGCATATCACGCTGACGTTCGATCCGACGGACGAGGCGGCCATGCAGCGCGAGGGCAGCCTCTTCTATCGGCAGGCGCAGACCTTGCAGCAGCTGCGGCGGTTGGCGCAGGAGATGCAGATTCCCGTGCGCGTGCGCAGCTTGGAGGAGAGGCGGCGCTTTCAAAGCGATGCGCTCGCCGCCATCGAGCGCGCGGCGTTTTCCTTTCCCCTCGTACCGCAGGCAGGGGCGGCGGGCGTCGCGCTCGTCGAGGCGGCGACGAGGCGGCTGGAAATGGAGGCGGCGGCTGCTGACATCGTGCGCCTGTGCCGCGAGAAGGGACTGCGCTGGCGCGACATCGCTATCTTGACGCGCGACGAGGCTGCCTACGGCGACATGCTCGCTCTGACGCTTGAGGACTGCGGCATCCCGTACTTTCGCGACAACAAGCGTGCGGGCGTCCATCATCCGCTCGCCGAGCTCGTGCGCTCGGCTTTCGAGGTGCTGCGCGGCTGGCGCTACGATGCCATGTTCCGCGCACTGAAGACGGGCTTTTTCCAAAAGACGCGCGGTCAGATCGATCTGCTTGAAAATTATGTGCTGGAATTCGGCATTCGCGGCTCGCGCTGGACGATGGAAGAGGATTGGCATTGGCATCGCCGCCGCAGTCTGGACGAGGAAGAAGAGGGCGGGACGCAGAAGGAAGCGGAGCGCCTCTGTCAGATCAATTCCTGCCGCCGCGCCGTGGCAGAGCCCCTGCAGGAGTTTGCGGCTCAGGTGAAGGCGGCGTCGACGGTGCGCGGCTACGCTGAGGCGCTCTATCGTCTGCTGCTCGCGCTCGACGTGCCGCAGACGTTGGAGCGGTGGGCGGACGAGGCCGAGAAGGCGGGTCGCCTCGCTGAGTCGCGCGAGCATCGTCAAATCTGGGACGACGTCATCTCCCTGTTGGAACAGATGGCAGAGACGAGCGGCGACGAGACGATCAAGGTGCGCGAATTTGAGGACGTCTTGGGCGACGGGCTTGACGCCCTGCAGATTTCCTTGATTCCGCCGGGACTCGACTATGTGACCGTCGCCGACTTCGACCGGAACAGTGTAGAAAATGCGCGTGCCATCTACATTCTCGGCGCGAACGAGGGCGTCATGCCGCGCCGCAGCCAGGAGAAGGGGCTGCTCTCCGATGCTGACCGGCTGCATTTGAAGGAGGCCGGGCTGGAGCTTCCGCAAGGCTCCGTCGAGGGAAGTTTCAACGAGAGATTCCTGCTCTACAAAGGATTCACGGAAGCGCGTGACTATCTGTGGGTTTCCTACGCGCTCGCCGATACGGAGGGAAAGGCTCTCCTGCCCGCCTCCTTGCTCGGGCAGATCCGCGCCGTCCTGCCCGCCGTCCCTTTGCAGACCGTTCCGTTGGAGGGGGCGGAGCGCCGCCTCTTTGCGGGCGGTCGTCAGGCGGTGACGGCTCTGGCGGCGGCGCTGCGCAGCTACCGCGAGAAGGGGACGCTTGAGCCTTTTTGGTGTGACGTCTACAACTGGGCGTTGGGGGAGAAAAAGATGAGCATTGTCCTGCAGAAAGTGCTGCAGGGCATATTTTCGCGTGCTGCGGCGGAGCTTCTGCCCAAGGAGCTGGCGGCGGCGCTCTACACGAAGAATCGCCGTCTGCGCGGCAGCGTCACGCAATTTGAGTCATTCCGCGCCTGTCCTTTCCAGCACTTCGCACGCTATGGCCTGCATCTGGCGGAGCGCCCTGAGCATGGCTTTCGCACGCTCGACCTCGGCGTGCTGCTTCATGCGGCTCTGCGCGAATTTGGCGAGCGGCTGAAAAAGGACGGCAGACGCTGGCGCGACGTAGGCGAAGAGGAGTGCGGCGAGATCCTGCATGAGATCCTTGGCCTGCTTGCGCCGCGGCTGCAGAATGAAATCCTCCTGAGCTCGAAGCAGTACGAGAATCTCCTCGTGCGCATCGAGGAGACGGCGAAAAAGGCGCTCGTGCGCCTCATCGAACTCGATGCGGCCAGCGAGTTCCGCCCCGTCGCCTTCGAGCGTTCCTTCGGACGCGGTGCGGGCAGCCTGCCGCCGCTGACGTATGCGCTCGCTGACGGCTCTTCGCTCGAAATCACCGGACAGATCGACCGCATCGACATGGACGAGGCGGGGCGCTACTTCCTCATTCTCGACTACAAGACGGGCGCGGCATACATCAACCTCGTCGAGGTGTACTACGGTCTGAGGCTGCAGCTTCTGACCTATCTGCTCGTCGCCAGAAACCTCCTCGCGCACACCGAGGAAAAGGAACTTCTGCCCGCAGCGATGCTCTACTGCTTCTTGAAGAA
>ERZ773079.1770-NODE-1770-length-12536-cov-9.339877_pt1 | contig 12536 bp, 13 predicted proteins | sample MGYA00511355_ERZ773079 | MGnify/ENA primary metagenome ERZ773079 (study PRJEB29015, sample SAMEA2737979) | human oral metagenome | biome: human oral; feature: human-associated habitat; material: dental | place: China | collected 2117 ... | reverse complement strand
GCGGCTGCGGCACTCTCCCCCGCGTCACATCGCCGCACCCGACGCGTCGTCACCGCGGCGGTAGACGGCGGCGAGCACGGCGCCGGAGAGGTTGTGCCAGGTGGAGAAGACGGCGCCGGGCAGAGCCGCCTCGGGCGAGAAGTAGGACGCCGCCAGGGTGGCGGCCAGGCCCGAGTTCTGCATGCCGACCTCGATGGAGATGGTCCGGCGGATCCGGGCGCTGCGGCCGACGAGTCGACCCGCGCCGTATCCGAGCAGGTAGCCCAGGACGTTGTGGCAGGCCACGACGAGGAGGACCAGTAGACCGGCGGAGAGGATCGTCGCGGCCGACGTGGAGACGACGGCGAGAACCACGTAGCAGATGCCGAGAACCGAGACCCACGGCATCGCCGGCAGGACCCTCTCCACGGCCCTGGCGAACAGGACACGGACGACGAGGCCGCCGACGACGGGAACCAGGACCATCCGGACGATGCTCATGGCCATGGAACCCGCATCGACGGGCATGTACTGGCCGGCGAGCCACCGGGTGAGCAGCGGCGTCATGAGCGGGGCGAGCAGGGTCGAGATGGAGGTCATCGTGACGCTGAGCGCGACATCGCCCTTGGCCAGGTAGGAGATGACGTTGGAGGAGGTGCCGCCCGGAGCGCAGCCGACGAGGATGACGCCCGCGGCGAGCGCCGGATCGAGCCGGAAGGCCCTGGCGAGCGCCCAGGCGAGCGCCGGCATGATGACGAACTGGGCGACGACGCCGATGAGGACCGGTAGCGGCCGCTTCACGACGAGGGCGAAGTCGGGCGGGGTCAGGGTCAGCCCCATGCCGAACATGATGATGCCGAGGGCCCAGTTGGTCCCCGCGGACAGCGGGGAGAGCCGCGTCGGCAGAAGCAGTGCGATCGCGAAGGCCGCCAGGATGAGGACGGGGAAGACGGTCACGGCCGTGCGCGCGGAACGGTCCTCGATGCTCGGGGCGGTGGTCTGGGATGCGGGGGCGGTCATGAGCCCCGTCCTACTCCTCGCGTCGTCCGCGCGGACGACGCGTCTCGGCTGCCGAGTCGGCCGGGTATGCGGCCGGGGCGCCGACCGGAGCGCCGGAGGCGCGATCGGTGCGGGCGGATGCCGCCCGCACCCTCCCCCTCAGCGGCGCGAGGGCAGCAGGGCGACGACGACCGATTTCAGGGCGTCGCCGATGACGAAGGGCGCCAGCCCCGCAGCGAGGGTCGTCTTCCAGGCGATCCCGGTGGCGACCTTGAGCCACATCAGGCCCGGGACGTAGACGACGGCGGAGGCGATCAGCATGAGACCGATTCGCACCGGGAGCGGGCGCCGGGCCCCGTCGGCTGTGCGGGCCAGCGCGCGCCCGGCGATGACGGCCGCCGGGGCGTAGCCCAGAACGTAGCCGAAGGAGGCCGTCACGCCGCTGCTCCAACCGGCCAGGACCGGCGCGCCGGCCGCGGCCGCGGCCGCGTAGAGGGAGACCGATCCCAGGGCACGGCGGCCGCCGAGGAGACCGCCGACGCCGAGCGCGGCGAGAGTGCCCAGGGTGACCGGCACGGGGGTGAAGGGCAGCGGCAGCGAGATCTGACCGATGAGGGCCAGTGCGACGGCTCCGGCCAGGACGAGCCCGGCCTCGCGGGCGAGGATCACGGGAAGCGGGCGGGCGGCGGAGGCACTCGCGGTGCCGTCGGCACCGGCGGGGCCGTCGGCGCATCCGACATTGGCGGTGGAATGGGGGCCGACGGGGGAAGTGTTCATCGTCATGCCACAACCGTAGGCGAGCACCACGCCCGCCACATCCCCCGCGCTCGCCGGTTCCGGCACTCGACTTTTGTGGATTTCCTCAGATGCGAGTCGGGTTCCGGTCGGGGAGGCCCCGGGCCGCCTCGTCACGATCGACGCGGTCCCTCTCCGGGAGGCGGGCGGCCGGGCCGACCGCGAGGCACCGGGTGTCGAGGCCCCTCCCCGGGAGGCGGGCGGCGGACGGGTAGCCTGCCGGAGTGCGAACCTTCGTGGGCAACGGGAAGCAGGCCCTGGCGCTCGTCGCCCGGGCGTTGCGGGCCGCCGGGGTCGGAACCGTTCTCGCGCCGCGGTACCGCTGTGAGGCCATGGGGCTGCCCTTCGCGCTGGAGGGAATGGGAGTGCGCTCGGTGGGTGTCGGCGCGGACCTGCTGCTCGATCCGTTGGCGCTGCGCGAGGCGCTGGCACGGGAGCCCGGTGCGGCTGTGCTGCACTGCGAGACCTACGGCAATCGCTGCGGGGAGGAGCTGGAATCGGTGCTCGGCTCCGCGAGACGGGACGGGTCCGTGGTGGTCCTGGACGCGACTCACTCGGTCGTGGACCGGATGATCGGTGCCGCGAGCGCGCCGGGCCCGCCTCCCGAGGCGACCAGCGGCCGGGAGGAGCGGCGAGGGGCTCGCCGGAGCATCGGTTGGACGACCTCCCGTGACGCCGCCTGGGACGTCGCGGTCGCGAGCGCCCGCAAGCTGCTGCCCGTACCCGACGGCGCCTGGCTGGAGTGGTCGGAGAGTTCCCCACTCGCAGCCGGCATGGCGCGCGTCGTCGCGCGACTGTCCGCGCGGCGGCCGGTGGACGAGCTCGCGACGGCCCTCGGCATCGAGCTCGGCCGCGCCGTGACGGCCATGCGCGCCTCGCGCGGGAGCAGCCGGGAACGGTCGCGCCTCGATGTCTGTGAGATCGCCGCCCGACACGAGGAGGCCGTCGAGACCGCGCTCACTCCCGCGCCCGCGAGCGCGAGGACGATCGCGCTGCTGATGTCGCTGCGGCTCGACGGTCTCCGGCGTCGAGCCGAGACGGCGCGCCGCCTGCGGGAGCGCCTGGCCGGAGGCGTCGGGGCTCGCGGACTGCGGGTCGTCAACCCCGGCTCGGCGGGCTGCGTGGCCCTGGGCGCGGGGAATCGGGAGAAGGATGGCGCGCCGGCGGCACCGCGCGCGCTCGCCGACGTCGAGGAGGCGCTGGCCCGTGCGGGGATGTGGGGGCCGGTGAGTTGGCCGGATCCGCACGCCGGCCCCGGCGCTCCCCCATGGCCGATCGTCGTCACCGCGCCGACCGACGAGCCGGGGCGGGTCGATGAGCTGGTCGGCGTCATCGATGCCGCGCTGGGCGGGGGCTGAGCGGCCGTCATCTCCCAGGCCGAATCCCTCAGGCCGACGGCGATGCCATGTCGGTACTGCGCTGGGCGGGAGCTGAGCCCGGTCGCCCGACCAACCGGTCTCCGCGGGCCCGCAGCCGGTCGCGCACGGGAACGGCCGCCCCTGTCGGCGCTCGTCCAGGCGGGCACCACCCGCAGCCGGTCGCGCACGGGAACGGCGCCGGCGGAACGCTACCGTTGACCCATGCCCGCCGCCCCCTTCGCCCTCGTCCCGGCCGTCTACCTCCTGCTGCTGCGGCGGGCCCGAGGGACGGTCCCACGATCCGGTCGCGCCGAGGTGCTCCTCCAGCTGCGCAGGGGCACCGGCTACATGGACGGCCACTGGGCCTGCGGGGCGGCCGGGCACGTCGAGTCGGGCGAGTCGGCGACGCAGGCCGTCGTGCGCGAGGCGGCCGAGGAGATCGGCATCGGCGTCGCGCCCGAGGACGTGCGACCGCTGACCGTCGTGCACCGGTCCAACGACGTCGGCGGGGCGGCCCTGGAGCAGCGGGTCGACTTCTTCTTCACGGCGCGCCGCTGGAGCGGCGAGCCGAGGGTGGCGGAGCCGGGGAGGAGCGCGGGGCTGCGATGGTTCGCACTGAACGACCTGCCCGAGCCGGTGCCCCCGCACGAGCGGGCCGTGCTGAACCGGCTCGCCGGCGAGCTCGACGGCGGTGAGCCGGTTCCGGCGATCACGACCTTCGGCTTCGATGCCGGTGAGGATATCGCCGTCTACGGGACGACGCGTCCTCACTGAGACCGGTCGCCGGCCCCGTCCCCTCACCGGCCCTCAGAGCCCGAGGAATTCCAGGATTCGCGGCAGCTCCCGTCGCGCCTGGACGAGCCCGGCCTCGTACGCCCCCACGATCCGGTCGTACCGCAGCTCGCCGTTGGCGATCGCCATGCGGTCGGGCTGGAAGAGGTAGACGCGCCCCCGGCTCCGCGCGGCCTCGAGCTCCTCCATGGTCCGGTTGTAGTTCGGCGGACGGGAGACGATCCCCTCGGCCACCGCCGGGTAGCGGCGGAAGAACCGCCGGTAGGCGCCGGGGCGCTTCTCGTCGGGCTTGCGGTACCCGGCCGGGCGGGTCGAGACGACCAGCATGCGCTCGTAGCCGTCCGCCGCCGCGGCGTCGGTGGCGAAACCGCCCGTGGGCCCCAGGGCGCCGTCGAGATAGGGGACGCCGTCGATGCGAACGATCGGCATGAGCAGGGGCATGGACGACGACGCCTGGCAGCGCGGGAGGAGGTCGGCCAGCTCGTCCACGTCCTCCAGCCCCCAGTAGACCTCCTCGCCGGTGTCGCAGCGGAAGGAGCCGATGCGCACGGTCGCCTCCGTGCTCTTGAAGACGGGCCAGTCGAAGGGGATGGACTCGTCGGGGGCCGAGGTGTGCCGGTAGATGTGCTCGGAGTTGAAGTAGCCCTGACGGCGGACGAAGCTGCCCCACCCGCCGGTCCGCGGATCGGTCGTCAGACCGACGAAGGCCTCGCGCGTGCGCCACAGATCCCGCGAGACCATGTTGACGGTGTTGGTGCAGCCCGCCGAGATCCCGCCCACCCAGGGGAAGAAGAGCCCCGCCTCCAGCAGGACCTGGACGAGGGCGGCGGTGTAGGTGCCGCGCATGCCGCCCCCCTCGAAGACGAGGGCGACGTCGTCCACCCGTCGGGTGATCGGGGCCGGGGCGTGGCCGGGCTGTCCGTAGGGGACGGGGCGGGGGCGCAGGGAGGTGGAGCTCATGGTGGTCTCAGGCTATCGCCGCAGCCTCGCGGCACGGGTGCGCCGTCCAGCACTCGTCCGGCGCGCTGCGGCCGCCGCGGACGGGCCGCCCGATCCCGCTGCCCGTGCCCGGCCCCACGTCCCCGTCCCCCGACACGAGGGCCGCCCGTCCCAAGCCGACATGAAGGGGTGCGACAGAGCCCCCGTCCCCCGACACGAGGGCCGCCCGATCCCGCTGCCCGTGCCCGGCCCGCCCACCGGGAGTCGCCCGGGGTACCGCGGGCGACTCCGGGCGCGTAGCGTGACCTCATGACAGCACCGACCACGCCGACCATCCTGACGCCCCTGACCCTGCGCGGTCTCACCGCCCGCAACCGCATGTGGCTCCCGCCCATGTGCATGTACTCCGTGGGCGCCCGGGACGGCGTCGCCACCGACTGGCACGTCCTGCACTACGCCACGCGCGCCATGGGCGGCTTCGGCACCGTGATCGTGGAGGCCACCGCGGTGACCCCCAATGGCCGGCTGTCCCCCTACGACCTGGGGCTGTGGGACGACGGGCAGATCGCCGGGCACCGCCGCATCGTCGAGGCGATTCATGCCGCGGGCTCCCTGGCGGGGGTCCAGCTCGGCCATGGAGGGCGCAAGGCGGGCACTCCCCCGTGGCGCCCCGACGCCGCCGCCGGGGCGCGCACCGCCACCATCGAGGGCTGGGACGCGGTGGGGCCCAGCGCCATCGCCTACCCGAAGCACGCGGAGCCGCGCGCGCTCACCGAGGAGGAGGTCCGGGCGACGACGGACGCCTTCGTCGCAGCCGCGCGTCGCGCCGTCGAGGCGGGCTACGACGTCGTCGAGCTGCACGGGGCGCACGGCTACCTCATTCACGAGTTCCTCTCCCCGCTGTCCAACACCCGCACCGACGCCTACGGGGGCTCGCCAGAGGGACGGCGCCGCTTCCCCCTTCAGACCGTGGCCGCCGTGCGCGAGGCGATCGGGGACTCCACGGTCCTGGGCATCCGCCTGTCGGCGACCGACTGGGCCGAGGGAGGCCTGACCGGCCGGGACACCGCCGGGCTCGCGCCCCTGCTCGTGACCGCGGGCGCCGATGCCCTGCACATCTCGACAGGGGGGAACGTGCCCGCGCGCGTGCCGGTGGGACCCGGCTACCAGGTGCCCTTCGCCGCGCGGGTCAAGGCGGCCGTGGCGGGGACGACGACGCCCAACGGCGGCGAGCCGGTGGTCGTGACGGTGGGTGTCATCACGGAGGCCGCCCAGGCCGAGCAGATCCTGATCACCGGGCAGGCGGACGCCGTCGCCGTGGGCCGTCCGGCTCTGCGCGAGCCGTACCTGCCGGTGCGCTGGGCCCACGATCTGGGCGTCGACGACTGGCGTGCGGCGGGACTGCCGTTGCAGTACTGGCGCGGCGCCTGGCGCTGACGCGCGCCGAGATCGGTCCAGTTCCGCATCGAGATCGGTCCGCGCGGCTCACGGGGCGGGCAGGAGCGCGGTCCTCGCACGACCCCCGCCCGACTCAGGCCCCCAGCCAGAAGGCCCGCATGGCCCGGGCCATCCAGGGGCCGTCGGCGACGCCGCACATCTCCCGCTGGGAGTGCATGGACAGCAGGGGCTGACCGACATCGACGGTGGTGATCCCCAGCCGCGTGGCGGTGATGGGGCCGATGGTCGAGCCGCACGGGACGGCGTTGCTGGACACGAAGCTCTGCACGGGTACGCCGGCGGCGGCGCAGGCGCGCAGCCACACGGCGGCGCCGACGGCGTCGGTGGCGTAGCGCTGCTGGGCGTTGATCTTGATCAGCGGCCCCCGGTTGAGGGCCGGCCTGACCGCGGGGTCGTGCAGCTGGGGGTATCCGGGGTGGACGGCGTGCCCGGCATCCGCGGACACGCAGATCGAGCGGGCGAGCATGGCCGCCCGGGCGTCGCCGGCGACGCCGAGCAGCCCCGACAGGCGCCCCAGGACCGTCTCGAGGAGAGGGCCGCCCGCCCCCGAGCGAGTGGCGGACCCGACCTCCTCGTGGTCGTTGGCGATCATGACGACCGGCTCGTCCGGCTCGCTGCCCTCGCGGGCGAGGGCCTCCAGGGCCACCAGAGCGGCGTGGACCGAGGAGAGGTTGTCGAGCCGCGAGGAGGCGAGGAACTCGTCGTGGCGCCCGAAGCGCGCGGGCCGCTCGGTGGGGAAGGTCAGAATGTCGTGGAAGGCGAGCTCACGGGGGTCGATGCCCGCCAGCTCGCACAGGTGGCGCTCCGGGTCGTCGGGGCGGGCGCCATCGGTCGCCAGGGTCCACAGGGGCAGGAGGTTCGCCTGCCTGTCGAGATGGAGGGAGTCGTTGACGCTGCGGTCCAGGTGCGGGGCGACCTGGGCCACGCGCGCGATCGGGCCGGTGCGCACGAGGCGGACGTCCCCGTCGCGGGTGACCAGGCGTCCAGCCAGGCCGAGATCGCGGTCGAGGAAGGAGTTGAGCAGTGGCCCGCCGTAGATCTCGACGTCGAGAACCTGGATGCCGTCGCGCACCATGGCGGCCCGCGGCTTGAGCTTCAGGGCCGGGGAGTCGGTGTGGGCGCCGACGATCCTGAAGCCCGCCCGCTCCGTGCACCGCTCGGGCAGGATCCAGGCGATGATCGCGCCGTCGCGCACGGCGTATCCGCACCGCTGCAGCCCGGGTCCCCACGGCTGCGTCTCATCGGCGCTGGAGAAGCCGACGGCGTTCAGGCGCGCAGCCGTCTCGGCGGCCGCGTGGTAGCTGGTCGGGGAGGCGGTGATGAAGTCGGCGAGGCCGGCGGTGTAGGCGTCGTCGTCGCTCAGGACGGCGTGCGCGGCGGCGGAGCGGGGCGATTCGGTCGGCATGGGTCCAGTGTGGCACTGGAGCGCCGGGAAGCATCGGCGTCGCCGCGCCGTGGGAAGGCAACCGACTCCGGGCAGTCCGCTGAGGCAGGATGGATTCGTGACCACCGCCGCGCCACCGCCCGCACCATCTCCACCACCGCTGCCGCCGCTCGGAACCACGCCTGTGCGCGCCGTCCTCCTGGACGCCGACGGCGTCCTCCAGCTCATCGGCACGCCCTGGTATCAGGCGCTGTCCGACGGGGGCGGCGAGCCCTTCGCGAAGGCTCTCTTATCGGGAGAGGGCGATGCGCTGGCGGGCAGGGAGAGTCTGCGGGACCTGCTGGACAGGCTGATCGTCGAACTGGGGCTGGCCGGGAACGCCGACGAGCTGATGGACCTGTGGCGCCGGGCGACGCCCGATCCGCTCGCCTGGGAGCTGGTCCGCGAGCTGAGAGCATCGGGTTACCTCACCGTCCTGGCCACCAACCAGCAGCGGGAGCGCCGCGAATGGATGCGCACCGCCCTGGGCTACGACGGCCTGTGCGACATCGACGCCTACTCCTGCCTGCTGGGCGTGGCCAAGCCCGATCCGGACTACTTCCGCGCCGTCCTGACAATGGCTCGGGTCGATGCCGATGAGGCCCTGTTCGTGGATGACAGCGCCGAGAACATAGCGGCGGCCAGTGCGTTGGGCCTGCGCACGCTGCACCACCCCAGCGATTCGGGCGGCCGAGTATTGCGCCGGGAGCTGATTGAGGCTTTGAGCGCCTGACCGGGCCGCCCGCCGCGCAGGAGCGCGACGCGCCCGAGCCCGCCCTACTCGGATGCGACAATTACTGATTATCACAACGATTCTGAGGATCTTTCAACGACATAGGGCACGACGTACGACGCAGCGGCCCCTTCTAAGGGAGGAGGGCGAAGCGACGACTTTCTCATCCTGAAGAGCTTGTACAGCAGGTCTTGTCGCGAAAGACTCACTCATAGGCAAAATTGCCACACGTCGACGCCGACGCCTCGAGAGGACGATATGACGACACGGGATGCAGCCGGGCCCGCGGCCCGATTCTGCGCATCGGAGCGCAGGACGCCACTATCCGCGCACTCGACCGCGTCCAACACGTCCAACGCCTCCGCTCGAGAACGCATCTCCGGCAAGCTCGACGAGCGTCTCAACGATCCCTCGCGCCGCGCCCCGCGCGTCTTCCTTCACGTCATCAGCCGCATTCACCGCCTCATCCCCAGCAGGCTGCGCAAGCGCGTGCCCGTGACCTTCATCGGCTATGCGCTCATCAACGGCTCCGCCTTCCTGATCGACATCAGCTTCCTGTGGCTCTTCTTCGACAAGCTCCACTGGCTCTACCCGCTGGCCGTCACCCTGGGGTACATGATCGCGGGCGCCTATTCGCTGCTGCTCAATCGGTGGCTGAACTTCCAGTCCCGAGGCCACCTGGTCTCGCAGGGCTCGCGCTACGCGGTCGGGCTCGCAAGCCAGTACGTCATCTTCATCCTCGGCCTGACCTCCTTCCTGTACTGGATCGGGGTGCACGCGGAACTGGCCCGGCTCATCTCGGCCTGCTGCGAGGGCGCCTACCTCTACACGCTGATGAAGCTCTGGGTGTTCCGGGGCACTCCCGAGCCCGATGACGACGACGGGCCCGGTACGCCGGTGGCCGCCTAGCGGCGCATCCCGCGGACTGGCAGGCGCGGTCCGCAGAACCGATCTCGATGCGGGTTACGACCGATCTCGAGCCGGAAGCGGACCGATCTCGAGCCGGAAGCGGACCGATCTCGACGCGGAGTGCGACCGATCTCGAGCCGGAAGTGGACCGATCTCGATGCGGGTTACGACCGATCTCGGTGAACTCAGTGAATTCGGCGAGCTCGCCGGCCGGACCCGCACCGCCCCGAAGCACGCATCACCATCGGGCCCGCGCCGTCTCCCGCGGGCCGTCGAGTTCCGTGAAGCCGGCATCCACGACGCGGACCGGCCGTGAGGCAGCCCCCCAGACCTCCGGCGACGGGAAGACCACCCGCACCCGATAGTCCTGAGCTGCCCAGGCGGAGCGGCATGCGTCCGGCATCGCCGGGCTCTGCCAGGCGAGCTGGGCGGCGTGGGCGACCTGTGCGCACAGCTTGCCGCTGGTCATCTCCTCCAGGGGCGTGACCTCGATCTCCACCGGCGCACCGGAGGAGACGGACGCATCCGTCAGATCGATGCCCGCCACCGCCTCGGGATCACGCGCGACGGCCTCGGCGATGGCGGCGGGCGGGGGCGGCAGCTCATCCCCGTGGGGGAAGTGGGTGCCCTCGACCTGCGTCTTGGCCAGCGCCGGAGGCAGCGGTCGGACCGGACCGGGCACGAAGGCCCGGGCCGAGGCCAGCCCCCAGCCGGCGGGACCGTCTTGTACGACAGTGACTCCCGGAAGGTCCTGGACCTCCTCCCAGCGCCGCCCTCGAGCGCGGCGCACGAGCTTGCGAATGCGCCCATTCCTCCAGTGCTCGACGGCGTCGTGCCAGGCCCCGCCCGGAGCGGCCTGCGGCGAGGCGAGCAGGGCGACGACGGCGCGGGCCGCGGCCTCAGCGACGTCGATGCGCCGCGGCGGGTGAACCTTGTCATAGTGGACGGCGATCTGCATGCCCCAGGGGATCTCGTGGTCGGTCACGCCCCGACCCTACCGACCCATCCAACCCGGCGATCGCCCCGGAGCGGGAGTGGGAGCGGCACCGCGCCTCCATCCCGTACGCGGGGCGGCGCCGGGAACCCGCATCCCGGCACAGGCACCTCTCAGGGCGCCCGCCATCCACGACGCGCTCTAAGGTCGGGGCATGACGTTCTCACTGCCCGCACAGGCGGTCCGGCCCACGCGCCCCCGTCCGCTCAACGGCGCCACCGTCCACGGTCCGGCCGGTATCCGCCGGCTTCGCCACCGCGCCGAGATGCCGCTGGTGTGGACGAGTGCGGCTGTCAGCGTCGTGGCGATCGCGGCCTGGGCGGCGCTGGTGGTGTGGCTCGTTACCGTGCCCTCCCCCACTGGACTTGCCGGGGACGTGCGCGACTTCTTCGTCGGCGACGGCGCGACGACGGGCGCCCAGATCCTCCTGACCGTCCCGCTGCTGCCGCTGATCCTCTGGGGCGCGCGTGCGCTCCTGTACGCGAAGATGCGCGCCTCCGCGGTGCAGATGAGCCCTACCCAGTTCCCCGAGGGCTACCGGATGGTGGTGGAGGCCGCCGAGCGCTTCGGGCTGCGGCGCGTCCCCGACGCCTATGTGCTCCTGGGCAACGGCAAGGTCAACGCCTTCGCCGCGGGGCACGGCTTCCGCCGCTTCGTCGTCATCCACTCCGACCTGTTCGAGGTCGGCGGCTCGGCACGCGATCCCGAGGCCCTGCGGTTCATCATCTCCCACGAAGTCGGCCACCTCGCCGCCGGGCACGTCTCCTTCTGGCGACTCCTCGTCTCCCAGGCCGCGTCCTCGGTGCCCCTGCTCGGCAAGGCCCTATCACGGGCGCAGGAGTACACGGCGGACAATCACGGCTATGACGTCTCCCCCACCGGTGTGCCGGGCGTTGTGGGGCTGCTCGGCGCGGGCAAGTACCTGGGTGCGCAGGTCGGCCTGCACGCGACCGCGGACCGCGCCGCGCACGAGCGGGGATTCTGGGTGCACATCGTGCAGTGGACATCGACTCACCCGATCCTGACCTGGAGGGCGCACGCGCTGAGGGATCGCAGCCGTCCGGGACGTCTCATGATGCGCCCCAAGACCGCCTGGTACCCGCCGGTGAGCCCTGCGGGCGGAGTCGGCAGCGAGGCATGGCCGACTCCCGCGGACGTGCTCGCCCGTATGGACCGCAGCGCGCCGAGAGTGCCGGGGGCGGAGGAGCAGTTCGGCCGCTATCCGGGCATGTTCTACGCCGTGGGCCGCGACGAGCTGCGCCTGTCGGATCCGACCCCGTTATTCACCCCGCCCGACGCAGCAGGACGCCCTGCCCATCCTCGAACGTGACGGCGCCGAAGCCGCCCAGTCGTGCGAGCCTTTCGAAACCGACCAGCAGATGCAGGCCGACGGAGGCGTGGTTGGTGGCATTGACGACGCTGTAGAGGTCCGCGGCGGGCCTGAGGGCGTTCACGGCCTCGGCGACCGCGGTCAGGAGCACTCTCCCGACGCCGCCGCGGCGCGCCACCGGGTCGATGACGAGCCCTGAGACCATCCAGGCGTCCTCGGCACCGGAGCCCGGCTCGGGCAGCGAGGCGCGCATCCGTTCGGGAAGCGGGAAGGCGCCCGACAGCGCGACGGGCGCGAGCAGAGCGTCATCAGTATCACTATCGTCGGCACCGTCAGCACCGCCAGCACCGTCGGCATGACGGTCAGTATGACGGTCATTGCTGTCCTCGCCAAGGTCGCCACCGTGGCCGCCATTGCTGGCATGGCTGGCATGGCTGGCATGGCTGCCATGGCCGCTATCGCGGCCTGCAGGCGACTCACCGGCGGTCGCGGTCCGGTGCTCGCCGGCTGCGGACATCAGAGCCAGGAGGAGCACCGGGAGGGTGTCGATCATGCGGGGCGCCTGTTGGAGGGCCTCATCGACCGAGGCGCCTCTGAGCGTCAGGAGCCGCGCCACACGCGGGGCGTCATCCGGCTCGGCCGCGCGGACGAGGATCCTCCTGGCGGACGTGCTGTGCGGCTGGGGTGCGGAGGACTCATTCACCGGTTCAGTCTTGCGCATGTGCGCTGGCACACGCATGCCCTGAGAGGAGCCGGGCCATCAGTATCAGCCGGTGGTGGACAGGATTGACAGGATTGACAGGACTGACAGCCCCGCCCGTCCTGTC